>MDSW01002914.1_pt1 | contig 11982 bp, 11 predicted proteins | sample 811171 | NCBI WGS metagenome assembly MDSW01 (sample SAMN05326641, study PRJNA326480) | marine metagenome | isolation source: seawater | place: Atlantic Ocean: North West | collected 2012
CTCATGGGTGCGCCAGATCGCTTCACCCAGCATGTTGGCGACAGACAAAACCTTGAGCTGAGAGAAGCTGCGATCCTGGGGGATCGGGATGCTGTTGGTCACCACCACCTGCTCGAACAGGCCATCAGCAGACAGTCGCTCAGAGGCAGGCGGTGAAAACACCGCATGGGTGGCGCAGGCAATCACCCGTTTCGCGCCCTGCTCCCGCAGCAGTCTGGCTCCAGCGCAGATCGTGCCACCTGTATCGATCATGTCGTCGATCAACACAGCAGTTCGGCCGGATACGTCACCGATCACGGTGAGGCTCTCGGCCATGTTGTGGCCGGTTCGGCGCTTGTCGATGATGGCCAGCGGCGCATCATTCATCTGTTTGGCGAAGGCCCTTGCCCGCGCCACACCGCCGACATCCGGCGACACCACCACGATGTCTCCAAGGTTCTGGGTGGAGAGGTAGTCCACCAAAACAGGGGATCCGTAAATGTGGTCACACGGGATATCGAAATATCCCTGGATCTGGGCGGAATGGAGATCCATCGCCAGGACCCGATCCACACCGGACTTCACCAGCAAATTGGCGGTGAGCTTGGCTGTGATCGATTCCCTGCCAGCGGTCTTGCGATCGGCACGGGCATAGCCGTAATACGGGACCACGGCTGTCACCTGACGGGCCGAGGCCCGGCGGCAGGCATCCACCATGATCAGCAACTCCATCAGATGGTCGTTCACCGGAGCGCAGGTGGGCTGAATCAGGAAGACATCACAGCCGCGAATGGATTCCTGGATCTGGACGTAAAGCTCTCCATCGGCAAAGCGCTTGCAGACCCGAGGACCATCGGTCACACCCAGGTAGGCGGCAATTTCGCGGGCCAGCCCGGGATTGGACGTGCCGCTGAACAGGCGCAGGCGACGGCTATCTGGAATCAGATGCTCCTGTTCGGCGCGGGCTGCGGTCAGGAAACTGGTCACGGCGCCCGCGGGACAGATTCTGCTGTAATCCGATGGTAGTGGTGTGCAGGCACTTCATGTCCACAGGTTGCGTCGTGTTGGTGGGCACCGGCCCCATCGCAGACCTGCTGATGCAACAAGCCAGCGATGCTCTCGCGCGGGAGACCGGCCGTCAGCTCGTCAGTCACAGCGTCGGTGAATCACCGGATGCCGTGCTCAGCAGCGGCGCCGAATGCACAGGCCTGCTGCGGCTGAACGGTGATGCAGCCCGGCTGCATCCGAACGGTGGCAGCTGGCTCTCGGCCCTGGCTGACTGGCGCCTGCCCGTTCTCCTGCTCACACCCGGGGACTCCGATGGAGGGGTGTCTGGCGCTGCGGCCGCCTGGGTGGCCCTCTGCCGCGAGTTAGGCGTGCCCTTGCTGGGCGTGGTGCAACTGCGCGGACCCTGGCTGAGCCAGGCACGGCGTCGCGACGGGCTGCCCTGGTGCGGCTGGATACCGGAACACAACCACCCCCAGCATCAAGACGGCGTCACAGCCCTGGCCGGTTTGATCAGACGTGGCCAGCTCACGGCGTCGCCCAAAGCGGCTGCTTCGAGCCGGGTTTGAGCTGACGCAGGGTCTGCTCACCCGCTGGCGGAGCAAGCGGAAGTTGACTGAACTTCAGTGGCGCCGGACTGGCGATCAAGGCGGCAGCCAAGCTGAGCATTTCGCTGGAACTGAGATTGGTGTCCAGCTGACCACCGACCTCATCGACCAGGGCAGGAATGGAGGAGATTCCACTTGGGGCCTGAAGTTGTTCCACCGCAGATCGCATCAGCATCTGCTGCCTCAAGCGCCTGTTCTCGTAGTCGCGACCGTCCTTGCGGAATCGCACCAGCTGTTCAGCCTGGGCACCATTGAGGCTCTGCCGACCCGCCTGGAGATCAACGCTGTAACCAAGGCTTTTATCGGTTCGTTTGTACGACTGGCTGAGGATGACATCCACTTCTCCAAGGCCATCCACCAGGGCACGCAAGGTCTTGCGGGGCATCACGACGTACCGCTGCAGATCGGTGTCGGCGATCCCGACGATCTCGCGCACGGCATCAGCCACCAGTGAGACCCCGCCAGCACGCCAAAGGCCGCCGAGGCCCATGGGTGTGTCGCTCCCGGGCAGCTGCACCGCCAATTCCGTGGGCAGCTGCAGCACCTGCAGAGGTGTCTTGGCATCGATGCGAACCAACAGCAGGGCATCAGCGTTGGCCGGCCCCTTGGGAGCCGCCTGATTGGTGGGATCACCGAGGTTGTCCGCATCCACACCAATCACCAACAGCGTGATCGGTGAGGCAGGGAACAACGCCAGGCTGCTGGGATCGGAAACGCTCGGTGGCGCCCCACGGGCGACCCGATCGGGCTCCGGCCAGACCAGTGAGATCAACCAGCCGGACAGCCCCACACCCAGCAACGTCGCGGCGATGCGCAGCGTGGTCCTCAGCGGGTGACGACCGAACCAGCGCTTCAGCCCCCCTTGATCAGATGCTGCCATCACTCCCGAATGCAGGCGCTGATTAGTTTCGCCTAAGTCACCGGTCCGTAGTTTTGGGGCATTGATCCAGCGCTTCAATGCCCCTGCGCCACGACTTCCGCAGCCGCCCCCCGGAGCAGGTCCGGGTGGTGGTGTTCGGAGCCACGGGCTATATCGGCCGGTTCGTCACCCAGGAACTGATCCACCGCGGCTATCAGGTGGTGGCCTTCAGCCGCGATCGCAGCGGCATCGGCGGACGCAACAACCGCGACCAGGTCATCGCTGACCTGGTCGGCGCAGAGGTTCGTTTCGGCGACGTCACCGACGCAGCATCAGTCGCTGCCAATGCCTTTGATCGACCTGCGGATGTGGTGGTGTCCTGCCTGGCCTCACGCAGCGGCGGCCGAAAGGATTCCTGGGCCATCGACCACGACGCCACGCTCAACGCCTATCGGGAGGGTCGTCGGGCTGGTGCCGCACACTTCGTGCTGCTCTCGGCGATCTGCGTGCAGAAACCGCTGCTGGAGTTCCAGAAAGCCAAACTCGCCTTCGAGGCGGTGTTGCAGCAGGACCCTGAGATGACCCACTCGATCGTGCGGCCCACCGCCTTTTTCAAAAGCCTTGCCGGCCAGGTGGAAAGCTGCCGCAAAGGGGGGCCCTATGTGATGTTCGGAGGCGGCCGTCTGGCGAGCTGCAAGCCCATCAGCGAAGCCGACCTGGCCCGTTTCATGGCGGACTGCCTCAAGGATGAGGACAAGATCAATCAGGTTCTGCCAATCGGCGGCCCGGGGCCGGCCATGAGCGCCCGCGAACAGGGGGAGCTGCTCTTCCGTGCCCTCAACCGCAAGCCGCGCATGCTGTCGGTGCCGATCGCCCTGATGGATGGCCCGATCGCATTGCTGGAAGGGCTGTCTCGGCTGTTTCCAACACTGCAGGACACGGCTGAATTCGGAAAAATCGGCCGGTACTACGCCAGCGAATCGATGTTGGTTTGGGATGCGGAGCAGGGCTGCTACGACGCCGATGCCACCCCATCCACCGGCGAGGACACGCTGGAACAGTTCTTTGAGCGGGTGGTTCGCGAAGGGATGGCTGGTCAGGAGCTGGGGGATGCAGGCGTGTTTTGAACACACAGCCCCGTTCGAAAAGCCGCCCTCTGAAAAAAAAGCCATCCTGAACGTGGAATGGATCGCCCGATGGATCAGCAGACCACGCCACGGGCGCGCACCACAGGGGTGCTGATGCACCCCACCGCCCTGCCTGGCAGCGCCGTCTGCGGCAGTTTCGGGGAACCCAGCCGCCGCTGGCTGCATCAACTGGCGGACAGCGGCATCGGCGTTTGGCAACTGCTGCCCCTGGCACCGCCGGATCCCACAGGGTCTCCTTACAGCTCACCCTCCTGCTTTGCGATCAATCCCTGGTTTCTTGACGCCTCCGATCTGAGCGCCGAGGGCTACATCAGCGCAGAGGCCATGGCCGCACTGCCGGGAGCCGATGCACCGGTCGACGGCGTTGGCCCCCTCGATTTCGACGTGGCGACGCAGCGCAGCGAAGCCTTGGCCGATGCGCTTCTCGCCCACTGGAACCAGCAGGACGGCAGCCGACAAGAGGCTTTCCAGCAATGGTGTTCCAGCCAGGCCTGGCTGGCGGATCACGTCCACTTCATGGTGTTGCATCATCAGCATCACGGGCCGTGGTGGACCTGGCCGGAACCACTGGCCTGCCATCAGAGCAAGGCCCTAGAGGAGTGGGCGGCTCAACACGGGGATGCGCTGCTGCGCGAGCAGCTGATGCAGTGGCACCTGGATCGCCAATGGCAAGCCATTCACGCGTTGGCCAGGGATCTGGGCATCCAGCTGTTCGGCGATGTGCCCTTTTACGTGAGCTCCGACAGCGCCGATGTCTGGAGTCATCGACCGCTGTTCACAATCGAAGCGGACGGACGTCTCACCACCCAGAGCGGCGTGCCACCCGACTACTTCTCAGAAACCGGACAGCTTTGGGGATCGCCGGTGTACCGCTGGACACGGCATCGACTCAGCCGCTTCCGCTGGTGGAGGCGGCGGATCGGCCGGCAACTCGAACTGGTGGATCTGCTGCGGCTCGATCACTTCAGGGCATTGGCGGGGTTCTGGGCGGTGCCCGGTGCCGACAGCACCGCTGAACATGGCCGCTGGGAAACGTCTCCTGGTCGGTCACTGTTGTCCAAACTTCGTCGCGACTGCGGCGGGGTTCTGCCCTTGATCGCCGAAGATCTTGGTGTGATCACACCGGATGTGGAAGCGCTTCGGGATGATTTCGAACTGCCCGGCATGAAGGTGCTGCAGTTCGCCTTCGATGGCGCAGCCGACAATCCCTACCTGCCAGAAAACACAAGCGGCGAACGCTGGGTGGTCTACACCGGCACCCACGACAACGCCACCACGTTGGGTTGGTGGCAACAACTGGATGAAGAGAGCCGCCATCGGATCACCAGCCGCTCCAGCGGTGCCCATGAGGCCCCGGCCTGGGCGCTGTTCGACATGGCCTTTGCCACGACGGCTCGTCTTGTGGTGGCACCCCTGCAGGATCTGATGCATCTCGATGATCAGGCCCGCTTCAACACGCCGGGAACGAACACGGGCAACTGGAGCTGGCGACTGCCCCACTTCGATCAAGCCCTCGAAGGAGCCCTCAAGGGTTACGGAGAGCGCGGGGCTGTCTGGGGACGCTCGTTGGCCGGTGCCTCAGCTCTGCTGGGCGCAACCTCCACCCGGTAAAACCCCTTCCGTTTGCCATCCGGCTGCTGGGGAGCACCGTTCCAAAGCACCTTGTCCTCTGGGGCGAGGGCGGGCTCGATCACCAGTTCCACAGGCGGCAACAGCTGCAGGGTGAGCGTGCCGGTGCTGCCCTTGAACTTGAGGCGATCACCACCACCACTGGAAATCTGGAGTTGTCGCGGTGTTGTGAGGATCACCTGCAACACGCCACTCGATCGATTCGCCGCCCCGCCATCAGCCTCAAGCCACTGCAGCAGGTCGCGACGTTCAGCCTGCTCAAGCGGACGCAGGGCGGCCACATCAGGGTCGGCGCTGGTCGAGGCATCGGCTTTGCCAAGCTCCCGGAGATCGGCTTTCACCGGTTCGAGCGTCTGGCTGTTGCGCATGGCCAGATCCTGCTGCTGCCGATTGAGCGCCCACAAGCTCAACACAATCACCACGGCATAAACGACGCTGCCCTGCCAGGTAGTGAACACATCAATGCTTCCGGGCGTGAAGCGCCTCAGCCCTTCGGGTCGCATCTGGCGGACAGCCGCACGGGGAGGCAAAACCGGTTCAAGGCAGCCCTGGGGAAGATCGAGGCGACGCTCCAATTGCGGCAGCATCGATGCCAGGTAGGTGCGTTCGGGCAAACGATCGCTCCAGCCCCGCTCGAGGGCTTCGATCACGGGCGTCGTGATGCGGGTTTCATTGGCGAGCTCCCGCAGGCTGAGTCCCAGCTCCTCCCGTCGTTGCCGAAGCATCGTCCCAATCTCAGCCTGCGGCTGGAGCCCATCGGCCGATGTGGCCTGAAGACCGCTTTCTTCAGAAACCCGCCGCTGCCAGGGACGGGGAAGCTTCAGTCGCATGAACCTGACCGCAGCGCTTCATCGTCCAACAACGCACCCCATTCTCCCTCGCTGAGTTCACGCCAGCTGCCCTCCGGCAGATCAGCGAGCTGAACGTTTGCAATGGCCGTTCGCTGCAGATCCAGCACAGGGTGGCCCAAGCCGTCGGCCACACGCCGGATCTGGCGGTTGCGACCCTCTTGCAGCACAACCTCAAGCAGGGTTCGCCGCCGCTCGGAACGCAGCACGCGAATCTGAGCGGCACGGGTGGGGCGTCCATCGAGCAGAACCCCGCTGCGCCAGCGGTGCAGTGTGGCCTCACGCGGCCGACCCTCCACCAGGACGCGGTAGGTCTTGACGTGGTCGTAGCGGGGATGCGTCAGGCGCAGCGTCAGCTCTCCAACATCAGACAGCAGCAGAGCTCCACGACTATCGGCATCCAAACGGCCCACGGGATGCAAACCGCTGCGTTGCTCCGGTGGAAGCAGATCCAGCACAGTGGGGCGACCCTGCGGATCCGAGCAGCTGCTGATCACCCCAACGGGTTTGTTGAGCAGCAGCACCCGGCGGCGCTCAAGAATCAACAGCGGCTTGCCATCCACACAGATGCGTTGATGCTCAGGATCGGCTTGATCACCCAGGCCAGCCAGCTGCTGATCCACGGTGACGCGCCCCTGCTGGAGCCATAGCTCCGCCTTGCGACGGGAGCAGAGGCCAGCAGCAGCGATCAGCTTCTGCAAGCGTTGCCGGGTCATGCGATCGGCAGGCTCTTCGGGAGCAGAAGTTCCATGCAGGTGCCACCGGAAGGATGATTGCGGGCTTCGATGCGGCCGCCGTGGTTGACGGCGATCTGTTGCACGATCGCCAGACCCAGACCACTGCCACTGCGGGCGGAGCGTGCCCGGGACGGATCACCCCTGTAGAAACGCTGGAACATGTTGCCCAGATCCGATTCGCTTAATCCCGGACCGTGATCGCGAATCGTCAACATCCACCAACCGCCGCTCGGCACCACGTCGACCTCAACGATTCCACCGTTGGGGGAGTAGCGCAGAGCATTGTCGAGCAGGTTCAATACGGCGCGATACAGGCGGCGCTGGTCGCCCATCATCGGGCCAGGTTCCGAACGATCCAGCTGAAGTTGCACCTGGCGCTCCTCGGCCAGCGGTTTGACGCTGCTCCAGGCACCGTCCACCAGATCCTCCAGGGTGATGGCGCTGTAGCTGCCGCCCTCCTGAGGCAAGCTGTTTTCGAGCCTGGAGAGCTCCAGCAGATCTTCCACCATCGACTGCAAACGCTGAAGTTCCCGCTGAAGACGCTGCACCAGCACGGTGTCCTTGCCCTCCACCGCCATCTCCAGCCGGTCGCTCACCAGCATCAGAGCCGTCAGCGGAGTCTTGAGCTCGTGGGCCACATCGCTCACCCAGAGCTCCTGTTGCTGCTGTTGCGCTTCCAGGGACTGGCGACTTTGGATCAGAACCAGGAGCCATTCATCAGAGCCGGGAAGCACGAGGGCCTCCAGTGGTTCACCCAATTGATCCCATTCGCTGCGTTGGGGCCGCTGTTGATAGCGCGTGCTGATGATCGCCTCCTCCAGCTGAGGAATGGAGAGCACCTCGTCGAGATGCAAACCGCGAACGAACAGATTGCGTGAGATCCGCAGATAGCGCTCTGCCCGTGCATTGATGTAGGCGATCGTGAGATCCGGGGCCAGAATCATCCAGCCCTGGGTGGCGGCATCGATCCAGGCCAACAGCTGGGGCGTTTTGAGAGCACCAGGTGGAAAACCCGGGCAGTCGTCATTGGAGATCAGATCACGACGCCGGCGGCGACGTTGCACGGCGAGTGTTCCCGCCACGCCGATCAGCAGGCCGAAGATCGCAGGAAGCAACACCAAACGATCAGCCGAAGCGGTAACCGAAACCGCGAACGGTCCGGATCAGAACCGGCGTCGAGGGCTGCTCCTCGATCTTCTCCCGCAACCAGCGGATGTGGACATCCACCGTTTTGGTGTCGCCAACAAAATCCAGTCCCCAGATCTTCTCGAGCAGCTGATCACGGCTCCAGACGCGTTTGGGGTTCTGAATGAACAACTCAAGAATTTTGTACTCCTTCGGGGAGAGGTTGAGATCCTTCCCGTCCCGCGTGACGCGGCACTCGCTGACGTAAAGGCTGAGATTGGCGTGGTGAAGGATCTCCTGAACAGTGCTGGGCGCCTGACGAGCGCGGCGCAGCAGGGCTCGGCAGCGCGCCACCAGCTCGCGCAGCCCAAAGGGCTTCACCAGGTAGTCGTCCGCACCCACCTCCAAACCGAGCACCCGATCGGTTTCAGAGTCGCGGGCGCTGATCACCAGGATCGGCGTGTTGTCGTTGAAGCGTCGAAGCTCGCGGCAGAGATCGAGACCACCGAGGCCGGGAAGCATCAGATCCAACACCAGAAGATCCACAGGCTGGCGTGGCTCCTCGGTGAACAGAGCGAGCGCTTCTGAGCCGTCGGCGCAGGTGATCACCTCATAGCCTTCCGCTCTCAGAGCCTCCCCGACGGTGTCGCGAATGCTGTCGTCGTCTTCAACAACCAGGAGCCGGCCTGTGGCCACGGCACCGACGGGCAGAGTTGTGACCACCGGATGTCAGTCAGACAACATCATTTTGACCTGCGATCGCGGAACAGGCATCACACCCGGCGATTGATCAGAAGAATTCGTCGAAATTGTCGAAATCGACGGCCTTGAAATTGCCGCTTTCCACCTGCTGCATCAGCCGTTCAAGCTGGGCGAACAAAGCACCGCCTGTGAGCATCGACAGCACAAAAGCCACGAGCAGAGCCGCTCCAGCGGAAAACCCGAAGATCTGCAGGCAGCAACCGATGAACAGCGTGATGCCGATCAGGGTGCTGGCGTAACTCATCGTGATTTCAGCGGTGGCCAGGGGGAGGAGGGCCAGCCGATCCTGCTTCCAGCCATCAAGCTTCTCCTGAACCTGCCGGCCGAAGGTCAGCCCGCAGAGCACACCCATCAGCAAGCCAACGCCAGCCATCAGGTAAGGAGGCTGCGGCAGGATCACCATCTGCAGCAGCTGTTCCAGTTGTTCGGCGGTCAACTCCTCGGTCATGACGCCAGCGGCTCAGGAGCAGCGACCTTAGCGATGCCGATCACGGTTCCCAGCTTTGGGAGCCAAGAAAGGTCAGTTCCACGAAATCGCTGGCCTGGTGATCCTTCCTGCCCATATCCAAACGGAAGCCGCCCAGATCCACGTTCTTGATCGACTCGAGCGCGTCCACCAGATCCTGGCGCGAGGGATTGTGGCCAGCCCGTTCCAGGGCTGTCGTCATCAGACGAGCCGCCAGAAACCCTTCCAAACTGGTGAAGCCAAAGCTGGGCTCCACGCTGTTGAGTCGCATCAGCTTTTGGTATTGCGCCACCACGGGGATCCAACGATTCCAGGGAAAGGGCACCACCTGGGCGACGCCGATGCCGTTGGCCTCACCCACGGGCATGGCCTGCTGCAGAGCTTTCGTGCCCACGAACGACACATTCATGATCGGCGCAGAACTGCCCCGATCCCGCAGCTGGGTGGCGAGGGCCGCTGAACTCACATAGGCCGAAACCACCAGCACACCATTGGGATTGGCGGCCAGCAGCTCCCTCAATGCCGTCTTCACCTGGGCGGAATTGCGCTGCACGGTTGTGGTGACCACCGGCTTCAAGCCATGGCGGTTCAGGGCAGCCAGGGCGGCCTTGAGGCCATCCTTTCCAAAAGCATCGTCCTGATACACAACAGCAATGCGGTGATTGGCATCACGCACCAGGTCATCCACCATCGCCTCGATCTCGAGGCGGTAGCTCGAGCGCAGGTTGAACACCATGCGCAGCTCTTGCCGCCGCAACAAACTCGCGCCGGTCATGGGGGCCACCAGCGGCACAGAGGCCTGTTCAACCAAGGGCAGCGCCTCTTTGGTGGTGGGAGTTCCCACGTATCCAAACAGCGCCAACAGATCCTGCCGCTGCAACAGTTGTTGCGTGTTGCGCAGCGTTTGATCGGGTTCGTACTGGTCATCCAGGCTGACCAGGCGAATGCGCCGGCCATGGATGCCGCCTTGCCGATTCACCGCATCGAACCAGGCCATGGCGCCGCGCCGGTAATCCAGGCCGAGCTGAGCCGATGGACCGCTGAGGGGCAAGGACTGGCCCAGCACCAGGTCCTGATCGCTGGGAGCAGCATCGCCGCTGATCTCAGCGGCAGCACGGGGTTCCGCAATCGAGCGATGCAGTGGCAGAAGCGCGATACAACCCAGCAACAGCCCAGAGGCCAGAGTGCTTAGAGAGGCACGTCGTCGATGGCCCCGAGGAAACAGAAGCACTGGAACATCCTCGCTGCGATCTCAATTCTGCTTGCTGCCGTTCTGGCCGTGTCCGGCATCAGCGAGCTGGACGTGGGAGGTGTGCCCAGCCGTGATTCGCTGCGGTTGGCCTCATCCTCGCGGGCACTCACCACCAACACCCGCCGACTCCCCGCTGACGGCTGGACCTCCCTGCGCGGGCAGGTGCTCTCGGATCGCGAAACCAATACGGACCAGAAAGCCCTTGAAGAGGCTCCCTTTCACATCCAGGCGGGTGTTTATGCCACCAGCACCTACGACCTCGACCTCAGCATTCCCAGCTATTCCGCCAACGGCTACGTCTGGCTGCGCTGGGATGAGGCGGTACAGGACTATCTCGAGGAGCAGGGGCAATCGATCAGTGAGCGGATCACCCTGGTGAACGCCCTGCTGTCCGATGCGGATCCGGTGCTCACGCCCCTGGCCAAGCAACCGGTTCGGCAGCCTGATGGCAGTTATTACCAGCTGTTCACCTATATCGGTCGCTTTTACATCGACAAGGCCAGCTTCCGCCATTTCCCCTTCGTGACGGTGAGCCTGCCGCTGGTGATGGAGATGGAAGACGTGGAAGGGGGCTTCGATTACGCCAACCTGCGCTTCGAGGCGGATGTTCAGAACAGCGGGATGGGCCTGTTTGCCGGGATCATCGGTTGGCTGAATCGCGGCTGGTCGATCGCCGAGTACCGCCACAACTACGCCACCAACTTCGGGATGGGGGGCAACTCCGACGACTACAGCCTGATCATTTACGACATCTCCTTCGGCACCTCAGCCTGGTCGGCCTTCTGGCGGCTGATGCTGCCGCTCCTGGTGGTGATGGCCATGGTGCTGCTGGTCTTCAAGGTGCGGGCGGATGAACAGGATGCCCGGGCTGGGATCCCCGTCACGGTGCTGCTCACCCTTGTGTTCCTGCAGCAGACCTACCGCGATGAACTCCCCGATCTGCCCTTTCTCACGTTTCTGGATCAGGTGTATGTGGTGGCCTACGTGGTCACCTTGCTCGCCTTCGTGCTCGTGATCTACATCGGTCGCCGTTACGGCGAGATGGAAGAGATGCCGGAGGGCCCGAAACGGGAGCAGATGGAACAACGCCTGCATCGACTCGACGAAACCTGGCCGCTGACGGTGGTGATCTTCAGCTCCGTGAGCATCGTGCTCTGTTGGTTCACGCTGCCGCCAGGGGGTTGAGCTGTTGCAGCAGGCCCCCGGCGATCCGCCCGGGACCAAAGGTTCGACCGATCAGTGCTGCCAGGGCACGAACATCGTCGGTGTGCAGCCGATCGTCACGGATCAGGTTGAGCAGCAGGCGCTTGCGTAGATCCGCACCATCTCGACTGAACAGCAGCCGCAGGCCCGCACCAGCCACGGGGAGCAACTCCTTGCCCGGAGCTGGAGCATCCTGCCCCACCACCGCCAGCAAACTCTCAAGACGATCGATGCGCAGACGACCCTCAGCATCGAAGATCACCTCGAGAAGCTTGTCGCGCATCTCACTGGTGTCGCCCGCCAGCAAACGACGGGCCACATAGGGATAGGCCACGGCGATGATCCGGAACTGGGGATCCAA
>MDSW01158261.1_pt1 | contig 11982 bp, 6 predicted proteins | sample 811171 | NCBI WGS metagenome assembly MDSW01 (sample SAMN05326641, study PRJNA326480) | marine metagenome | isolation source: seawater | place: Atlantic Ocean: North West | collected 2012
TCTTCTTGATGGATATTCATTCCTAAAATCGAAACAACACCAGGGAAACTAATACCAGAATTATCGATTCGAATCGCAGGACCAACCCCATTAGGCAAGGAAATGGAATGATTCTCAAGAACAAGATCAATACTATTCTCGACCATAATCCCCCCTTGAGCATCATCTAGGCTTGAACAAGTTCTGCAGGTTACATCCTTTGTGCTAGCAGTGATCGTATTGGACTCCTGATATAGGTACCCTACACCATCCGAAATTCCAGTAGCGTTTGCCCCATTTCTAGCTGAAGATGCGTTCACCAACAATACATTGCTAGAATCATATACTTGGACACCATTGAGTCCATTGTCCATAGTTTCTAGGCCTTCAATCTCAGGATGAGATTCCTGAATGTATAGGCCAACGCCAGAATTATTGTTAACATTCCAATCTGATCCTCTCAAACTTGATTTCATCAAATGAATCCCTGCTCCGATAGAACCTGAAACTTCGAGATTATCGATTGTTGGAGCCCAATTAGCCGAACGCAAATAGAATCCAGATTGTAGAGGGACGTCATTGGATGATGAATCTCCTGAATTCCTAATTGTAAGGCCATTAATTATCGTGGAAGGTCCCATCATGTAACCCCGGAATCCAATACAATCATTGTTCTCAATCAACCCATTTTCCAAATAAACTCCAGACGTATTGATGTTGAATGCAGCAGTACATTGTCCGGGAACCTTAGAATCAGGACCTCCAGTACCTCGAAGAATTAGGTCCTCAAATTGGGCATTCATTGGAATATTGCTGTACAACGTGTGATTGTATCGTTCAACAAAAATCCCCACATACATCGAATTCTCGACTGTTAAGTCACGGAATGTGGGGCGAGTTGTTCCAGATTCAGAAATATGTCTAACAAAAACACCATGATCAGAGCGGTTTACAGTTACATTTTGAAACAATAGAATAGAATCCTCAACCCAAATTCCAGTGGCAATAGCTTGAGATGCCAATGAAACGTTGTGAATATCTACATCTCGAATTAGTCCTCCCGAACCACCCCAGACATTGATTCCCCTAGTTATTGCATCATTCACCCGAAGACCTGTGACCACTGGAGCAGAACTGGCTCCAATTGAAAGTCCGATTCCATACCTCCAGGTAGAAGAAAATCCGTGCAAATCTTGGCCAGCCTCATCTACATGTAGGTTTTGAATTACTGGAGTTGCTGAACTAAACAAATCAACCCCAACATAATCTGGATCTAGAACGGTTAGGTTGTCCAACAACGGATCACTGCCATATACTGTAACGCCAAAATCCGCATTATCAATAGTCAAATTTCGAATGACTGAGCCTCTACCATTTGAAGTAGTATTGAACTGAAGTCCTTCATGAGACTGGGTTGAGATTCCCGACATCAACACTACTGGTGCAGTTTCTTCTCCAAGGACCGTTATTCGACCTTCTATGTAGATTCTAGCCCCCAATGGCATCTCAATTGAAGTTCCTGCTAAAACTCTGAGTTCGTCAGATGATTGAACGGTGTAAGACGACTGAAGTTGAACCACTCCACTCCATGTTGTTACCGCTCTTGCTGATGAAACAGAATTTGGACCAGTGTCCTCTTCTATCTGGCTGAATGAAGCGAAAAGAGGAGAGAACGATACGGCCAAAAACAGAATCACAAGAAGTGTTGCCAGCCTCCGCATGTACTCATGACCATTTCAGAACATGAATCAACCCTGCGGTCTCATGTTCTCCGAATTTACTTGAACGGATAGTTCAAAGGGGGCCCCGCTTCCCGTAATAATGGGAGTAAGATGGGGACGGCCTTTATCTTAATCAAAACAGTTCCAGGAAAGGAACGTGATGTCTATCTTACCCTTAGCGACCTTGACTGTGTGTTGGAAGTTCATGTCCTGTATGGGGAACATGATTTGATTGCCAGAATTGGAGCAGATAATTCATCAGAACTTGCACAGATTTTGTTGGGAACCTTCAGAACAATTGATGGAATTAGAGATACTGAGACACTTATCACGGTTGATTATTAGGAGGAAATAATATGGCAGTAGGATTTGTACTCATTACTACCGAAACCGGTAAGGAATCTGAAGTTCGTCAAGCAATCGGAAACATCGAAATGGTCGAACAAAGATGGGGGATTTTCGGAGAATTTGACGTGTTGGTCAAGGTTGTAGCTGATGACGAAGTTGATTTGACCAGATGCATAATGGAAGAAATTAGAACGATTGATGGCATTCTAGAAACTCGAACCTTGATTGGTTCACAAATCTAATCAAATCAATGAATGAGCTTCTTTGAGAAGTTGATTTGCTAATTTTATACAACCAGAAATTCGGTACAAATGTACTGATTCTTGCAATGCTGGAATCGCATTTTCTCGATCAATTCTAGCAATAATTCTCCAACGGGCTGCAAGCAATCGGCGGCCCGTTGTGGTATGTTCTGGAAGTGGAGAAAGAAGTGATCTTTCGAAAGCAGCAACCAAAACCGGAGGTAAATCATTTCTCGAATCTATGAGAGAATGCAATAACCTCGACCTTTCAGAAATGTCTGGTTCAGATTCTATTCTAGCTGCCAACATCGCAATCTCATTCTCGTCGGCATTAATTATGTCTAAACGAAGTCTTAGACGTCGAACGATGGGGTCTCTTGAACCTGCAATAGAGGTTAAACGTTCCAAAACTCCTGATGCTTCGGCAATTAAATCCGAGCCAAGATAGATACTGAACCGAGCGATGGCAACTGCAGTTCTAGCAGGAGGTGTGAGAACATGTTCGGGGGGTAATGTACTCTCAAATTCATCCAATTGAACAAGTAATTCGTTTGCCTCTACTGAATTCCATTTTCCTGGAATTCGATCATCAATTCGGCGAACTATCCCTGCCAAACCATATCTTAAACGGCCTTCATCATCCAATTCTTGAAGGGAACTCGTCTCTTCTGTATCTGCCTTTTCTGATTCCCCTCTAAAACGCAACAATCTAGATGTGAGCAATCGTTTTTCGGGACCAGATGTCAATAAATCGAGATGTTTGTCTGCAACTTCTAACTCCGCTCGATCCAAAGCAATTCTAACTGCTGCTGAACGCAATTGAGAATGATCTGGATGTAAATCAAGAGCATCTTCAACAAGACTTGCAGATGCTGCTGGAATGATGGAATCAATTTCGTCCAATGATGAAAGAAGCAATGATGGCAATTCCATATCTTTTGCACCAATTCGATGATGGAGTTCGATACGTCGGGCGCGAGTACCATCACGAGAAGACCACCAATCAGCTAAGGTTCGATGGGCACTTTCTCGATCTTCTTCTGACCAAGATTCCTTTCTTACATTCTCAATCAGATGTTGCCCCTCCATACCATCTTTATGCCATCTAATGAGGGCTCGATTGTCTAAATCCCCCACTCTTTCAGAACGTGAAAGTTCGTCTATTTGCAAGGGGAGAGGAGAAATTGCTAATTCATCAAAAGTTGCTTCCTCTTCATCATCAAGATGATCGAGAACTGTCTCCTGAACAAATGACATAACAGCATCAGATGCAGTGGGTAATTCATCATCTGGAGACCATAATCCCAACGCAAGTGGATGCCCACCCAACGCAGATGCAACCTCTATTCCTAATTCATCATTGACTGCTTCTCCTAGAATAATTCTGGCCGATTCTACAGAAAGGCCTTCGATTCTAATCGGTTCCCTATCTATTCCTGGCGGAACTGGTGCTCTAGAAATGAGAATACAAGTGCCTCTTTCCATTATTCCTCGACATAATTCAACCACCTTAGGCAAATGGCGAGAATGGACTTCCTGAATTTCATCCAATACTACAATATCATCGTCAGGCAACATCCCAACTATTGCTTCTCTAGTGGTTGGGCCATCAGAGCCAAAAAGACATCTACCTGCAGAAATAACATCCGAATCCACATCAAATCTCATCCATCGAACTGTTCTTCCAGCATCAACCAATAATTGTGCAACACTTCGAATTAATGCTGATTTACCAATTCCAGGAAGTCCAGTCACTACAATTGATTCTCCATCATTTACCTTGGATAAAATAGAGGACTTGGATTCCTTTCTGCCAACAATATCGACCATTGGAGGGGGGTTGCCCAATATCTCCCCAATTACAGATAGTTGTTCATCAACAAAGGATGATGCTGCCCGTCTTCCTTCGGTGGTGGGATGAATAACGGTTCTCTTTCTAGAACCTCCATCAATAACATGAGCTTGTCGAGTTAGGATTAAACCTGAATTTTGTAAGTTTTTGATGTGCCCGTGAAGAGCAGATCTAACCACGCCTAAACGTTCACTGAGCCCCGGTAAAGATGCTGAACGAGGAACATCCCAAGCGCTTGACAAAGACTCCGGTTGTTCACATAACAACTTGAGGAGGCGGTCTCCTAGGGACAGTCCCATGACCCAAGCAGGAAGGCGGGAGTTCTTGAGTCCCCGCGCTCCTCGCATCAACATGCCCGTTGATGGGAGCGCACTGGAACTCCCCGCAAAACCCGGTGTTTACTTGTTCAAACAAGAAGACGGGACAGTGATGTATGTAGGTAAAGCAACTGTTTTGAAAGAGCGGATAAGATCTTACTTCTCAACAAATCCAGACAGAAGAATGATTCCTTCATTAGTAGAAGATTCAGATAAAATCGATTATATTGTTACTCAGAATCCGAGTGAGGCATTGATGCTTGAACGTCAATTGATTCGAGAACATAAACCAAGATACAATTCACTGTTAAAAGACGACAAATCATTTCCATTTATTGTAATCACATCAGATGAATTTCCAAGAATCATGTATTCTAGAAACCCCCCCAATAATTCTACGAAATGGGGTCCATTTCCAGATGCTGGTGCAGCGAAACGAATGATACAACTGCTACGACGGCATTTTGGAATTAGAGATGAACGAAACAACCTTCCATTCGGATATATCGAAACAGAGGAAAGTGAAAGTTACGAACAACGAGTAAAAGCAACGAAATCAGTCTTGGACGGAAATGCGAGTGTAATTATTCAGAGTCTTCAAGAGGAAATGGATAACCATAGTCAAAATCTTCGATACGAAGCTGCTGCTAAAACTAGAGACCTTATTGCAGCAATTCATCAAACGATATCTCAACAAATTATCCACTCTCGATTCTACCAAGATTGCGATGCCATTGGCTTCTATTCAATCGGAGAAATGGGGATGATTGTAATTCTACACACAAATGATGGAATTATCCAAGGACAAGTCCAATATCCATTAATCCATAGAGGAGATATTGTTGAATCTGTAGCATTGGTTCTCAGCGAACATTACGCTTCACGAAAACCTCCAAGAAAATTGCTTGTTCCATCTCCAGTTTCAGATTGGATGAATCAATGGATTTCAGAACGGAGGGGAGGCCCTGTAGAAATTCGTGTTCCGAAAAGAGGTGAATTAGCTAAACTTCGTTCTATGGCTGACTCTAATGCAAAATTCCATGCAGAAATGAATGTCAACAAAACATCAAACAATATTGAAAAAATGTCTGTAGAAGATGCTATGGAATTAATCGATGCTCAAAGCCTAGAACATATCGTTTGTTTCGATATGGCTCAACTTCAAGGAGAAGAAAGAGTAGGTGCATGCATCAGTCTTCGTAATGGAAAACCATCCAAGAAAGAATATCGAACATTTACAATAAAATCAGGTTCCAAGGATGACCTTAGAATGATGAAAGAAGTAATCGATAGATGGATGAAACGGCAAGAAAGTTGGCCTGACCTTATACTTCTAGATGGAGGGATTACACACCTCAATATGATGAGAAATCTATTGGAAGAAAATGACCTTGAAGGGGACATTACTTACGCTGCACTTGCAAAAAGGGAAGAAACTCTCTTCATTCCAGAAAAAGAGCCAATTATCTTAGATCGAAGGGGACGATTATTCACCTTTGCAAGAGACGAAGCACACCGATTTGTCAATAAATTTCATCGAAAACGACGATCTCGTTCTTCAATATCAGATCCACTTGAAGAAGTTCCAGGACTAGGTGCAAAAAAGCTACAAAGTCTGCTAAGACATTTTGGAGGACGTAAGGGTATTGATCATGCTACAGAGGATGAATTAACCAATGTTCCAGGAATAGGAAACGAGATGGCAAAGAGAATCATTCGTCATCTGAGATAACTATCAACGTCTTTTTCGGCCTTGCATATAGATTTCCGCAGGATCTTCATACGGATCATCCCAAGGGTCTTCCCCCCATCCTCCAGATGATTCCCAATCAGCCCCTGGAGGAGGGAGCCCCATATCATCCAACAATACCTCTGCAGTGTTTTGTTTGGCTGCCATTCTAGCACGCTTCTTCTCATCCTCAAGTTTCTTTCTCTTTTTTGCTCTCTTGGAACTTCGACGGAAAATTATCAGGGTGATTATACCCAATATTGCAATTAAATATGGCATTAATTCAATCAAAATGAACTCGTATCCTAAGACAAAACCAACCGATACACGATCAGTGGTTTCTTCACAAGGATCGGAATCACAAAGAGGGAGAAAATAGGTCAAATGTTGGCGACCTTCAATAATTTCAATCTCACCATTTCCTTTCTCGCTATTGAATTCACTTACACCAAGACCCTGAGGGAACCCTAATTCAATTTTGATACTTGGACGAACAAACATTCCTTCTACATTTTCTCCAATTGCTGGAACTTCTTCCTCAACTGTTGGAGCAGTAAAGCCCCTCATTCCTGAACTGACTGCTCTTGAATCAAAGATGGAAGACGCTAGAGATTCTGCTATTTCAGCTGAAAAATGAGCAGGTGAAGTCGCAAATGCCAATTCCTTATTGTCGTTGATTCCAAATCTCATTGTCATGGGTTCTAATGATGCACCAATGACAATTGGTTCAGCATCACTCAATTCATTTCCAGTTACTTCAATCAAATCACCAATCTGTGCAATCAATCTGATTCCTGAAAGGTCAATTGCTATTCCATTAAAATCGATACCATCAGGAAGATCTTGTGCTTCTATTTCTGATTGGATTTCTTCATTTGCTTCATCCACTATTTCTTGTAAATCCTGATTCGTTTGTTCTATTGTTCGAGCAATTTCATCGGAAATCGCTACAGAGAAATTCTGGAATCCTGCGTTGGAAATTTCCAAGGTATGATTTCCATCCCCCATTGGGATATCTGTGTTTATTCCAAGACCTGCAATCAATCCACCATCTCTTCGGTCTCCAATAGCAATTACGTGTCGAATCAAATCTGAAGGAATAGATTCGAATGTTAACATATCCAATTGATCTGCCTGAATTGGAACTCCAATGCGATGAATATGAAGTTCAACTGATGCCTCAATGTCCATCTCAATTGCACCACTGAATTCCAAAATACGTAATCCAGAAACATCCACATTTACTTCTGCCTTGATGCATGTAGCCCAATCTGATTTACAGAACACATCTGGACTTGAATCCAAACAATTTACCGTTTCATAGCATAATGGATGTTCCCAACTCCATGGAGCTGGTCCAGTTAAACCCAAATTTTCGGATTCTGAACCTTCGTGACTGTATACCAATTCTAAACGATCAGGGGTATCTCCTGTAGATCTTGCCCATGAAGGAAGTAAAATTGTCAGGGTAATATCTGTTGATGGGAACGTTTCTGGAATGTAACTCCCGAGTATATCTGGATTAACTTCCTTGGATACTCTGAGAACATTGAGTATCTTCGCTAAATCCCCCTTCTCGATGAAACTAACATCCAAAGGGTCACCATTCTCATCTGTTTCATTGATTAGACGAACTGCAAGATCAATGATATCCAAATTGATTGGCGTGGAATTTGATTCCAACATGATTGGATATGTGCCATTCATCGCATTAGCTCCTTCAACACAGAAACCAGTTGGTGAAATCTCAGCACACGTACCAAGAGCAGTATGGGTGAAATTTAGACCCCCTGCTGCACTTGCAGGAGTGAAGGAAACTTCACTGAAAGATACCGAGCTCCCGGTCTGTTCTGCAAACGAATTCGCTACATCAGTCAGAGGTAACATTCCAGTTAATTCTTCAAGATCCACATATCCAAATTCTTGGAGCATGCGAATTCCATCTGAAGTAATCCAAGGAAGACTTACTCCAGAATTAAAGGGTTGAATACCCCATGTATTGAGTAGAGAAGTATCAAGATGGTTCAGATTAATTCCTAGAGTAACTACGCTATTTGCTTCGTCACGAGCATCAACTGTCATTTGAATATTCATCGAAGTATCTGAAGAAGTTAATTCGACTGCTCTAGTACTGGTATTTCGTCTAGAAATTCGAATCTCGGCTTCATCAGTTAATGTGCCACCTCCACTAGATGCTCCTGTGTTATCTAGGACCCAAACTCCTGCGGTGTAGGAATACAGATTCTCAGTACGACTAACTGGAGTGCCCAAATCATCTAAGATTCCAAAATTTGCATATGGTGGTGGAGAGATATCGTACGAAACCAAATGACCCTCTTCTGCCAACAATGTGAATTCGGTATCCGCGGTTCCACCCATTGTCAATAATCCTCTGAATAATCTCTCCATATCTCCTCCCGATGCTGTCGGCAAGCCAAATGTGGATGAATCCACATTGACTGTAATGATTACACGGAGACAAACTGGTGGCATGTATGCGTTCTCTGAAACAGCTGCATCTTCATCTGCAGAATCACCATCTGGCGAATCACTACAAACTATTGGAGTACCTGCTACTCCAATACTAGACACATATTCTACTGAAACCCCAGTGGATGAACCAAATGCAGAAGACAAAGTGGATTCCACAATATTCCCCATTTCTGTTTTCAGTGTCTCTTTAACGGTGGAACCATCTGGAGTAGGCAATGCGAAATAATTTCGAATATAATCTGCTGGAATTCCATCAGAATCAGTACTATTTCCTCCCAAATCTAGGGAATCTAAATTCAGAAGTGAACGATTGAATTCGTGAATTGCGAATTCCATGTCAAGAGACATCTGAGAAAGTGAATCCATCTCAATAGCATATTCAGAAACCACCCAATTGGAACCAGGAGTATCGTCATGGTTCCAAACCCAATCGTCACAGATTGTTGAATGTCCAGGGGAGTAAGCCAATCCTGTGCCTGGGATCTCATCACAAATCGTATTGGACACCTCTGGCGAACCTGGTGGAGGGTCGGCAAAGACCATTGGGGACAACGATGCAAGAAGAAGAATAGGAATCAGAACCCCAGTCCTGAGCAAAGATGAGCGCCTATCCATCGTACCGGGGTTGTGCCCCTATCCTATAATGCAGTTGCCACTAGGGACAACCGGTGAGGGGAGTGTCTCGTGTTCCAAAAGAGAAACTTGTTTCAATGATTCATGAATTGTTCAAAGGACAAAATGAACAACTAATTGAGGAACTGATTGAAGATTTACCCAAAGGATGGGAACGATTCGATGATGTCGCTCTTCTTCCGTTGAATGCGTTCTCGAATTCTAGATGGGATCTTGTTAGTAGAGAAACGCTATGGGAAAATGTCTCGGTTGCACTGAATGTGAAAAGGTTGTTCAGAAAAGGCGAAATTAGTGGAGAACGTAGAGAAAGTTCAGCTGAATTGTTGCATGGAAATCGTTTGGATGTTGAACGGATTGAACATGGTGTGAATTTTGTATACAGGATCACGGAATGTATGTTCTCTCAAGGTAATCTCAACGAAAGAAAAAGGATGGGCGATCTTGACCTTTCCAATGAAGAAATTCTCGATCTTTATGCAGGAATTGGCTACTACACTCTTCCAATGCTTGTAAGAGGAAATGCCAAGCATGTTACTGCTACTGAATGGAATCCAAATGCAATCAGAGATTTGAGGAAAGGATTGGAACGAAATAAAGTCGCAGAAAAATGCAAGGTGATTGAAGGAGATAACCGATCACATGGAAACCTCCTAGAAGCAAGATTCGATCGAGTCGTTCTTGGTCTACTTCCACAAGCATGGGATGGATTCGAAACTGCAATGAAAGCAATTCGCCCAATTGGTGGAATTCTCCATGTACATGGAGTAGCTTCGACAAAAAATCCTGAAGAATGGGAAGAAGAGGTCATTATGAGACTTTCACAATTTAGTAGGAGTGTAACGAAAATAGATGTGTTCAAAATCAAATCATATGCTCCTTATTGGGATCATCGCGTTCTAGATGTAAAAATCGGGCCACTATCGTCAAACTCTTGATGTTGAGACTGATGCGAGGCTGATGTCCGATGCTGCAGAGGCTCCAGAGGCCGAGATTTTATCCTCTGTATCATCGCCAGAAGAAGCCACTCTTCAAAGAGAAAAATTGCAATTGAATCTAGCAGCAGTTAGTGCTGCGGGATTTACTGTTCTGATTCTATTGTTATCCATGGTTTGGGATGAAGGACATTCCATGAATGATGATGATTCTCCCGACAGAAATTGGTGGGAAGTCCCTCTAGAAGATAGATGGGAGATGGAACTCAACTTGACTGGAGAAAGAAGTCAACTTCCAGAAACGGGGATATACAATTGGTCTGGTCCAACTGAGCATTTTGTCGAAGTTGAATTGCCCCCTTCAGAACAAGATGCTGGATTCCCAGGTCCTGATCTAATGCATGTGGCTCTTTGGCTCCCAGATGTCCCGCCGGGAACTCAAATTCCTGTCATTGCAACTATTCATCCGTACTACGATTTTGGGGGTGAAGGAATTGTTGGAGAAGATTCGAATCCAAATACAGTCCCAGATAGAGGAGTAGGTGAATGGGTTTTGGAACAATTTGTTCCACATGGCTATGCTCTTGCACAAGTGTCTACTTTCGGCACAGGGCAATCCACTCATTGCCAAGATGTCAAAGGTTTAGGGGAACAAACAGGAATTCAAGCAGCAGTCGAATGGCTAGGCACCCAAGAATGGAGTAACGGAAATGTTGGATTGATGGGTAAATCATACGCAGGTACCACCAATTGGGAAGCCGCCCAAAATCCATCTGAACATCTGAAAACAATTGTTCCAATCTCTGGAAGTATTGGTGTCCAACAAATGTTCTACAGAAATGGAAGTAGTGAGTCTAGAGCAATGCTTTACGATGTATTGTATGAAGGCGCTACAGCAGATGCAACAGAAGACGATATGAGAATGTGTTCTGATGACTTAATCGGTCCTGTGAGCCCATTCACAACATGGGCAGGAGCAGGATTTGGAGGAGATGAATGGAACGATTATTGGGATGAGAGATATCATCTACAAGACGTAATTGACAACTATCAAGGTAGTGTGTACATCGTTTGGGGGCTACAAGACTGGAATGTAGATCCATACCATGCATTCCCAACATATCAGATGCTAAACGATGCTGGAATACACACTAGAGTCATTGCTGGACAATGGGCGCACAACTACCCCGACCAGCCAGAAATTCACGGCGGTCTTGGCTCAGGTTATGGGGAGGAAGCATACCCTAACATGAGTCGTATGGATTGGGCAATTGAGATGTTCAATTGGTTTGAATACTATCTGAAAGGCAATGGAGAGGAACCAGCAGCACATGCTCAAGTCCAGACGAATGATGGAAAATGGCATGTCGAAGAAACATGGCCTCCTGAAGACATGGAATGGAATTATTTCGAAGCTGGCTCTTGGGATTCAAGTGGTGGAATGGGCGTCTCCGCAAGTTCTTCACTCACATTCACATCTCCCCCTATGGAGGAAGAGATCCACATTCAAGGAATGCCTACTTTCCATGTCGATGCTTCCACTGGCTTATGCAATGGAGGACAATTGTTTGTTACAATGAATGATGCAACAGCAAATCTACGTCTGGGTCATGCAACAATGGATGTTAGATACAGAGACGGGGGCTACGAATCTCAAGCCACATCTCCTCTAACAACATATACCATGCTAATGGAATTCAATCCAATGGATGTACGAATCCCAGCCGGACATTCAA
>MDSW01073410.1_pt1 | contig 11979 bp, 10 predicted proteins | sample 811171 | NCBI WGS metagenome assembly MDSW01 (sample SAMN05326641, study PRJNA326480) | marine metagenome | isolation source: seawater | place: Atlantic Ocean: North West | collected 2012
TACCAAACTGGAATAGTTGGTAAATGGCATTTAGGACTAGGATCTGGAAAAATAGACTACAATACAACTATATCTCCGGGACCTAATCAAGTTGGGTTTGATTATTCTCATATAATGGCTGACACTCAAGACCGTGTTCCAGCAGTTTATATTGAAAATGGTAATGTTGTTAATTTAGATCCTAATGATCCTATCGAAGTTAATTTTTCAATGAACACAGAAAGAAAAAATTATGGCCTTCCTACAGGGCTAAAAAATCCAGAATTAACCACAATGAAGTGGCATCACGGACATAATGGCTCAATTATTAATGGTGTTCCAAGAATAGGATTCATGAAGGGTGGAGAAAAGGCAAGATGGAGTGATATAGACATGGCAGATTATTTTTTAAATAAAGCAAAAGAATATATCGAAAAAAAGAAAGAGGAACCATTCTTTCTTTATTATTCCCTTCAACAGCCTCATGTTCCAAGAACCCCTCACCCAAGATTTGAAGGAACCTCTGGAATGGGACCCAGAGGGGATGTGATTTTAGAAGCAGATTGGTGTATAGGTGAATTGTATAAAACCCTTGAATCTGAAGGTATGTTAGAAAATACCTTAATTATTTTATCTAGTGACAATGGACCTGTCTTAAATGACGGATATTATGATGATGCTGTTGAAAAACTTGGAGATCACACACCTGCCGGAGTTCTAAGAGGAGGTAAATACAGTTTGTTTGAAGCTGGCACCAAAGTTCCTTTTATGGCCTATTGGAAAGGAAAGATAGAACCTAATGTTTCTGAAAAAATAATCTCTCAAATTGATATCCTTAACTCAATATCAAAGATTGTAGGAAGTGATTATCAATCCGCAGATGGAAAAGATTTGTCAGATTTAATTTTAAAGAATGAAGGTAATGGACGAAACGAACTGATTTTGGAAGCTACCACAAGAACTGCCTACAGAAATGGTGATTGGACTATGATTCCGCCATACAAGGGCCCTGCAATAAATGATAAAGTAAATATTGAATTAGGAAGTTCTAAAGAATTCCAACTTTATAATCTCAAAGACGACCCTTCTCAACTGAATAACTTAGCTAAAAGTCAACCAGAAAAACTTAAAGAGATGTTATCAGATTTTGTGAAAATAAGAGGAAAAAACTTTTCAACTGTAGATAATTTATTTTTAGAATAGTCGACTATTAAAATATTTTTTAGTTAAGTCATTAATTTAATAAACCTATATTTATTGAAAATATATAATGATTAAAAAATCAAAAATATTAGTAACGGGTGGGCTCGGTTTCATAGGAAGTCATACAGTTGTCGAACTAAGTTCACAAGGATTTGAAATTGTTATAGTTGATGATTTATCTAATTCATCAATTGATACATTAAAAGGTTTACAAAATATCACCAAAAAAAATCTGATTTTTGAAAAAATAGATTTAAAAAATAAAACATTAGTCAAAAGTTTATTTAACAAATACAATGATATTGATGGAGTGATTCATTTTGCAGCTTCAAAAGCCGTTGGCGAGAGTGTTATAAACCCTTTGAAGTATTATGAAAATAACTTAATTACATTAATTAATTTATTGCAAGAAATAAATATTAAAGAAAGAGACATTAGTTTTATTTTTAGTTCTTCTTGCACCGTATACGGACAAGCTAAAGAACTACCTATTACTGAAAAAGAAACTATAAAAGAAGCAGAATCTCCATATGGAAATACTAAGCAAATTTGCGAAGAGATATTAAAAGATTCATGTTTGGCAAATAATAATTTAAAAGCAATATCCTTAAGGTACTTTAATCCAATTGGAGCTCACCCATCAAAAGAAATTGGTGAACTTCCTATTGGTAAGCCACAAAATTTAATCCCTTTTATTACACAAACAGCAATTGGAAAACATAATCAATTGACTGTTTTTGGAAACGATTACCCAACAAAGGATGGGACATGCATTAGAGACTATATTCATGTTGTAGATCTAGCAAAAGCTCATATTAAATCTTTAAAAAGATTAATTGAAAATAAAAATATTTTAAATTATGATGTTTTTAATATTGGAACTGGAAAAGGAAGCAGTGTTATTGAGGTGATTAAAAGTTTTGAAAAAGTTTCTGGTCAAAAATTAAAATATATAATTGGACCTAAAAGAAAAGGAGATATTATTGAAGCATATGCTGACCCAAAAAAAGCAAACAAAATACTTAATTGGAAAACAGAACAGAATTTAGATCAAGCAATGCTTTCTGCGTGGGAGTGGGAAAAAAAATTGCAACAAATTTAGAATGGAAGAAAAAATAATTGTTGAATCACCAGGGAGAATTAATTTAATTGGAGAACATGTGGATTACAATGGTGGATCAGTGCTTCCTGCAGCTATTGATAAAAAAATAATTATTGAATTCCGTACAGTTAAGGGCGATGAATGTTATATAGAATCAACTACCCTAAAAAAAACATTTAAATTAGATCTTAAGAAGATATCTAAAAGCAAAATTCAGTGGGAAAATTACATTATTGGAGTAGTGTATAATCTACTTGTTTTAAAAAAATTAAAGATTAAAGCATTTAAATGTAAAATCGATAGCTACCTTCCTATTGGTGCGGGAATTAGCTCATCTTCTTCATTAATATGTGGCTTAATCAGCGGGCTTAACCATTTGAATAATTTAAAACTAAATCATAACGAGATTATTGATATAGTATCAGCAGTGGAGCACAACTTCATTGGTTTAATGGGTGGGATAATGGATCAATTTACGATAGTTAATGGTAAAAAAAATAAATTGATTTTGTTGAACTGTCAAAATAGAAGCTTTAAATATATAAATTCAAATTTCAACCCTTATAAAATTGTATTAATCAATACTAATGTTGAACATAATTTAGCTGATACATCCTATAATGAAAGAGTAAAGGAATGTAAAGAAGCCTTAGAAGTGATCAACAAAAAGTATAACAAATACAGATACCTTGTTGATGTTGAAGAAGAGATTTTATACGAATTTAAAAATACTTTAAAAGAAAAAGTTTTCAATAGAGCTCTATTTGTAATTCAAGAAAATAAAAGAACTCTTGATTCAGCAGAAAATATAAGTAAATCAAATTATAAAGAATTTGGTCAACTGATGTATAAGTCACATTATGGTTTAAAAAAACAATATGAGGTAAGTTGTGAGGAATTAGATTTTCTTGTTGACTTCACATCTTCTTATGACGAAATTATTGGGTCTAGAATGATGGGTGGAGGGTTTGGCGGATGTACAATTAATTTAATTGAAGAAAATCTTGTTAACGATTTTATAAAATCGGTTTCTAAAGCATATTTAAAAAAATTTAGTATAAAATTAAATGCTTTTCAAATTAATATAGATGATGGTGTAACTGTAAATAAAAATTAATGAATTTTAATCAAAATTCACATAGAAGAAAAAATATTTTAACAGGTGAATGGGTTTTAGTTTCTCCCCACAGAACCAAAAGACCTTGGCAGGGAAAACAAGAAGATTCGGGTGAAATAAAAACTATAAGTTATGATCCTAATTGCTATTTATGCCCAGGAAATAAAAGAGCCAATGGAGAAATAAATCCAAATTATATTAACACTTTTAGTTTTATAAACGATTTTTCAGCAATAATGGATTCTGAAGGAGATAATTTAAAAGATGGTCTTCTTGAGGCTGAAACTGAATCTGGAATTTGTAAAGTCTTATGCTATTCTCCAAATCATTCAATGACCATTCCTCAAATGAAAGTTGAAGAAATAGTTTTAATTATAAAGTTATGGCAAAAAGAATACAGGGAATTAGGCACTTTAAACTCTATAAATCATATTCAAATTTTCGAAAATAAAGGAGAAATAATGGGATGCTCTAATCCTCACCCTCATGGTCAAATATGGGCACAAAAATCGATCCCACAAGAGGTTAAAAAAAAACAATTTAATTTAAAAAAATACTATGCAGAAAACAATGAAAGTCTATTATCAGCATATCTTAAAAAAGAATTAAAAGTTAAAGAAAGGATTATTTGTCAAAACGAATCATTTGTTGCCCTGGTTCCGTTTTGGGCAACATGGCCCTTCGAAGCAATGATTATTTCTAAAACACATTATAAATCTATTCTAGAACTCTCTGAAAATGAAATAATAGATTTTGCTAGTATATTAAAGACTCTTACAATTAAATACGACAATCTTTTTCAAACACCGTTTCCGTATTCCTCAGGAATTCATCAAGCTCCTACGAACAACAACTTAAATAGTGAATGGCATATGCATATGTCGTTCTACCCTCCCCTTTTAAGATCTTCCAGTGTTAAAAAATTTATGGTTGGTTATGAAATGTTCGGAGAGCCGCAAAGGGACATTACACCTGAACATGCTGCTGAAAAATTAAGAAATTGTTCTGAAATACACTTTTCGAGTGCTATGTAGCTATGTGAACCGATCTAGTTTCTCTAATCACAGTTACTTTCACTTGACCAGGGTAAGTCATGTCTGTTTGAATTTTTTGTGAAATTTGAAATGACAACTTGGTAGCTTGATCATCAGAAATTTTTTCACTTTCTACCATAACTCTTAACTCTCGCCCAGCTTGAATTGCAAAGGCTTTATTAACTCCCTTAAAGTTATAAGCAATATCTTCCATTTCTTTTAACCTTTGAATATAGCTGTCCAAAACTTGTCTTCTAGCACCTGGTCTGGCTCCAGAGATAGCATCACAAACTTGAACAATTGGAGATATTAAGTTATTCATCTCAATTTCATCATGATGAGCTCCAATGGCGTTACATACATCAGGCTTCTCTCCATATTTTTCAGCCCATTGCATTCCTAGTAAGGCGTGAGGAGTTTCGATCTCTTCTTCTGGAACTTTACCAATGTCATGAAGTAAACCGGCTCTTTTAGCTAACTTTGGATTCAGTCCAAGCTCTGATGACATAATCCCACACAACTTAGCAACTTCTCTTGAATGTTGTAACAAGTTTTGCCCATATGAAGATCTATACTTCATTCTTCCTACAGCTTTTATTAATGCTGGGTTCAAACCATGAATACCAAGGTCTATTACAGTTCTTTTACCAACTTCAATAATTTCATTCTCAATTTCTTTGGAAGTTTTCTTAACAACTTCTTCAATTCTAGCAGGGTGTATCCTGCCATCAGTAACAAGTTTATGGAGAGATAATCTCGCAATCTCTCTTCTAACAGAATCAAAACAAGATAATATGATAGCCTCCGGGGTGTCGTCAACAATGATCTCTACTCCGGTTGCAGCTTCAATAGCTCTAATATTTCTTCCCTCTCGACCGATTATTCTACCTTTTAAGTCATCAGATTCAATATTAAAGACAGAAACACAATTATCAATAGCTTCCTCAGTTCCTACTCTTTGAATAGTATTAATGATAATTTTTTTTGCATCTTGTCTAGCAGATAGTTTTGCTTCTTCAATAATATTTTGAGTCAACTCTAAAGCCTCTGTCTTGGTTTCCTCAGTTAATGATTTTAAAAGTTCTTTTTTTGCTTCAGATGCAGATAAACTAGATATTTTTTCAAGCTTAACTATTTGTTCTTTATGCATTTTTTCTAATTGAATATCTTTCTTTTCAGAGAGTTCAATCTTTTTATTTAATGAATTAATTTTATCAGAAAGACTTTGATTGTTTTTTTTATTAATTACTATCTCATTGGAAAGTTGAGATTCTTTATCTTTTATTCTTTTTTGAACCTCTGTTAAATCTTTTTCACGATTTAAAATATGCTTTTCATGTTCAGATTTTAATTCTAAAAATTTTTCTTTCGCTTGAAAAATTTTATCTTTTTTTAAATTCTCTCCCTCAATTTTAGAAGATTTAATTATTCTTTCTGCTTCAGATTTTGCATTATTTAAAGTTTTAGAAACCGAAGATTTTTCTAATATTTTTGAAATTATAAATCCAATTGCAATACCAACTAGAACTATACTTATGTTCGTTAATGTAAAAATTTCTATATCCATAGTTTATTGTAAAAAAAATGCCTACATCATGAATGTTTTGTATAAACTCTTATAAAACAAGATTAAGGCTAACACGCTGATCAAGAATCCGTAAAGGCGCGCTTTAGCAGCAATGACTCACCCTTTATAAAAAAATTCGCGTTGAGTTTATCAAAAAAATTGATGTAGGCAGTAATTAATTATTTAAATGAACGTGTTTATAAATCAATAACTTCTTGGATAGACTTATTTAAATATTCCAATCGATTACCAACTTCTTCATTAATTTTAGCTTCAGAAACATTTTCTTGTTCAGATTGAGTTGCAAGTTGTAAGGCGCACATAGCCAAAGCATCTTGCTTGTCTTTTACAGCATATTTATCTTCAAAATGTTTTATCATAATATCGATTTTTTTAGATGCAGTTCTTAGCCCCTCTTCCTGTTCTGGTTGAGCAGTCAAAGGATAAACTCTATTAGCAATTTTTAATTTAATTTTTTGCATTCTAAGTAAATACTATGAACTTAAATTCATTATACATCTATCTAATTCTTTAATCATGTTTTTAATCTTAAGCTTAGTTAATGACTTGTCATTACTACCTAAGAAAGTATTTGCAATTTTTAATGAACTGTACTTTTCCTTCCACTCTTTCAAATCATTGGCTTGTTTTAATAACATTTCGTCTTTTGATGATAAATCACTATTAATTTTAGAATTTTCTTTTTTTAATTCGACTATTAATAATTTTAATTTTTCAACATTTGACTCTAATAAAACAAGACTGTCGATTGATTTTGACATTAAAAATAATACTATCTTACTCAAATTTAGTGTTAGTTAAATTGATATACAAGTATGGATTTAAATTTTAAAAATATTATTTTTGATATCTTATTAATTTGAATGAAAATTTTAAAATTAATTTCTCTTTTTATCATAGTTAATTTTGGATCTCTTGCTTTTGGAAGTTGGTTAATGGGTGCGGGTGCTTCATCTCAATGGTATAGAAGTTTAAATAAAGCTTATTGGGAGCCAGAGGGATGGGTTTTTGGGGTAGCTTGGACCACTATTATGATTTGTTTTTCTATTTATTTGGGATTTTTATCAAATGAACTAATCAAAAAAAATAATTTAAGAATTAATCAAATATTTTCTTTTAAATTTAATTTTCCAACATTATTTCTTATTCATCTTTTTCTTAATATTTCTTGGAATTATATTTTTTTCAATCAGCATATGACTTTACTTGCACTAATCGATATAATATTGTTAACAATTTTACTATTCTATTTTTTATTTAAATTTTCTCCTATCTTAAAATTTAAAAGTATTTTTATACTGCCCTATTGCATATGGTTAATTATTGCTACTTCACTTAATCTTTACATTGTAATTTATAATTAATGCGAATTATTTTAATTATTGTTTATTTAGTTCCGTGGATAATTATTTCTCAAGATAAATATCCAGAAAATTATTTTTCAAAACCTGTTGAAATACCATTAATTCTTAGTGGAAGTTTTGGAGAATTAAGATCTAATCATTTTCATTCTGGAATTGACATAAAAACTCAATCTAAACAAGGACTTAATATTGTTAGTTCAGCTGATGGATATGTCAGTAGAATAAAAATCGCACATGGAGGGTTTGGGAAAGCTATTTATGTAAATCATAAAAATGGTTATACAACAGTTTATGGACATTTGAAAAAATTTAATACTGAAATTGAAAATTATATAAAAAAAATACAATATCGAAGAGAATCTTATGAAGTTGATGTTTACTTAAATGAAAACACTCTTAATGTTTATAAAAACCAAATAATTGCTTTTTCTGGAAATACGGGTGGTTCCTCTGGACCTCATCTGCATTATGAAATTAGAAAAACTTCAAATCAAAAACCATTAAATCCACTATTGTTTGGTATGGAAGTTAAAGATACTAGAAGACCTGAAATTAAAGACTTATTTATATACAATGATGTAGACACTAATTTTAATAACCTAACTGCTAATAAACTAAAATTAACAAAGCTAAATGACAGCGTGTTTAATTCTAATGAAATTAATATTAATGGACTAACTGGTTTTGGAATAAATGTTATTGACAAACAGGATTTAGCAAACAATAAAAATGGCGTTTATAAGATCTCAACTTATTACAATAACCAGTTAGTTAATTCTATTCACTATGATGGCTTTCTTTTTGAAGAATCAATACTAATCAATACACTTATAGATTATAAATATTATTTGAACAATAAAGAAAGAATCATCAAATTATTTAAATCTCCAGGGAATACATTAAGTTTTTATGAAAACCTTAATAATGGATTAATAAATAAAACAAAAGGTTACTCCGAATTTAAAATAAAAATTAGTGATATAAAAAATAACAACACTTACGTAATCATACCTCTAAATAGTGAAAACAAACTAATACAACAGAATAAAAAAGTAAAGTCGAAAATAAAATACAATAAACTAATAAACAACGACTTAGAGTCAAATTTTAACATAGAAAACTATCAAATAAGTATCCCTAAAAACACTTTTCTAAAAAATGTAAATTTATTAATAGAATTGAAAAATGATTCGTTAAAAGTGATCAATCCAACTATTCCTGTTTTCAAAAATATTAAAATAGTATTTCCAAATTACTTTAATAAAAAAGGAAATTATTTAGCAAATATGGATCAAAACAACAATGAATATTTTATTACATCTAAATTAAATTCCAAAAACAATTTTGAGACTAAAACTAAAAGATTAGGAACTTTTTTTATAAAAAACGATTCTGTGGTACCATTAATTAAAAGTTTAAGTTTTAAAAAAGGAGATTGGATCTCAAATAAAAATGAAATAAAGTTCAAAATATTAGATAAAGAAACGGGAATTAAGAAATATAGAGGATCAATTAATGGAAAATGGGTTCTATTTGAGTACGAATATAAAAAAAATGAAATCTCTTATAGTTTTGATCAATACTACATTAAAAAATCTAGAAATGAAGTAGAAATATATGTGGAAGATATGGTTGGAAACATTAATATTTTAAAAACTTCATTTTATAGAAAAGCTAATTAGAATCAACAAAACTTTTTAATGTATCTACTACAGTATCAACTTCTTCAGTAGTATTATATTTAGAAAAAGAAAATCTTAAAGAAGGTTTGTCAAGGTCTTCAATTTCTAATATTTGGTTTAAAACATGCGAACCCTTTGAACTACCTGATTGACATGCACTTCCTCTTGAACAAGCAATTCCTTTTATATCTAAATTAAATTCAAGTAAAACAGATTTTTCTTTGCTCACTGGCAAGCAAACATTTACTATAGTATAAGTATTAAACGAAAAATCATCACAATTAGCATTAAACTTTATATTGGGAATTTTGAATTTAGATTGTTCAATAAAATATTTCTTTAAATCAGAAATATATGATTTATCGTCTAGTAAGTTTTTATATGCTAATAATAAAGCTGTCTCCATTCCGCAAATATTATGAACGGATTCTGTTCCTGCTCTAAGACCTCTTTCCTGACTTCCACCTAGTACTATTGGTTCTATATTTAAGTCTTTGTTGACATATAAAAATCCTACACCCTTAGGTCCGTGAAATTTATGAGCAGAACCAACTATAAAATCAATATTTATTGAAGATAAGTCAATTTTATATCTTCCAATAGACTGAACTGTGTCAGAATGAAAAAGAGCCTTAGATTTTTTACAAATATCTCCAACCCTTTCTATATCTAAAACAGATCCTATTTCATTATTAATATGCATCAAACTAACAAGTGTTTTTGATGTGTTTGAGTTTAGAATTAGTTCTAAATTTTCATAATCAATAGATCCATTTTTATCGACTTCTAAAAAAATAACTTTAGTTGAATATTTTTCTTCTAAGTATTTAACAACATTTAAAACTGCATGGTGTTCAAGTTTTGATGTAATTATAGTTTTAACGTTTAAATCTCTAACAGCTGAAATTAAAACCATATTATCAGATTCTGTTCCGCCTGACGTAAAAAATATCTCACCTGGACTTATATTAAATTGTTCAGCTATTGTCTTTCTTGCTGTCTCAACTATTGTTCTAGATGCTCTTCCAAAACTATGGGTTGAAGATGGGTTCCCATAATTGCCCTTCATTACGTCACTAATTTTAGTTAAAACTGAAGAATCAATTTGAGTAGTGGCTGCATTATCAAAATATATTTTATTCATATCATTCAAAACCTGTTATAGAATCTATTATAATATTAATAGCTTGATTCATTTCGCTTTTTACTATAGTTAAAGGGGGAGCAAATCTAATGATATTCCCATGAGTTGGTTTAGCCAATAAACCATTCTCTTTTAGTTTTAAGCATATATTCCAAGCTGTATCACTTTCTTCACTATCATTAATAACTATCGCATTGAGCAATCCTTTTCCTCTAATTAATTTTATAGCATTACTATTTTTAATATAATCATTTATTTTTTTTCTAAAATGAATTCCCATTAATTCAGCATTTTGACATAAATCTTCATCCTTAACTACTTTTAGAGCAGCTATAGCTACTTTACAACCCAGTGGATTTCCTCCAAAAGTTGATCCATGTTCACCTGGTTTGATTGTTAACATAATTTCATCAGAGGACAATACAGCTGATACTGGGAACACTCCACCTGAAAGCGCCTTCCCTAATATCAAAATATCAGGCTTAAACCCATGGTGATCACAACATAAAAGTTTTCCTGTTCTTGCAATTCCGGTTTGAACCTCATCTGCAATAAATAATACATTAGATTTTTTACATAAATTAAAAGCTTGAATTAAATAATTTTCATCAGGTACAACAACACCAGCTTCTCCTTGAATTGGTTCAACCATAAAAGCAGCTACATGTGGGTCATTAAGAGCAATTTTTAAAGCATCAATATCGTTATATGGAATAATTTCATATCCTGGCATAAATGGTCCAAAATCTTTCGTACTTAAAGGATCATTAGAGGACGATATAGCAGCTAAAGTTCTTCCCCAAAAATTACCTTCAACAAAAATAATTTTGGCTTTATTTTTTGGAACTCCTTTATTTAAATAAGCCCATTTTCTAGCGAGTTTTATCGCAGTTTCTCCACCCTCAACACCTGTGTTCATTGGCAAAAGTCTGTCATACCCAAAAAAATCGGTTACAAATTTTTCATATTCTCCCAAAACATCATTATAGAAAGCCCTGGAGGTAAGAGTCAATTTCGAGGCCTGATCCATTAAAGCATTAATTATTTTGGGGTGACAATGGCCTTGATTAACTGCTGAATAAGCAGATAAAAAATCAAAATATTTTTTGTCATCAACATCCCAAACATATACACCCTTCCCTTTTTTTAATACGACTGGAAGAGGATGGTAATTATGCGCGCCAAATTCTTCTTCTAATTGAATATATTTCTCAGAAAATGAATGACTCATTATTTATAATAATTTCTCTAAAATTATGATTATTGAGCAAACTAGGCAATTTTAAATAGATATTAAATTATTGTTATAATTTAGATTTTTAAATACATGAAATTATTTTGAAACATATAAAGAGTAAAAACAACGTTCAATTTAAAAATATTAAAAAACTGTTATCAAAACCTAAAAGCAGAAAAAATTCTAATGAATTTATTGTAGAAGGGTTGAGGGACATAAAAAAATGTTTTGAAGCTAAATATAATTTTATAGAACTATTTATTTGTTCAGAAATTTTGTCTCAAAAAGACTTAATTGATATAAATATTGCGTTAGGAAAAATTAAAAAAATTGATTTATCAAAAAATCTTTATGATCAATTATCATATAAACAAAAGGGAGAAGGAATACTTGCTTTAGTCAAGTCTAAAAAATTTGAATTAAAAAATTTAACTCTCCCTAAAGATCCATTAATTCTTGTTGCTGAGTCACCAGAAAAACCTGGAAATATCGGAGCCCTTTTAAGAACTGCTGATGCTGCTGGATTGGA
>MDSW01080353.1_pt1 | contig 11978 bp, 14 predicted proteins | sample 811171 | NCBI WGS metagenome assembly MDSW01 (sample SAMN05326641, study PRJNA326480) | marine metagenome | isolation source: seawater | place: Atlantic Ocean: North West | collected 2012
AATTCAGCGTATTTTTTTCCTGATTTATGTTGAATATATGCATCCTTAATATTCCATTCTAAAGGGATCACCCAATCAAAGACTTTTTTGCCTGATTTAAATTTTATAAACTTAAATTCTGGATTTAATCTTAAAAAATAATTTAAAGTTTTCTTTGTTCCTTCTCCCGTTAAAGATCTACATATTGGAAAAAGATCTTTTGCCCATTTTATCATTGGAAAATTCATATTTTTAATCCATTAAATTTTTTTTAAATATACATCAGGCTGATAGCCTTTTTTTAAATAAAATTTTTTATATTTTTTCTTATTTTTTTTAAAAAACTCTTTCATTGCCTTTGTTTCTCCAGATTGTTTTCTTAGATTGCCTTCATCAAATACTATTAGCCCTCCACTTGATAGTTTTTTTGATAAATTTTCTAAAATGATTTTGGTAGTTTTATAAATATCACAGTCTATATATATAAATGAAAATTTTTTAAATGATCTTAAATATTTTTTTAAGTTCATTATGTCATCATTAATAATAGAAATTTTTTTTAACTTAAAGAATTTTATAAAATAATTAATTAACTCTTTGTCGCCACGAAAATTATTTTTTTGTAAGTTTTTAGGCATTCCTTTAAAATGATCATAACCAATTAATTTCTTTTTTAATTGAAAATAATCTAAAATTTTTTTTAAAGTTAAAAGATTATTGCCGTTCCATATACCAAATTCTATTACATCTCCCTTAACTTTTTTTGTTTTTTCAAGGAGCTCTAAACATATTAATAATTTGTAAAATGATCTGTCACCTATAAATGATCCGTAATTCTTAATTATAAATTGTTTTGAAAATTTTTTTTTGTATTTATCTGTAATTTTAAGATAATTGCTTGCTGACATTTTATTGCTATAAAAACTCATTTTATTTTCTAGAAATAGCTCCTCGATCTTTGCCATATATTTTTCTATAGACATCGCCTGGTCCAACGCTGTCCTCTTTTTGAGTAAAATCTTTATCTCTTATGGCTAAAAGATATCTTTGAGATTCATTTAAATTATTTTTTGTTTTTTCACTTAAATATTTTTTATAATTTAGAAGTTGCGGTTCATCTCTTCTTTTAATTTGTAAGAAGATTGTTTTTCTAGATTTTCCGTTAATATTTTTTGCTCCAGCATGCCAAGTATTTAAATTCATTATCACTATTGTTCCTGCAGGAACGACTACTCTTATTTCATCTTTATGTTTTTCACTAGTATCTATATGTTCATCAGGCCAACCTAAATTCTTATGTGTTCCAGGAATAATTCTTGTTGCTCCATTTTCAATTGTAGCTTCTTCTAAGAAGATATAGCAAACAACTCCGGAAAAATTTTCCTCTTTATTTTTTCTTGGTAACCAATCAATATGATATGCTTGTTCTCCAAAATTCTTTAGTGGATTTCTTAAATTTAATCCTGAGACTTTAAAATCTGACTTTATTACTTCATATGCGCCTAGCAAAATTTCTGGTAAAAGGATTAGTTCGCTAAATATTTTATTTTTTTCAATTAAATTACCTAATCTCTCTGCTCCCATTTTAAGAGAACCAGATTCAATTGGTTCAAATGGTCTATCTTTTTTATAATATTTCTCTTTACCTTCCCAGCCTCCTTTGTGGCCCTCATTTAAAATTAGCTGGGATGTTATATCATTTAAAAATTTAAGGTTTTTTTTTAAATAATTTGTAGGGGGTATTTCTAAATAACCATTTTTTTCAAGAAATTTTTTCTGATCCGAAGATAGCGCATCTTTAGAAATTTTTAATCTTTCAAAAAGATCTTTGATGTTATTTATTTCTTTTTCAGACGAATTCACTGTTCAATAATTGTAATTTATTAACGATATTATTTTATATTTATATCGTTCATTTATTGAACAGTAAAGAGAAAAAGGCTATAAATATAGTCAAAAAGTTAATAAAATATTGTTTAATAATGAATTTTGCTGATTATTTGCTCCAGGGAAAAAAGAGAAATAAAAAAAAAATATTTATTAATAAAAAATTAAGTTACTCAAATTTATCTACTGAGGTTGAAAATAAATCTAAAAATATTTTTTCTAAATATAAAAAAAAATTAATTGGAATATGCTTAGAAAATTCGCCAGAATTTTTAGTGGTTTATTTATCTATAATTAAGAGTGGAAACACTGCAGTAATAATAGAAAAAGGATTATCAGAAGAAAGATATTATAAAACTTTAGAAAAATTTAAAATTAGCTTTTTAATTACAGATTATTCTTTTAACAAAAATATAATTCTTAAAAAATTTTTTTTAAGGAAGAAAATAATAAATAACTTAAATTTTTATTCCAGAATAAAAAATCTAAATTCCAATAAAAAAGAATACAAAGAAGTCGCTGTAGTTTTATTTACCTCAGGTTCGACTGGAGAAAAAAAGGGTGTAATGTTAACTCATAAAAATTTAATCGCCAATACAAATTCAATTTTAAAGGTTTTGCCATTAAAATCTAATGATATTGTTAATTTATTACTTCCAGCTAGTTATTCTTACGGGTTATCAATTATAAACACACATTTAAAAGTTTCAGCTAGTATATATTTGCATAATTCCCCTTTTGTTGGATCGGTAATTCAAGAATTAAAAAAATTTAACTGTACTTCTTTTTATGGAGTTCCATCAACTTTTGAAATCCTTTTAAATAAAACCAACTTCATTAATAATAGTTTTCCATCAATAAAATATATTGCTCAAGCTGGAGGAAATTTAGAAAAAAATTACAAAAAAAAAATTTTATCTAAATTTGAAAATAAATTTCATGTAATGTATGGAGCAACAGAAGCATCTCCGAGACTTTCTTACGTGCCTCCTAAAATGCTTAAAAAAAAATTAGATAGTATAGGGGTGCCTTTACCCGGAGTAAAATTTAAACTTTTTAAATATAAAAAAACTAAATATTTTCAACTTGGAGTTTCTGGGAATAATATTATGAAAGGTTATTTTAATGATGATAATTTAACTAGGAAAAACTTTAAAAAAAAATATTTTTTGACAGGTGATCTAGCTTTCAAAGATAAAGAAAATTACTACTACATAGCAAAAAGAATAGATAAAACTTTAAAAAGATATGGTTACAAAATTAATTTAGATATAATTGAAAAAACATTAAAAAAAATAAATTTTATTACAAATTGCAAACTTTTTTTTAATGAAGAAAAAAAGTTGATCTTAATTGTTCAAACAATAAAAAAAAAATTTCTAATCATTAAAAAGATCCATAAAGTTTTGAGAAAGGAATTTGCTAGCTACGAAATTCCAGATGAAATCATTTTTACAAAAAAACCCATAGATTCTTTCAAAGAAAAAATATCTTTAAATGAAATTTATTATAAATTAAAAAAAATTTGAATTTTTTTTAATTTATTTTTCTTCCCGTTAAAATACATAAAAAAACTTTTTTTCTTATGATCCATAATTTTATAATCCCTTTTATTTAAAATTTTCCAATAATATTTCTTAAAGAAATAGGAGTTTTTTTTAGAACATATTAAAAAAGAGGGTAAATGTTTTCTCCTAATAAATTTATTATTAAAGAGCATCAAATAATTTGCATTTTTTTTATTTCTATATTCTTTTTTAATAATTATGGAATCTAAAAGAAGGTATTTATAAAAAGTATTATAATTTTTATATCGTCTCAATCTAAAGGCTGTGTATCCAATTAATCTCTCTTTTTGATATAAAAGATTATGAAAATCAAAGGGTTTTATGTGCCTTTTAAAATGTTTAATTTGTGATTTTAGGCTGTATTTCCATTGCTCACTTTTTAGCTCACAAATAGAAAGAAGCATTTTTTTTTTTATTTGTTTGGTCTTATAGGTCTTAATTTTGATCACTTATTCAGCTTAAGAATTTTTTTTGCTAATTTAGATATTTTTTGATCATCTTTATAAATTTGACTTAAAATTCTTGATGTAGTTTTAGAATCTAATTTTAAAGACAATCTTAATAAATCCATCCAATTTTTATTGTTTTTTGATCTAATTTTTTGAATTTTATTAACAATAACTAAGGATTTTTTATAATGGCTTAGCCTTTTATTTTTTTTCATTAAATTAATTTAACCTTTTAAATTGCCTATGACAAATAGGATGTTTTAAATAATTAGATATTTTCTTTCCATTTTCACAATCTTTTATAACTTTAAAAATTTTATCCAGCTCTTTAAAATATTTATCTATAATCTTTTTTGTATGTGCTATTGAAGAATAAACTGCATTAGTGGCTAAAAATCCTTTTTTTAACATTTCTTGACTTATTAATGTTTTATATTTTTGCCAGTCTTTGCTCAAAATTATATAATTACATAACGATGGTAAAGCTTGAATTTTAATTTTTAAGTCATGCTTCTTTGATATTTTTCTTAAATTTTTAATTATATAATTTCCATTGGAATCAATAACTTTCCATGATCTTTTTTTTTTCATCTCTTTTAATGTAGCTAAAGCTGCTGCAAGTCCAATTCTTTCAGTCCAAAAAGTACTGCTAATAAAACTATCTTGGGAGTAATTCATTACCTTTTTTTTTCCTATTATTGCTGTTATAGCATACCCATTGCCAAGAGCTTTTCCAAAAATAGCAATATCTGGATTAACTTTGAAAATCTTATGAATTCCGCCGTAATTTTTTCTAAAGCCAGATGTACATTCGTCAAATATTAAAACTATACCTTTTTTATTACACAAGCTTCTTACTTTTCTTAAAAAATTATTTTTTGGTTTTTCGTTACGAGTAACCTCCATACATATTACGCCGATTTTTTTATTTTTTACTAAAGACTCTAAAGTTTTGAAATTATTATACTCAAATGAATATATCGAATTTTTTAAGTCTTTGGGAACACCTTTTGTTTTAATGTGTTTTCCTAAATTTTTTTTAATTTTTAAGTTTTCTGCCAAATACCAATCATGCCACCCATGGTAACCACATATTGCCACCCTATCTCTGCCGCTAGCAGCTCGTGCTATCCTTATAGCAATCGAATTAGCTTCTCCACCAGTTCTAGCAAACTTTACATTTTCTGCCCAAGGATGAATTTTAATAAGTTCTTTGGCTAAATTAACTTCTTCTACTGGATTCAAAGAGCTTAAATTTCCAGAATTTATAATTTTTTTTACTGCTTTATCTACTGCAGAATTATTATATCCAAGAACATTTGTCCCTACTCCCATTAAGCTCATATCAATATATTTATTATTGTCTATATCCCACACAAAGCATCCTTTGGTTTTTTTAAAGTATGGTGGCCATCCTTCAGGTAAAAATATTTCTGGTCTTTTAGAAAAAAAAGAATTTCCACCAGGGATAATCTTTTTTGCTTTTTTATACAAAGCTTGCCCTTTTTTTGTTTTTATCATAAAAAAATATTAGATTAATTAATTTTTCTTTTAATATAAGAATTAATTTTAAACATTTCAGCATTCTTCTTTTTTAAAGAAATAATTTTTTTCCAACTGAATCTACTATTAGGATAAAATTTTTTAATTATATTTTTAATCAAAATAAAATCTTCCTTTTTGTCTACAGTAAACCTTTCATCTGAATAATCTATATTATTCCTAAAGTTAAAAGTTTTAAACTTTTTAGATCTTACTATAAATGGCGTCACATGTTCCCGGTCATATTTCATTTTTGCATTTTTCCATGCATATTTAAGTGAATTAAAACTAAAAACTTCAACATCTAAACCATCGGGAAACGTTGGAGGACGAACATTAGAGAGATAGTCAACTTTTTTTTTTCTAAATAGTTTAACAGCCTTATCAATAATATTAGGGTCTATTAAAGGACAGTCAGCGGTAATTCTAATCACTACATCAGCGTTGTAATAAATTGCTGCTTTATAAAACCTGTCTAAAACATCATTTTCTGAACCCCTAAAAACTGGGTATTTAAATTTTTTGATTAAATTAAATAACTGGTCATTTTTATTATTGCTCGGAACCAGTACAATAATTTTTTTTGACATTTTTGAATACTTTAAACGATCAAGTAAAATTTTGATTAGCGGTTTTCCAAAAATTTTTTTTAGAACCTTGTTTTTAAAACGTTTTGAACCTAATCTTGCTTGAACAAAAGTAAATATTTTATTTGATTTTACCATAATCTAGGATTTATTAATTTTGATTTGTTCGTTTTTAAAATTGAAAAATTTAATTTGTCATTTTTAATCTTAGTTCGTAGTATTTTTTTTAGTTGATGCGCACTATCTACTCCAATAACAACTTTGGAAACTTGTTTTTGAGAAGATACAAAGTTAAGGCATCCTTCTAGCTGACTCATTTTATTTTTTCTTAACCAAGAGTACCATTTATTAAAGTCTTTTTTATACACTAAAAATTTTTTTGGTATCTTATTTTTTTTTATTAACAACAGTCCCTGTAAAAATATTGACCTTATGTGTATTTCTATTTTTTTAGAAAATAATTGACTCATCCAACCTGAGTTTAGAATTCTTTGATCAAAAACATTTAATGGGGTTTGGATAATATCTGGTTTAAATTTTTTAAAATAAGAATTAAGTTCTTTAGGGGAATTAATTGAATAACCTATTTTTTTAATTAATCCTTTTTTTTTCAAAATGATAAGATCCCTATAAACTCTTTTTCCACTAGGTTTTTTTAAAATTTTAGTATTATGAATTAAAACTCCATAAAGTTTATTTATTTTTAAATTATTTAAAGATTTAAAGATTTCCTCTCTAGTATTAAATTTTTTTTTTTATGTAATTAATTTTTGTAATAATTTTAAATTTTTTCAAATTTAAACTCCCTAAATTTTTTTCCGTTTCACCGTATGCTTTAGCTGTATCTATAAATAAAATTTTTGACCTTGTAAGTTCTTTTAGAATTTCATTAATTGAATTTTTTTTTAAAAAATTTTGTTTATTTTTGATTCCATATTTCATATAAAAATTTGCCGTTCCTAAAACAAATTTTTTTAATAAATATTTCTTTTCTGACACTGATTTCAATACTTTCCGATTTCAAAAGGATGGTATTTTTTTAAATTTTTTACATTAGGAACTTTTTTTATCCATTGAAAATAAAATTTCAAACCTTTGTCCAAATTATAATTTGCTTTAAACTTAAATAACTTTTTTAATTTTTTTGATTTTGTATGAAAACCAAATGAATCACCGAGTGTACCTTTGGAGATTTTAATTGGATAATTCTTCTTTTTATTTGATGCTTTAATAATTTTTCTTAAAATTGTCTTAACATCATATTTGATACCAGAAGAAAGATTAAAGATTTCATCCTTATTTTTTAACTTTATGTACATCGACTTTTTTAGAATATCAACGCAATCGGTTATATAAATTAAATCTCTAAATCTTTTTAGTGAACCCTTAACTATTATTTTCCTGTTTTTCCAAACATAGCCGCTGTAAATACTCACCATCCCTTTTTTTAAATTATTCAAGTTTTCACCAGGACCATAAGTATTAAATATCCTAAAAATGTACGTTTTTACTTTTGTATTAATTAATAATTGTCTTAAAAACAATTCACCTGCATATTTTGAAACTCCATAAATAGAATCAGGTCTTATCTCACTTCTTTCACTAATATATTTTTTATTATTTCCGTAAACAGCGACAGTGCTAGTGTAAATAAATTTTTTACATTTAATTTTTTTTGCTAATTCAGCTAACAAATAAGTACCCAATGCATTTGTGAGTAAATCTTCCTTCGGATTGTCGTAAGCACCCTCACTACCTGACTGAGCAGCTAAATGATAAATTACTTCGGGTTTCCATTTTTCAATTTTTTTTAATATTTTTTTTTTAGTTATATCACCTTTTATAAATTTATTTCTTGGACTTAGGTAGGGAATACCTCCTTTACTTTTTAACGAATCAACTACCAAAATTTTGTTTTTTTTTGACTTTGAAAGTTTATTTGCAAGGTGAGCTCCAATAAACCCTGCTCCTCCTGTAATTAAAATCTTATTCATTGCTATAAATTCTTTTTTATTTGATCAAATAGAAGCTCAGCATATCTAAATTCAAGATTAGTATTTATATCAAATCCCTCTTCATCTTGAAGCTTGTAAAAAAAAGGCTTATTACCAATCAATGATTTCTTTTTCAACATCAAGCTAGTTGGCAGTATATTTATTGCAAAATTAAGCTTTATAATATCTGGTAAATTTTGAGAATTTGGAGCTTTGTTAAAATCAAAATTAATAGGATTTTGGTTTAATATTAAAAATTCTTTTACTTCTGATACGCTATTAAAACTATCGTACTCTTCTCTTTTTTTGACAAAAAAATCTATGAAGTTCTCATAGGTATCTACTTTAATCAAAGGATTGGTACAATGAGTAAAAAGAATGTATTCAGTCTTTGTATTTTCAGCAATATGACCCCAAAATTCATTATTAGGACATTCTGAGCTCGCAAAATATGGGTCTCTTAAATGATAACCAATACCATAATCTTTTGCTATCTTAATTGCCTCATTAGAGTCAGTATTGATGATTATCTTTCTGATATTTTTTACTTTTAGCAAAGTTTCAATTTTATAAGTTAGCAAGTTTTTTTTACAAAATGATTTCAGATTTTTATTTTTTACTCTTTGAGAGCCTTGTCTAACGGTTATTACTGTTGAGATTTTATCTAAAATCATAACGTGTATATAGACTTTTTTTGAATGTTATAAATACTAGGGGTAACCGCAGTTACTGGAATTGCTCCCTTTGCTTTTGAATATTTGTGAAAAATTTCATCAATTATTTTTAATCTTCTATCATTTTTTTGATAACCATCAAATCCTGCTAAATATATTTTTTTAGCTTTTCCACTAGCTGCAATAGATAGTGCATAAGCAACTGTGTATAATTTTGGTATATTAGAACAAGAATTATAAAATTTAAATGAACCATCTTTTAATCCAATTCCAAAGTTTAAAATTTTAATTTTTTTAAGTGTTTCTTTTACTTTGTTTGAGAGAAGCGATACAGGAACTACAAGAGGTGATGATGCAGTTTTATATTGTTCAGCCTCGGCCATAAGCTTTAGTGGATTGCATGCTACATACAAATTTATTAATTTTTTATTAATTTTTACACGTGTATTTAAAGCAATCACATAAGGTTTTTTTTTGATAATAAATTTTTCTATCTCTTTTTTATACTCATTCAATTTCGGCCCCGAGGACAACAATAATACTTCTTTATTTTTTAATTTATTTTTAGGAGACCAACTCCCTTTTTCAAGTTTGATAGGTTTTTGAAACTCAGATTTAACTAAATTAACATCATATTTATTTCCATCTTTAACTTTTAATTGTTTAATTGCCTCTAAAATTTCAATTTCATCCATTTTTATAGTAAGCATTTCTTGAATATAAGTTGGATGAATACCATGTTTACCTGCTAAATAATAAAAAGTGTTTGGGCCCCATTTGTATCTTGTTTTCAAAGGTTCAAAATAATTTTTAATAATTTTTGTTAATGGAAGTAAATTATATTTTTTTTTTGAAAATTTACTCATTTCAATTAATATATATTCTGTTTCCGAATTTCCTGGTCCCCTTCCCATACCAGTAACTGTAGAGTCAATCCATGTAGCACCATTTTCAATTGCTGAAATACTATTAGAAACTGCTTTTCCTAAATTATTATGTGTGTGTATACCTATTTCACCACTCCACTGGGTTCTAATATATTTTATACATTTTGATACATCTTCTGCATTCATTGCTCCCAAACTATCAGCAAAATATAAAACATCTGGATTTGCTTGTTTTATTTTTTTTGATGCTTCTATTATACTTTTTTCATTTTGCTCAGTAATTTGCATCAGATTAATTATTACAATATATTTTTTTGACTTAAGAATCTTGCAAATCTTCACTACCTCATCAATTTCACTAAAATGTGTAGCTAATCTTATAAATTTAATTTTTGATTTACTCTTATCCTTGAAAACTTTAGATAAAATTTTTTTATAATTCGATCGATGTTGTATTAATTCTGAAACATTAACCATAACTCCAATGTTTATATTTTTTGGAATTTTTAAAATATTTATATAGTTATCAGTTGAATAAAAGTTTGGTCCGTTTAATTTGTTTTCTTTTAATGATCTAAAGCCTATCTCTACATTTTTTATACCAGAGTCGGAAATGGCTCTAAGGTAATCATTAACTAAGTCTTTTGAAAAATCCCAGTTATTATAATAACCGCCATCTCTGAGAGTACAGTCTAAAATATTTATTTCTTTCATATGTTCAATATTTGAACACTAAATCGCTATTGAGGAATTGTAAAGCCTTAAAATTTTAAAGTTTTTATGGGCTGCTTGTATTTTCCATCTTCTCTTTTTGGAAAGAAAGCATCAAAGCCAACTGCGCCGTTTGAAACCCCTCCATGTTCATGATTGGGTCCTACGTCTACGCCTTTAAGATCAGTAAGCTTATCATTTTTATTGTTGCAGTAGAAATCCATACTACCTTCGACTAACCAAGTAATTTGTTCGTTTGTATGGCCTTTATCGCTAAACTTGAAGCCTGGCTTTAGATCGAAAAGAACAACATTTAGATGTGTTCCGGAGTATGGTCTTGAAATACATTGCCCACCCCAAATATCTATGGCTTTTATGTCATTTTTAAAATTAAAATATTCTGACTTGAGTTGAGTTTTTTCAAAATTTTCAGAGCTTATAATATGTAATATAGACTCATCTATGGATTGAATCTTATAGTTGAAATTATCAGAGGAAATATTTAACGCATCAAATTCCTTTAAATTTATATTTTTTGCTTTTGATTTAAACATGCATAATCCAAAAGTATTAATAAAAATTTTTTCTTTATCAATAATTTTTGGAAAATTTTTTCTTATAAACTTGTCATCTATATAAGATCCTTTTTTCAAAAAAACTTTGATTATAATAGAATTATTCCAGCCTTTATAAATAGATAGATTAATTTCATTATTTATTTTTTCAGGAATAAATTTAAAAAATTTTGAGTTAAATTTTTTTTTATCGAAATTATCTTGCATGCTATTCTGACAAAAAAACTTTTTTTCTTTTATTAGATTTTACTAAAACTTTTTGTTTCCAAAAATCATTTGCATTAAAACCCTCTTTTCTGTTTTTAGTTATCATACCAGAATTTTTTATAGGAAAATCGTAAACCATATAAAAGTATTTTCTATCTTTTTTTCCATGGTAATAACTTACTGAGTGGTAAGCCCATGGAACATTTAATATTACAAGTAAACAATTTTTAGTTACTTTATATTTTTTAAAAACTTTTAGTGAATTCTTAGAGGGAAAAATGTCAAAATCCTTTTTTTTATTTTTATTTAATTTGTTTAAAATTATTTCCCCTCCTTTTGAAGCCTCCGCGTCAGAATAGTAAATCATATGTATTAAATGATCTCTTCTATCTAGATGCGGACTTTTCATATATCCCTTCTTCATCACAGAATAAGATGAATGATATTTTAGTCTACTAGGGAGTATCTTTTGTTTTACATAGATATTTATTTGTTTGTTGAATTTTTTTACAATTTCAAGTTTTAATTCTTTAAAATATCTGTTTAGATTTCTAAATTCTTTTTTCCTTGAAAGTCTTTTGTAGGTTTGCGAACTTGGTAAAATTGTTTTTTTTGATTTTGATTTACTCTGAAACATTATCTCTTTACCGTTTAAATTACTATATGAAGGTAAAAAATTATTAAGATTGTTTACATAATCATCATCAAAAATATTTCTTATAAATATATAAGGAAATGGTTGTGATTTTACCTTACTAGTAATTATTTTTTTTCTGATTTGATTAATCATACTAATTATAATTATCGTAATATCATTTCAATTAAAAGACGATATTATATCACAAACATAAAAATTTTTTTCAGTGCATAAATCAAGCCAATTGAGCTATTAGTACTGGTCAGCTTCACGCGTTGCCG
>MDSW01222611.1_pt1 | contig 11978 bp, 11 predicted proteins | sample 811171 | NCBI WGS metagenome assembly MDSW01 (sample SAMN05326641, study PRJNA326480) | marine metagenome | isolation source: seawater | place: Atlantic Ocean: North West | collected 2012
ATCGTGAGCGACGCTACGTCGCTCGACGCCGGTTCGTTGGTTTGGCAGTCATTCAAAGGATGGGTGCGCAAGCTGTTTTGGAGGGGGTTAACAACGCGTGGGCAGTAAGTAGGAGGTTCGCGATGGATGAGAACTACGCAGCAGATAAGGGCGTTTTCAATGCCGGGGCCGAGCTCACGCGGCGAAATCGGGAACATCTCGGGAAGGTCACCGAGGCAGCTCGCGACATACCCGTGTTCGCACATACGGACGTACTGGTTGTTGGCGGTGGTCCTGCCGGGACAACTGCCGCCGTCGCTGCCGCTCGTCTTGGGGCGGACGTTATTCTCGCCGAGCGTTATAACCATCTCGGCGGCTTGTCGACGGGCGGGTTGGTGATCTGGATCGACCGTATGACGGACTGGCAGGGCGACTTGGTGATCCGCGGCATGGCGGAGGAGTTGCTTGATCGCCTGCCGGACGATGCGATCTTCGGCCCGTCAAAAGCGGACTGGGGGTCGCGAGACGAAGCACTCGCCCATGAATGGTCGCGGCGCCACAGCGCCTTCCACGGTACCGTCACATGGGCGCCAATGATTGACCCGGAATGGTTAAAGCTTGAATCTTTGAAGATGGTACTTGATGCCAACATCGAGCTGCTGCTCCACAGCTGGGTCGCCGCACCGCTGGTGGAGGATGGGAAAGCTGTCGGTGCAATTCTCGAATCAAAACAGGGCCGTATGGCGGTTCGCGCAAAGGCTGTTGTCGATACGACGGGTGATGGCGATATGTTCGTGCGTGCGGGAGAGGGATTCGAAGGGGATATAGATAGCGACAACATCCACCATTGCGCCAACACGGCATCCTTGCTCTCAGGCGTGGATGTGGCCAAGTGGTTCGCCTGGCAGGATCAAAATCCCGATCTCTACAAGGATTTCATGAAGCGCGGCCGCGAGGCGACGAAGCATTTTATCTTACCTTTCGCTGGATGGCGAAACGATGTGGTTTGCTTCATGGGGCCGCGTTTTTCAGGCTTCGACGTGCTCAAGGTTGACGATCTGACGCATCTCGAAATCCTGTCTCGCGAAAGTTTGGTCGAATTGCTCAATTTCTATCGGCAACATGCACCTGGCTTCGAGAATGCCTGGATCATGCTGACCGGCCCGCAGCTCGGCGCGCGACACAGTCGGCGGCTCAAGGGTTTGGGCCGGATGACCGGAGATGAGACCAAGACAGGACGAGTCCTGGCCGATGAGATTGGAGTCAGTCCAAGTCTCGGTCCCAACCTGCCGAATGTTTCTGTTCCATACAGTGCGCTTGTACCGGATCGTGTCGACAACATGCTTGTGGCTGGACGCCATATATCGAGCGATGCACAAACTCATACCTTCATGCGCGAAATACCGCAGTGCTGGATGACCGGCCACGCTGCTGGAGTTGCCGCCGCCTACAGCGCCAATTCTGGCGTGAAACCGCGCGATCTCAATGTCTCTGAAATTCAGAAGTCGCTCGCCAAGCAGGGTGCCTTCGTGCGAAGCGAACCCCCTGATACCGTGTAGGGAGAAACCGAGATGGACATTGTCGATGCGCAAATTCACATCTGGGGTACCGGCCTCCCGAGCAATCCCTCGCATTGGCAGGTGACGTCGTTTACCGCTGAAGAAGCGATCCGGCTGATGGACGAAGGCGGTGTGGATGCGGCGGTTATTCATCCGCCGAGTTGGGACCTAGGTGCAGACGCCCTGGCAGAAAAGGCAGTGCTCGATTATCCAGGGCGATTTGCCATCATGGGTTCCCTTCCGCTCGATGATCCCGCTTCGAAAGAGAAGATTGCGTCGTGGCGCGAGCGCACCGGTATGCTCGGTCTCCGCTACACTTTCCTGCACGAGCCGGCGCGCCAATGGGTCGAGGACGGCACGCTGGACTGGCTGTGGGCGGAGGCAGAAGAGGCCGGTGTGCCAATCGCGGCGCTGGCGACGGATTCGCTCGCGGCGTTCGGGCGGATCGCCGAGCGGCATCCGGATTTGCGCATCACCATCGATCACCTTGGCGGACGCGGTGGTCTGACGACGCTAAAGGATGCGGAGGCGATGATCCACATCCCCGAGCTGTTAACACTTGCGAAATATCCAAACGTGGCGGTCAAGGCGACGGGCGCTCCCGGGTATTCGAGCGAAGCCTATCCCTTCGCCGGTATGTATACCTATCTACGGCAGATCTTTGATGTCTTTGGGCCTGAACGGATGTTCTGGGGGACCGATATCTCCAAGATGCCGTGTTCCTGGCGCGAGTGTGTCGCGATGTTCACCGATGAAATCTGCTGGCTCAGCGAAGCGGACCTGCGCCTCGTTATGGGTGATGCTATTTGTGCGTGGTGGGGCTGGGACAGAAGTGGAGATGCGGTGGGATGAACGCGAATGGAAAGCAAGTAGCCGTCATTGTGGGGGCGACCTCGAAGTGGCAATCGGATGGTCGCAACACCATGCTGGCGCATGGTCAATTGATCGACGATAGAGACTTTCCGCTGCCGGTGCGCTGGGGCATCGGAGGGGCAGTTTCATTGAAATTTGCTGCCGAAGGATTCTTTACGGTACTGACCACCCGCAATTTGGCCAATGCCGAGCCGCTTGCCGCTGCCATTCGCGATCAGGGTGGAGAGTGCATGATTGTCGAGCTTAATCTGGTATCGGAAGATTCAGTCGCAAGCGCGTTCGATACGATCCGTAGGGACGCCGGCGACCCCCATGTCCTGATTTACAACGCGGGCTATCTCGAAGGGCGCGACCTGCCGCCGGAGAAGGAATTGCTCGAGCATATCGAGGTCGATATGTTCGACACGGCGCAGCACATCGCGAGCCGCGGCCCGTTTCTCGTCGCCAAGCAGGTGTTGCCCGCCATGCGAGAGCGTGGCGCTGGAACGTTCCTGTTCTCGAACAACTCGAAGTCCCTGCGCGGTCGGAAGCGTTATACGGGTGAGTCTCTTTATTATCCGCGCGTCATGATGCGCACCTTGGCGCAGGTCCTGACCGAGGAGTATTCCGAGCACGGTATCCATGTGGCTAACGTGGTGATCGACGGATTGATCGATTCTCCTGGGACGCGGGCCTTGCCGAAAGCGCAGGCCAATCCGGAAATCGTGATGAACCCGGAAAAGATCGCCGAAGGGTTCTATTATCTCCATACGCAGGATCCCTCGGCCTGGACGCACGAGCTGCAGATGACACCCCATCCCACTATGCCGAGCTACTAATTTGGGAGAGCGTTGAGATGAGGCAGGCGTTCTTGCCGTTGGGTCGACTTTGGCAGACGTAGTTGACGACGTGCTGGCATCGCCGCCGGATGCGTTTCGGTTCGATCCGACAGGAGGGCGAGTTTTTTTTCAGCGTCGGCGACCGGCCCGCCTAGCCATTACCACATGGCGATCAGCCGGAGCCAACCTCGGCCTTATGGGCCGCCACCAGTTCTGTCATGCTGTTGAAGACGACGCCGTAGCTTGGCATGTCACCGGGATTCATGGTCGCGCCGAAACCTTCCTGATTGTGACGGCGATAGATCCAGCAATTGGCGAGTCCGAACTCGTTGGCGGGCCCGTGGTCGTGGAACATGCTCTCAGCGGTATGGAGAATTTCTTCCTTGGCGATTCCAAGCCGCGCCAGATTTTCGAGCATATATTCGAAATTGTGCGGCGATGGTTTGTAGGAGCCTATATCTTCGGCCGTATATACCGCATCGAACTGCACGCCTAGCTTCTTGTTGCTGTGCGCGAAGCTGGCATTGTCGACATTCGAGAGGACGACGAGTTTGAAATGACCTTTCAGATAGGCGAGGGCTTCCGCGCTGTCGGGGAAGGCGGGCCAATGCTCTACCGATCTCCCGTAAGTAAGGCATTCCTCCAAGCTCGTCGGAACGTCCCATTCTTCCGCAAGGCGTTTGTATACGACCGTCAGCAGCTGCGAGTAGATTTTGCCAGGTGTTTGTCGCTGGGTTGACGATTCGTGATACGCGTGCGCTTCCAGAATGGCGTTTCGTGTTAGGTGAGTGCTAACCTTGTCCGTCAGGGGTTTCAGGCTGTTGACCATTCCCGTTTCCCAATCGATTAAGGTGCCATAGACATCAAAGGTCAGCGCCTTGTAACAGCCCAACTGCATTCGTAATTTCCTCTTGCGGATTAGATGCTCAGGTCGAGCAGGTTGTAGTCTTTAAGCTGGGGCATTATTTCCGGAGACCATTCGAATGTCTCTCCGCTGTTACGGTGCGGCCTGTATTCGAAAGGCGTTTCATCCGGAAACCGCGCGTGTCGTGCGGCGACCGCGTGGCCGATCATTTCCGATCGTTTGCGGATCCGCTCCGCATCATACACTGCGGGCGCGTTATGAATGCCTCCGCCCGCGACGCCAAGAACCGATTTCCGCCGATGAAATCCGAAGTTTACCGTAACCCGCCAATCGGGACTGGTGTTCGCGAACGAACCGTGCACCGCCTGCCGGTTGCAGATTGCAACGTCACCTGGGGCACAAATCATGGGTACGGCTTCAGGCAGGCATGGCGTGCCGGCGGCTTCGACCATGCCTGCAATATCTGCGTTGAGGAGCTTGTGCGATCCGGGCACGACCCAAACGCCGTTCGCGGGCGTGCAACCGTAAAGCTGCGCCATCGTGTTGTAACCGTGCGTGCCCTGATCCCAATCGGGCGCATCCCAATGGGTCACGCCGTCTCGGTGCCAAGCAACGGAGGCTCCGCGCCCCGGTTCCTTGATGAAGAGCGCTTCGTTGAAGGGGGTGAAATCTTCTCCGTTAATCGAGGCCGCAATGCGCAGAAGGTCAGGATGACCATACACGCGAAGGCAGGCTTCGGAGAATTGAAGCGGGCCGAGGATCAGGTAGACGATCTCCTTCGGCGCGTCGGCTCCCGCAAGTGGTTCTGGCATCTTGACTGGATGGCGACCATTTGCTTCATCTGTGGCGCCGAACGGGTCTCCGAGAGGCTTGGACCAAAATAGCGTCGGTCCAGCGCAATCGGCGGCAAGTGCCGGCCGTCCTTTCGCATCGAGCTTGGAATCTTTATGGGTTGGAAGTCGGTCAAGTATCTCATGAAAGTCGGCCTCGATGTCGCCGAGTTCCTTTATGCCTAAAACACCTTCGAAGATGTAAAAGCCGCAGCGCCAATAGGCGTCGAGAATCGCGTCGTCTAACCTACCGTTCTCATTGAAACGCGCTGGGCCGCGGTTGCCCAGCGACAGGGCGCGCCGTTCGCCATCGCGCATGTAGGCTGTCATTTCAGCGGTGTCGTCGAGAGTTGCGATGTCGTTCATGGCCCTATGTCTCCGCCGTGTGTCGTTGTGCCAGTCTATATCAATCGCAATCTATGAACAAAACTGCGCGCGCGTTGCTGTTGCAATCCTTCGAGTGGACCTATGTTCGATATAAGTGACCACAAAGATACTCTTAGGGGGTAGATGAATGGACCCTTTACCAATTCTTCAGCAGCGCCGCATCGAGGCCAATATTCTGAAGCATGTTTATGAGAACCTGAGTGAGCGGTTTGGTAAGGAGCAAGCTCGGGAAATTGTACAGGAGACCGTTAGCCAATCCGCAATCGAGCAAGGGAAGACCTTCGCCGATCAGATTGATGGGGACCCAAATCTAAAAGATTTCTATGACATCCTGCCGCTTTGGAGCCGGGATGGCGCATTGGAGATAGATGTGCTGGAAGCATCGCCCGACAAACTCGATTTTAACGTGAAACGGTGTCGTTACGCAGAGATGTACCGTGAGATGGGCATTGGTGAAATCGGTGACTTGCTCTCCTGTCAGCGCGATGGAGATTTCTGCATCGGATACAACGCGGAGATCGAGTTCCGCCGCACGCAAACAATCATGGGGGGCGCGTCACACTGCGATTTCCGGTATAGCCTTGTGCAGGATCAAGAGTGATACCATTGCCCCGCCGGGGATAGGCGGAGATAGCTTCGCGCAATCAGAAGTCTTTCTCTTTTATTTTTGCATCTTCGTAGTCGGCTTTGGCCTTTTGCCACTTTTGCTCTTTTGCCGCCGATGCAAATTTGAGGGGTAGCATCCAAACTTTCAATTTATTCGGATATTTTTGCGCGGCACATCATGCCGCGTCGATCAGAATGTCGACGCCACCGTCGTGGATAACGTTGCCGAGGCGCGCGCCCGCAAACTCTTCGCCAGTGATAGTGGTTGTCGTGTGATAACCCTCTTTCTCGCAGATGAGTGTCTTCGGTCCATCGCTCTTTTTGACGACGAGGGAGGCGGGCGTTTTCAGGACCTGCTAGATGCGGTTCTGTGTGTCGCTCAGCGTGCAGGATGCACCCGCGGCGAGCGGCGTGTCGACAGTGATCGTCTGCTGCGTCGGCATGCCTGAACAATCCGCGCGACGGCCAATGCTGGATAGAAACAGCGACTGACAAGCGATGGCGCGAACGGTGGGCGCTATATGAAGTAGATCATTTGTTCGCGGCGGCACCGCAACTACTCCGCGCGGTCATTCGTTTAGATTAGGCTGCTGCTGCCCCCTCTGTCATGGCCAGCATTTCGCGAGTGTCGTCGACTGTCGCGACTTCGCGGCCGAGGGCGCGAGCCTGTTCGGCAACTTTTGCGATGAGTTCCGCGTTGGTTGGTTGACCCAGCTCCGTATAAGGATAATCACCGAGGCCGATCGAGATATGGCCGCCCTCCCTGATTACTTTCTCGGTTAGCAGGAAGAGATTGCCCTTGTAGTTCATCGCCGACCAGAAGACCTTTTTGTCCTTCGGCAGGAATGTCGTATGTGCATCGAGCCCTTCCGGCGTCCCCGGGTGGCCCGAGAGTGATATCCCGTCGGTCATACAGAGCAACACGAAGACCGGCGCGTCGATGACACCCATCTTCATCAGCGCTTCCATCTGGCGGGTGAAGCTAATGTTCCACGAGACGCAATAGTGCTTCAGGCCGTGATGGCGGATGCGCTCCGCGAAATACATTAGTGTTTCGGTTGAATTTTCGTAGACCAGGTTTGTCGTGTCGTAGGCGCTTTTGTCGGGGTTCCACCAATCGACATTCACGGTACCGGTATCCGTTGGCGCGAAATGTGGAGCGGTCTTCGGGTCTTTCATGGATTCTTCCATGGCATCGAACCGTTCCCGCGCGTCACCGCCATGGGCCACATACCCCAACGTCGGAAGAATTAGGATCGGACACGCTTTGCGAATGCCTGAATTCGTCGCCTTGTAAAATTCCGGATCGTGGTCTGGTTCACCCGTAGTGGTCCGGCCATGGTAATGAATGATCGAAGCACCGGCGTCGTAACACGCCTTTGCATCTTGGATGATCTCTACGGGTAGGAAAGGAACATTCGGATTTTCGTCCCGCGGCGCCAATTCATTGACCCGCGCCTCAATAATGATCTTGTCCATAGTGCCATTCCTCTGAGAAGCCGTAATCACCGGATACTAAAATGACATAGCGCGGGATACGGGAAACGCGAAACCGGCAACCTTGCCGGATAGGAGAAACCTCATAACTCGGTTCCGGATTGTTGTGTCAGGGTATCGCGTCTTTGCGCGGCGGGAGATCGCACGTTCATGTTCAAGCGGCTTGGCTGCATCATCGACCGGTTGTCCGGAATTACCGGCTTTCTTGGAGCGTGTTTGGTGGTGCCGATTGCCCTCGTGATGTTCTACGAGGTCGTTTTGAGATTCTTTTTCGATCTACCCACCTTTTGGGCATATGAACTGACGTACATGATGGCGGGCGCGCATTTCGCCTTGGGCATCACTTATGTGACCCGCGAAGGATTGCATGTCCGGATCGATTTTCTGTATGAGCGGTTTTCGCCCAGACTGAAGGCTGGGATCGATTTCTGTGTCAGCGGCATCGTTGTCCTGCCGACGGTTTCATGGATGGCGTACCTTCTGGTGACGAAAGCGATCGAGGCGCTTCTCATCGGTGAACTCTCGGGCGAATCCGAATGGAATCCGTATGTCTGGCCGGTCTATACCGCAATTGCGATAGGGTTCGTTGCGTTTTCGCTACAATTGGCGGCCGAGGCCGTTCGTCGCTGGCGTGAATTGATTGGGATACGCACCAATGCAGAGCATTGACGCCGCGCTTTTCATGTTCGCGCCGCTTATGGCGCTGCTGTTTCTGGGCGTCCCGGTCGCATTCGCGCTAATCACGGTCGCCGCCGTATTCGGGCTCTGGCATTTCGGCGATTCAGTGGTCCACCTGTTCGTCGGCAAGGTTCAGGAAATTGCCGCAAGCCATGCGTTGGCGGCGGCGCCGCTCTTCGTATTCATGGGCGCCATGCTCGAACGCTCCGGAACGGCCGAGCGTCTGTTCGAGGTCATCCATATGTGGACGCGACGGTTGCCGGGGGGGTTGGCCGTCGGCACGATCATCATGTGCGTGCTTTTTGCCGCGTCGAGCGGCGTCGTCGGCGCAACCGAGACCGTCGTAGGCATGCTGGCCATCCCGGTCATGCTTCGGCATGGCTATGATAAGGGCCTGATATCCGGTACGATTTGTGCGGGCGGGTCCCTCGGTTCGATCATTCCGCCTTCCGTGCTGGTCGTCATCCTATCCCTCATCGCCGAGATTGGGATCGGCGATATGTTTGCCGGAATGCTGTTTCCGGGGTTGATGCTTGCCGGCCTGTACGTCCTGTACATTCTCATTCGTTGCGGAGTCGATCCGAAAATCGCCCCACGAGTTTCGGAAGCGGACGACACCATGCCCCTCGGCGCGAAATTACGCCTTACACTGGTGGCGCTGTTGCCGCCGATCGCTCTGATATTTCTGGTGTTGGGGACAATTCTGGGAGGGATGGCGGTACCGACGGAGGCGGCTTCGATGGGGGCGGTGGGAGCCGTAGTTTTAACGTTGCTCTATCGTAACTTTACCTGGGCTGTCTTAAAGCAGTCGATTTTGAAGACAATCTCTATTACAGCGATGATTCTGACGATCTTGCTCGGCGGCACCATGTTTTCCAGTGTCTTTATCGGTACTGGCGGCTTGGTGGCGGCAGAACGTGCCATTGAAGTGCTGCAACTCGGAGGGTGGGGCACGCTGATCCTGATTCTTCTTATGGCCTTCCTCGCAGGATTCGTCATGGACGTGCTCTCCATCATTCTGATTGTCGTTCCAATTGCCGTGCCGCTTATGACCGGCTTCGGTTTTGACATCATTTGGTTTTTCATCCTCCTGCTGATTACCCTGCAAACGAGTCTCCTCACACCGCCGATGGCGGGCGCTATTTTCTATCTACGCGCCATCGCACCGCCGGAGATAACGCTCCGCGATATGTATCGCGGCATGACGCCGTTCATCTTGCTGCATTTCGTCGTGCTGGGGCTGGTAATGGTATTTCCGGAACTAGCGTTGTGGCTGCCGGAGATCCTGCTGGATTTCGATTGAGTTGTATCCCTGGCCTTCGTTAGAGTTGGGACCAAATCTCTGGTTAGAGCAGATTTTCTGGGTGTTAGGTCATGTCACAGGCAATGCAGAGCAATGAGCCAAGGTTCACGACCTCTCCGGTCTCCGACGTTATTGGTGCGGAGGTCGTCGGCCTCGACGTCTCGAAGCCGCTAGATGGTGAAACACTTCAGACGTTGCGGCAGGCCTTTCAGGATCATCATCTCCTGTGTTTCCGGGACCAGCAGCTGACCGACGATCAGATGACGGCGTTTTCCGCCCAGTTTGGACCTTTGGAGCTCTTCCCCGAGGAAGACATGACGAAGGGTGCGATTGAAGTCTATCACGTGGCGAATGTTTCGCTTGAGGGCGAACAATTGGATGAGGACGATCCAAGAGTCGTCTACCAGCGGAACAACGGACGCTGGCACACCGACAGCTCATACCGCTACATCCCGTCACTGGCGTCAATCATGTACGGGATCGAAGTTCTGCCGCACAATGCCGAGGGGGGCGAGACCGGTTTCTCCAATATGTTGCTGGCCTACGAGCGTTTGCCCAAGGAAATGAAGGCGAAACTCATGCATCTGCATCAGGTGCATTCCTACGGCGAAATTCGCCGTTTGGAGCCCAGCATCCCGCCAATGAGCGATCACGAGCGCAATGCCTTGCCCCCGGTCACCCATCCGGTGATCCGGGTGCATCCGGATCGCGACTATCAGCGATCTCTCTACTTCACCTCGAACACGAGCCTTGAGATCGGTGGGTTGACACATGAAGAAGGCAAGGAGCTGCACGGTTGGCTTGTCGACTACGTCAGTAATCCGGACTTCTGCTACTTCCATCGCTGGCGCCAGAACGACCTGGTGATGTGGGACAATCGGGTCCTGCTGCACAGGGCCATGGAGTACGATCTCACGAAATACCGGCGGGTACTGCGCCGAACGACGGTGGCGGGCGACGTGCCGGTGATGGGCCCCTATTGGCCGGAAGCTTTGGCGGTTACGTCACGCGCTTAGGCATGTTCCGAGGTCGGGCGCATGGCGCCGCGTGGGTGCGATGTTATACTCACGATCGTTGTCGATTTTTATGAAAGGGAACATACATGGATCTCGATCTGGGTCCCGAGGACCAGGCATTTCAGAATGAGGTGCGGACGTTCCTGAAAGAGAACTTGACTGACGAGTTTTTGGAAGCGGGACGCCTTACCCCGGCCGTACGCAGTCCGATTGAGCCAACGCGACGCTGGGCGAAGGTGCTGGCCGAGAAGGGATGGCTCTGCCATCCGTGGCCGGCAGAGTTCGGTGGACCCGGCTGGACGGCGGTTCAGAAGTACATCTATGAGCTTGAGACGGAACTAGCGGGCGCGCCGTCAATCAATAATATGGGATTGCGGATGGTCGGCCCGGTGGTCATGAAGTACGGCACCGAGGAGCAGAAAGCGACGGTCCTGCCGAGCATCCTCAATGATGAATTTGCGTGGTGTCAGGGATATTCGGAGCCGGGTGCGGGATCCGATCTCGCATCTTTGCAAACCCGGGCCGTGCCGGATGGCGACAATTACGTGATCAATGGTTCAAAGATTTGGACGACCGGTGCGCACAATGCCGACAAGATTTTCTGTCTTGTAAGGACGTCGACCGAGGGAAAACCTCAGGAAGGCATTAGTTTCCTGCTGTTTGATATGGACCTGCCGGGTATTACGGTGAAGCCGATCCTGACCTATGCGGGCGACCATGAACTGAATCAGGTCTTCTTCGACGATGTCCGAGTCCCGCAATCGAGCCGCGTCGGTGACGAAAACCAGGGGTGGACTGTGGCGAAGTATCTTTTGGAGTTTGAGCGGGGTGGCGTGCCCTACACACCCCGGGTCAAAGCGGGGCTCTTGCGCCTCAAGGACATGATCCACAAGGAGGCGGGTGGCGACGGACGCAGTTTGGCGGAAGACCCGGATTTCCGCGGCCGGCTAGCAAAGCTGGAAATCGGTATTCAGGCAGCGGAGATCATCGAGAAACGTGTGATGAGTGCGCTCAGCCAGGGTGAAAACCCGGGATACGCATCCTCTATCTTTAAGCTGCGCGGTTCGGAATTACTCCAGGAAATGCTGGAATTGACGATGAAGACGCTTGGCAATTATGCCGCTCCCTACCAGCCGGAAGCTTATGTCTTCGGCAATAATGTCGAGGCGGTCGCACCGAACTACGGACTGACTGCAACGTCAAAGTATTACAATCAACGGGCCGCAACGATCTATGCCGGGTCGAGCGAAGTACAGCGCACTATACTGGCCAAGCATGCCTTGGGGCTTTAGGCACGCAAGTGCGCGCAGGCATCGCGGATGAACAAGTCCGAGCTCGAACACCTCTTTCGGGGTAGCGCTACACCGCCAAGTCGTGTCTTGCCAGGCGAACCGCCGTTTACCACACGACCGGAACTTCGCGGCACGTTTGGCATGGTTGCTTCGACGCATTGGCTGGGGACAGCTGCCGGGATGTGGCTTCTCGAACAAGGTGGCAATGCGTTTGACGCTGCAGTGGCAACCGCTCTGACCTTGCAAGTCGTCGAACCGAGCATGGCGGGCCCGGC
>MDSW01192978.1_pt1 | contig 11977 bp, 8 predicted proteins | sample 811171 | NCBI WGS metagenome assembly MDSW01 (sample SAMN05326641, study PRJNA326480) | marine metagenome | isolation source: seawater | place: Atlantic Ocean: North West | collected 2012
CAACGTTTATCGAAGACGAGGGCTCATTGCACTTCAATCAACAAGCGTTTAGCCGACAGCTGGCAGCCAAAACGACTGACGACATTGTTGAGGGCCTTCAACATCATTTTTTCAAACCATCGACACTGCTATCTATTTCTCAAACCTTGCCCCAAACCTGGACAAGCGATGACATCCGCGAAGGCACACAAAACCAGTACTTCAAAACAGAACGTGTCGTCGCAGTGACCCAGCCTATTGTGCAAGATGCGATTGAACAATTCGAAATCAAATTGAGCGTTGGAGCGCTCGCCAGCGTGGCTGACACGCTGGCGAGCATGCAAGCAACAGCAACCTCGACACTCGCGACGGCCGAGAGCGCACAAACGGCTGTGCACCAAACCGATCAGCGGCTATCCACATTGGCAAATTCGATCCCGATTTTCACAACTGATCTTTCTGAATCACCTGAGGCTTTGTTCTTCTCTGAAGAACGTGTTGCGCGGAGCGAAAGTATCCTCTCGATCGCAGCGCGGATTGAAGACGTTCGCCTCACAGCAACGACTACATTTTCAAATCTGATTGCGGAACAAACACTCGCCGATATTAATCCTTCACCAGATCATCATTTATTTACAAATAATGAGTTTGTTGCTCTTCATTCTTATCTTAGTACACAAACGACCGACAACCTACTCGAAGGCACAAGCAACCTTTTTTTCACTCCCGAACGCGCTCGGACGGCCGTTGCGACACAAATTGATGAGCGCGCTCGCGCCATCGTCGACAATAGAACATACACGCTCGATGACATCGCCGATGGTGATGATCGCAAATTACTCAAAGCAACAGACGTCACCGCATCTATATCGGATGCGGTGAATTCTGTGACAACACAAATCGAAAATCTTGAAAACGCGGCGGCCCATAATCGACAAATTACCGCGCAAAAGATCGCTGAGGTTGTGTCATCAACATCAGTTTGCCACTCACAAACTGAAATTATCCATTCACAACTCTCAGCTTACCAATCAGAACTCTCAGTTTGCAAATCACGGATCTCAGTTTCCTCCTCACAAAACTCGGATTGTCAATCAGAACTAGCACAACAGAACGAAAAAATCTCAACACTGGAAAGCTTAATCAACAATGTCGAGACCGACGCAGTCCAGAATTCAAACGACTTTCAACAATTTGTTACTGCTCTGAACACCGATACCATCCTCGAGGGCGAAGTCAACCGTTTTTTCACAGAAGAACGCGCGCAGCAGGCAGTTGCACCACTGCTCACGACCGAAAACATCTTGGAAAGCGATGCTGCTCTTTTCTTTACGAACGAGCGTTGTATCTCCGCTGTCCAAACATCAGATATTACGAGTCGAATAACCAGCGTTGAGGAGCGGGCCAGCACACTCACTACGACCTTTGAGCTCGGCCTATCAGCTTCGTCGGCGCGCATCAGTGACCAGGCAATAGCGATTACAGATACGCAAGCGTCCATAGAGGAAATCACAAAAGTCGTAAGCACACTCACCACGGAAAATATCATAGAAACGCCTTCGGCTCTCTATTTTACATCGGAGCGTTCGCTGAGTGTAAATCGACTCGTCTACGATCGTGTATCGCGGCTTGAAGGCCTAACACGCGGAACGCCAAGTGACGATCGTCTGAAATTTGACGAGCATCCTCTGTCTTCCGCTCTCTCTGTTGTTGGTGCCCTCCATCCTGTGAGCTACACAATGACTCTCTCTCTTGGTCAGAGCGTCAGCGAAGGATTCGACGATGTTGGTTTCATTGCACAAGACGTCTTATCGATTCAAGAACTCTCACATGCCGTTGTTGAGGGAGACGAGAATACACCATTTCTTCTCGACTACCACAGCATAACCACGTTTGCTGTGGCCGCGATTCAAGAGCTTCAACTGAGTGTCCAAACGATAACAAATGAAGCACTCTCATTGGCCAGCAGCGCACTCCCACAGGCCAATTTCGGGCACGAATTCCAGCAAGCAGTTCTTGGAGTAAACACCGACCAAATCGCGCCCACGCCCAGTCGTCAGTTTGCTTTCGCGGGAAATACTCAGGCTTTTGGTAGGATTTCTCTCGAAGAGTTTCGGTTTTTGTTGCATCAAACGAATTCCGATGATATCCAGCAAGGGACGAAAAATCTTTACGTTTCTCCCACACCAGAGGCCGTGGCTATTACAGATACAAGTCAAGTCGCTGAGTCGACAAATCTTTATTTCACTGACCAGCGATGCGACAACCGCATAAACATACGATTATCAACACTATCCACGGACGGTATCATCGAGTCGCCAGGTCGAAATTTTTTCACACTCGATCGGCTCCTCCAAGAGCTAAGGTTTGTGACAGCCGATCACATTGCCAACGGCAGCACAAACAAATACTTTACGCGCTCGAACTTTTATACGCTTGGCATTACGACAAACGATATCGCGGAGGGCGATCAGTTGTATTTCACACCAGAACGTGTTCGATCATCAATGGTTGGGATTACGAGTGACATTCTTACTGAAGGCAACACAAACCTTTTCGTCTCCAGCACAAACGTACGTGGCGCACTCAGCGGATTAACCACGGCAGACCTGAATGAATCACCGGGCAGACGCTACGTGTCGCGCGACGCATTCTTCGAACTCAATATCAGTGTGGGCGACATCCTCGATTCTGACGCACTCGCGTTGAAAGAGGAAGTCACAACCCAACTGTCCAGCGCGAGCCTGCACTTAGAAAACACGTTTGAGAACGCACTCTCCGTCACGAGCCTGCACTTGGAGAACACATTCTCGAATTTGAACTCCGCTACAAGCCTGCAGCTTCAAAGCCTGGAAGATACAACAAGCACACAGCTACTAAATTTATCGCTCTCTGTTGCCTCCCTGGAATCAAGCACGAATAGTGACGTGCTCAGCGTGAGCGTGCTTGTCGCGAATTCGTTCAATGCACTAACGACCGCGGGAGTGACTGAAACGCCGTTCCGCAGATTCGTCAGCCAAACCGCGATCGAAGAGGCAAACATCAGCAGCGACAGTCTGATTGAGGGCACAAACAACAAGTTCGCAAGTAGCGACAATGTACGTGCCGCGATTGCAAATGGAACCACATCAGACGACCTCGCGCAAGGCCAGACAAATCTCTACGTCACCAAACAGAACGTCATAAACACAAACCTCCGACCCGACGAGCTGCAAAACTACCAGCAAACGTTCGAAGCAAGCTTCCTCTCCGAGCTGCAGACCATCAATTCGGACGCAATCACTGAAGGAAGCACAAACCTGTTCTTCAGAGACGACCGTGTCGTCGGCGCGCTGTCTACTGCAACCACCGATCAACTCGCAGAAGGAGCGTCCAATCTGTACTTCAGCAACGAACGCGTTCTCGCGGTGCTCTCGACCGCGACGACAGACGCTCTTCCCGCTGGCGAGTCCAACAAGTACCTGACGCGTGAAGGCGTGCTTTCGCTACAGCTGGACGTGTCCGACTTTGTTGATTCTGGAGCCGCTCTGCTCACGCCAGACAACTTTCGTAATCTACAAATTACGTCCGATGACCTCATTGAAGGCTCCAACAACGTGTTTGCTACCGTGTCTAACGTTCGTTCAATTCTGTCGCTGAGTAGCTCTGACAACTTGCCGGAAGGCGAATTCAACAAATACTTCAGTGCTCAAACTGCCAACGATTGGCTCACAACCAAAACGGCAGACGATCTGGCAAATGGCTCGCAAAATATCTTCTTCTCTGCAACAGCACTCGCGAGTTTGCTCACGAAACAACACATCCTCGAGACGGGCCTGACTGCAACTGATATCAACGCACGATCAAACGATGTTACAATCGCAACCGAAGAACTGGTCGAATCACCAAGCGCGCTTTTCTTCACGCAAAGCAGATTTGACAATTCGCTTGCCACAAAAACAACAGACGACATCACCGAGGGAGCGCAGCTCTTTCACACCTCCGAACGAGTAACTGAAATCTTGAGCACCACGACGACCGCGAGTTTGACCACCGTATTGAGCCTTACTTTTAACACTGTTACAGCACAAATCGAGATCCCAGACGATCAAATTCTAGGTGGGGTCGTGCGCATTCAGCTCTTGCAAGAAAACCTATTGATGACAACAGATGTTCATGCTCAGGCGAACGCAACAACGCACACGTTTTCCAGCAATGATCTCATTCCAGGAGACGCAACAATTACGACCACTTTTTTTTCACGCTACGCAACAATCTCAGAGTCTGTAAACATAGTGATTCCTGGGACAGCACCTACTCTAACAAGCTTCAATTTCACAGAAGGAGCTGCTGCTTCCAATTTGCATCTGAACTTTACGGGTGAAGGCCGCTTTACGTTTGAACTCATCGTCTCCACGATCGTTGTTCATCGAGAGGACGCCCGGCTCGACCACGACGTGGTCGTGCCGCTCAAAACCAGCTTCGATGAGGCCACAGTTCGCATCACACAGGGATTGTCCCACGAGAGCGTTCATACCATAACAATGCCGAATTCCTTCGTTGTGCGTTTTCCGGTGGAGACGAGCAATTACTACGTCACCAATTGTGTCGTCAACGACACCGGCGTTGACGACACATCGATTTTCAGTGCCTTTGCTCTGACTGTCGTGCCAACAATTGGACAAAGCATGGATGCAAATCGTTTCCATTCATTCTATCGTCCCAATGGAAACGTCACATTTCTCGATTCTTCACGGATCAATTTTGGCACCAGCGGAACCATGGAAATCACACGGGAAATGGGAGCCACCGAATTTATCACATTCTCAACCTAAGCTCTCAAAAGCTCAACGTAAGAAGCGGGCGGGAGCGCGACTACGTATTAACACTTCCCGCGATGGTGTCGGAGCCATTACTGCTGAAGCAGGAATTTTAGAGGGTATCCCCACCACAAATTCCTTCTGCTCAGGCTTGTACGATGCAAGTGGTGCCGCCATCGGAACTGCAGACGACACAGGCTCGTCTACAGGAACATCCGTTGATACGGCATTCGCAGGCGGGAGATGAAACGAATCCATGACGGCATGTGCCGTTGTCGAATCTATCTGTGGAACGCCTTTGTAAAGAATTTTCGATTGTGCTTCCGACGGTTTTGTAAACACAAACTTCGCTGGACGAATCATACTATTAGTAAACTCACGAGAAAAAAAATCCTCGACAAAATATATACTCCTTATGGCGACGAAGCGAGTGGAAAACCTTGTTTCCCAGAGCAAAATTACCGAGTTCGCCGACGCCAAACAGTCCTTGGACTCCGCGGCCTATCGACTCTCCGACGTTCAACAACAGCCAGAGAAAATACCGATGCTTTCTTATGGACTTATCGCGACACGTCTTTCAGAAGCGCCACCCACATCGCTCGTCGACGTCGAATCGCAACTCGAAAATCGTTACGATCTTTTGGGGAAAAGCGGTTACATTTACAAGGAAAACAGCGCAAACACCCATAACGAACTCAACACCTTCTACGAGCCCGTAGCACCATCACCAGCAAAACCATACAGCGAATCGTTTTTCAACCAAACCGCTGGGCGCGATTATAAACCCTGCGCGCAAGACAACTTCTGGCGAGACGACATCATCCGTACCATCCGTCCTGTGCCCGACCGATACGCGCATGTCGATACGCGCCAAATGCAAAAGTCCAAGATCGACGCATGCACAAAACCCTAAATTAAACGCGCGTTTTCGAGTTAAAGGAAACGATTCAAACGGCTCATCAAAATGAAACACAACTTTTATACGTTTGAATGCTCGGACGGAATCTTCTCAGTCTCAAAAGGCCTACTGACCAGGCTTCTCCAAGAAGGCAACATCTTCCGACTTTTAGTGCATGGCGGTGGCGGGTTCTGCCAGGTGATGGACAAACCAACAATCGGATTTCTCAAGCATTATGATATATCACGAAAGGTCTTCGCCGCTTTGATTTTGAGCCTGCGTCTAAATGACGCCAAAATCGCTTACAAATACAGGCACATCATCGAAAGAATTGGTGGATTCAAGTTTATTGATCGCTATCATCGGAAAAAACAGGCACCAACAACACCACCAACACCACCAACACCAACGCCACCAACACCAACGCCACCACTGCCATCACCACTACCACTAAATGCTGTAAATGCTGTAGTGTCCTCACCACCGGCAGTCTTTATCGACCTCACCTCGGATGGGTTTTCTGATGACGAGAACTAAATTTTCGAACGTAACATGAAAGTCGATGCGTCCTTGTTAAACCACGCAAAAACTTTCACGAACCTTTCGAAATCGGCGCATCAAAATGCGAACTCGCGTTCCTCGCCAAAACGACTGTATCATGACGCTCCCATTGATCATGATTTAGTAAATCGTCAGGCAGCAAATCCCAATGATTCATTCAACCTTACCTTTTAGAAAGAGTTTAATTTCCTACGCACACGCTCGCCCTTTACGCTCCCCACCCGCTCATCACGCACTTTGTTTCTTTCACGCCCTTTACGCACTTCACGCTCATTCTTTGACACAGTGTTTCTGGTGTATGATAAGCCGTTTCTTCTATTTGCACTTTTTTCGCTTGCCAGCATTCGCCTCGCCAGCAGCTTCATCAAGTCTCCGCTTTACGCCCGCATCCGCCACGCCCACGCCTCCATTCACCTCGCCAGCAGCTTCATGAAGCCACTCCCGTCACAATAGGTCACACATCCTTACCGCAATGAACCAAATAACTCTTAACCCAATGATCGTGGTAGTAGTGAAGCTTCTCGAATAAATCACGCCTCTTCAGGACCTCAATTGTCTTCTCCCGGATGGCGTTTGTCGACAACATTAATTGGCGTTCCTCGACAACATTAATTTGCCAGCGTAGATTCTTAGCGTTCGAAGGCGACAGTGAGCTCTCGGAATCGACCATGCTGCGCTGGACCTCTGCAGCGAAAGCTTGACAGAGGGCTTCCTCGGTGTTGCCTAAAGCGCAATCTTCGTGATTGTCCATGGCTTTGATGCCAATGAGAGTGGCGCTAAAAGGAGTAGACGACAGGTAATCCGGGATCAAGCCGACAGCAGCACCGATGCATTGCTCTTCCATATCATCATCGTTCTCGTAGAAGGCAATAACTGTCGCATTCTCCTCGTCACAGAGCTTGTTATACATCTCAAGAACATCCATATTCCAGGATGTTAACACCATACGCGGAGCGAACGATTCAGTACTATCATAGCTAAACGACTTGATGATGGTCTTCCGCACCTCCGCCTCCACGACCGCCCGCGCGGCCGCCTCCTCCTGCGCCTTCTTCGCGGCCGCCTCCGCCTGCGCCTTCTTCGCGGCCGCCTCCTTCTCGGCCGCCTCCTTCACGGCCTCCTTCACGACCTCCTTCACGAGCTCCTGCATGACCTTAGCCTCCGCGATCTTAAACTCCATTTCACGTCTCTCCTTGTGCATATCACGACGATGAAAATCAAGTTTTGCTCCATTTCGCAATGCTTCCATGACTTTTAAGATGTATATGCCGCAATCACAACCATTCGGCTGCTGAGGCATATCCTCGATATATACGAGAGGCCAGCTCTTGATATCTGGCCTCTCGTGACCAAGCGTCCACTTAATATCACATGGTTTACCATTGATATCCACCTTCCTTCCTTTCCCACGCAAAGCCGCCTCACACAAATCGTAGATCTGATTGGTTGTCATCTTTACACCACCATTCTTGTACATCCAATCCTTTACCTTCGATATCGATTTCAGCTCATTCTCCGAACCATCTATAGTAACCGTCACCGGTATTTGAGACTCCATCAACTCTTTCCGCAGAAGATTCATGTTGTCCATTGCTGCCGCAATTCTGCGCCACTTATTCTGTTCCTCCGAAAGATCCTCGTCGTCACTGAAACGTTTACCGGAATCGTAGTACTCAAAGTTCTTCTCACGAGTATTGATAGATATCAATGTCCAATGGTTGCCGCCTTCATTGCACGGCACAAAAGTGCGATGGTAATTATAGAAAGCATTATTCTCCACCTCCTTCGTAACACCATCAGGCTCATCAGTCAGATCTATTTCGTCGCCATCTGGTGCTGACGATTTTCGTCTTACCCTTTTGAGGCGACCCCCAAACCATGCTGCACCTCTAAAGTTACAACCATATTCATTATTCGGAGGCATAAGCCTAGAAGCGAAAACGTCAATGGTATTGTCTGTAAGATATCCATTACGTTGGAGTCCAATAATATCCTTTTCATAGATCCACCAACCTTCGCCCATATTGATACCATCATTTTCTTTCCCCTTTTCTGAAGACCGCATGTTCGCATTGTCTGAAGACCGCATGTTCGCATTGTCTGAAGACCGCAACACGCGCCCACTGAAGGGCTTTGCGGAGTCCTCTGCCTCCACCCTCGCCTTCCCCTTCCTCGCCTTCCCCTTCGCCTTCACCTGCGCCTCCGCCTCATCCACCTTCGCCTCCGCCTCCGCCTGCGCGGCCGTCTTCGCCTCCGCCTGCGCGGCCGCAGCCTCCTTCGTCATCATCTCAACCGCCAACTTCGCCTGATTCAAGATCGCCTCCTTCTCATCAGCATTCGCGACCGCCTTCGCCTCCGCGGACGCCTTCGCCTCCGCGGCCGCCTTCGCCTCCGCAGCCACATTCGTCATAATCTCAACCGCCATCTTCGCCTGATTCAAGCGCGCCTCCGCGGCCGCCTTCGCCTCCTCGGCCGCCTCGGACGCCTCCGCGGCCGCCTTCGCCTCCTCGGCCGCCTCGGACGCCTTCGCCTCCGCGGCCGCCTTCGCCTCCGCGGCCGCCTCCGCGGCCGCCTCCGCGGCCGCCTTCGCCTTCTCGGCCGCCTCCGCGGCCGCCTCCGCGGCCGCCTTCGCCTCCTCGGCCCCCTTCGCCTCCGCGGCCGCTTCCCCCTCCGCCTTCTCCTCTGCTGCCTCCTTCGGGGGCTCCGCCTCCGCCAGCACCTTCACTGCCGCATCCTGCGCGGCCGCTTCTCTCCGGTCTTCAGTCTCTTCAGTCTCACGTCTCTGCCGCTTCCGCGGCACGTTAAAAGGATTGCGCAACCACCCCATCCAATACCGCTTTCTCCTGGCATCCGTAGGATTTTCCGCTAGATTCCGCATTTGCGCAGGAAGCTGGGGACGAGGAAGCCGCGGGTGAGGAAGCGGGGGAGGAAGCGGGGGGGAAGGAGGCCCGGGGGGCCACGACGACGGAGTCGCCGATGCAAACATTGAACTGCTGGAGGCCATCTTCTAATCCTCTCAGGGAATCGCTTCGTTCCTCAAGAGAATACGTGCGAACACCACAGGGGATTTGGAACGCCTACGGTAGCAGAGAGAAATAGAGTAAGTTCAAAGAAGCAAGACTTCTCGCTGCCCGCTGCATGGCGTCGGCGGCAAGTTGCAGGAAAAAAAATCAGGGCTGAAATTCGATCACCCGAATCACTCCTCGCGCAAGCGGGAGCGAGCGCGAGGAGTGGGAGGAGCGAGTCGAGGGCCTTTATGTGCGCAGAAGCGGCAGCAGAGGGTGCAAAGCGTTTCCTGCACGTACTCTGCACGTACTCCCAAGCGGCCGTCACAGAACAGCTACCAAAAATGGCAAGAGTTACAGGTCGTTCCCTTGTGGCGCTCGCATTCGACCACACGCGCTCGGCAACTCAGCCGTCCAGCTCTCTCTCGCCCGCCCGCTCTCCCTCCCCCACCCACATGGCCATCACCTGCAATACGGTCTTCTGGCTTTCCGGCTTCTCCGGTGTCGTGCTCCCCGCGATCCCCGCCGTGGCCATCGCTTGCACAGCGTACCGCATGATTGAGGCAGTGAACACCATTGAGGTCGTCGTCGGATACAAGCACGCCACGGACGACAAGTACGACTACGACGCTCTGTTTGGCTTCTCCTGGCTATACTACTATGTCATTATGCCCTGCATCTGCGGCGAGGTCTTCAACAGAAGCTACAACGCGTTTGCCGTGCTGGGCGGGTACCTCCTCGGGGTGATATGCTACATCATGGCGTACTTGCAGGGCTTCAAGCCCAGCAAGGTCCACGCCTTCACGCCACTCAATGAGAGCACCTATCGCACGATCACGAAGGACCTCTACGCCTTCAGCCCGCCCATGTACTGGACGGTGGTTCTCAAGATCCGCCAGCTCCCGAGACTCGAGGGCGGGGACATGAATGGGCCGCCGATGCCTTGGCTCCCGCCGCACGTGTCAGCAGTGGAGATGGTGGCTGACGCTCCACCGGTCGCCGACGCTTCGATGGGTAGGCCGGTCCCGATCCCTCCGGCTGCCCTGCCGGCGGACCCGCCAGCGGACCCTCCGGCTGCTCCGCCGCCGATTCCGCCACGTGCGCCGGCCGCGGCCGTTCCGGCAGCTCGCAAGGCGTCCACATTGCGACGCCCGGCGGTGTCGCCGAAACGTGCTTAGACGCGCCTAGACGCGCTTAGACGCGCAACCGGTGCTTTGATACGCTCAAAGCTCAAGGCCGGTCGGGGAAGAGAGAGAGGAACCGAGTGTTGTGTGTGTTCGTGTGTGTGTCCATGTGAGCTGCTAGCAGCTGCTGCTGGCAGCTCGCGACAGTGGTAGGGCCGACGAATGTGGACGAGGGTGGACGAGTGTAGACGAGTGTTTGCAAGTGTTGGCAGGTGTTTGCAAGTGTGAATACCAATACTAGACGACATTTACACTCAATAAAGCCTCCTTCTAAAGAGGCGGAGCGCACCTTATGACGAAAGCAAAGTTTGCACGGGCTACGTACTCCCAAGCGGCCGTCACAGAACAGTGTCGCGGACAAGCAGCAAGTGGGAACGCACCCGGTCGTACCGGCAGCAGAAGGCGGAGTGGTGGCCACTGGGGTCTTGCAATTCCAAAAAAAATTGTAAAGGAACATCAAAGAATGCACAAAGGCTTCGTGATGGTCGTGATCATGGTCGTCGTGGTCATCATCCTCGCACTGCTGCCCCGTCTTTCCTCTCGTAGCTCCGACTCCGTCGACTGCATTGTGGCTGCATGCGAAAATGAAAAAGACATTCAACACACAAAAAACGTCATTCGAGAAGTATACGGAAACGACGTGCGTTTCTTTGTTTACGACAAGTGCGGTAAAACAGACAAATATTTAAAATTGCCGAACGTTGGGAGAGAACAGCACACCTATGCATATCACACACATCGTTACTACGACAATCTAGCACAAACTGTCATCTTCACGCCGGCAAATATTAACACTCATCGCCCAGCTCGTGAGACCATGTTGCGAGAAAAGAAAGAAGGATTCCATTGTTCTTGGAATCCTAATACAACTCTCCGACAAATCAAGAATTGGACGCTGGAAGAATATTCGGGAAGACTTCTTGACGTGGCAAAACCAAGAGGAATTGAAGCCTGGTCTAAACAGCACATCGGGTTTTACGGAGCAGATGACGTCCGTGTTTGTAATCATGGCGTCTTCAAAACGACGAGAGAACTAATCCACAAAACGCCTCGTGACGTTTTTGAACGCATTACCAAAGAACTGTCGTTCGAAGAGCCGGAAGCCATCCATTACCTCGAGCGCGTCGCGCCATTGCTCTTCGGTGGACTATCGCCGCAGCAAAAAGCCTAAAGCAAATAAAACTCGCGCGTCCACAAACTCGTGTTGTTTGCATACGCCTTCCTCCCGAGGCCCTCCGGCAGGTGCACAATGATATTCATCGCCTCCAGGCACCCGTTCGCCTCCAGCGCCGCCATCGGGATGCGCCAAAAGTGCGCCTCGTTGTCGTGCGCCGCCGTCACCACCAAAAAGTCGAACGCGTCCTTGGGGTACGGGCCCGTAAACTCCTTGCCGTTCTGCCGGCCGGCCTTCACCTGCAGCCGGCACTGGAACCCGACGCCGTTCGGTTGCGCCAACTTGTGCTGCAGCCGCGCGTCGACCGGCCCGACGCACCCCACCGTCGGCCCGCGCTCGATCCGATCAACGTGCGAGCCCTGCTCCCTCGGCCACTC
>MDSW01058006.1_pt1 | contig 11976 bp, 11 predicted proteins | sample 811171 | NCBI WGS metagenome assembly MDSW01 (sample SAMN05326641, study PRJNA326480) | marine metagenome | isolation source: seawater | place: Atlantic Ocean: North West | collected 2012
GAACTGCGCGGTGGTGCAGTGCGATAACGGCCGTGATGCCTGGCATCAGCTCAAATCCAACGGCGAGTTCGACCTGGTGATCACCGATCTGTTTATGCCGGTGATGGACGGCCGGGAACTCTGCAACCTGATTCGCTCTCATCACGAATTCGACCAGATCCCCCTGCTGGTGATTACCACCGAGCAGGAAAAGCCGGTGCTGTACGATCTGCTGGATATGGGGGTCAACGACTTTATTCAAAAACCGTTTCGGGAACCGGAGTTGCGGGGCCGGGTGCAGGCCCACCTGCGTAACCGGCTGTTGCTGCAGGAGCAGTTTCATCTCACCCAGCAACTGATCGAGTCCAGCGCCCTGCTGGAACAAAGAATCGCCGAGCGCACTCAGGAAATCGCCGATGCCAATGTGGAAACCATCTATAAACTGGCCACCGCCTGCGACCTGAAGGACACCAACACCGCCAACCATATCGCCCGGGTGCGGGAGTATGTGGAGCGCTTCGCCCTGCACCTGGGGATCGACCGCCGCACCGCCCGGGAATTCGGCTATTCCAGCATGATGCACGATGTGGGCAAGCTGGGCATTCCCGATGCCATACTGGGTAAGCCGGGCCCCCTGAATGACGCGGAGTGGGAAATCATGCGCACCCATCCGATCAAAGGCCGGGAACTGCTGGGTTCGCAACCGTTTTTCAAACACGCGGCGGACATTGCCGTGGCCCACCATGAACGTTTTGATGGTACTGGCTACCCCTATGGTCTGCGGGGCAAACGCATTCCCCTCAGCGCCCGCATCACCGCCATCGTCGATATCTACGATGCCCTCACCAGCCGCCGACCCTACAAGGAACCCTGGCCGGTGGCGGCGGCCTATCGGGAGCTGCGCCAATTGGCGGGCCACCATCTGGACCCCACCCTCACCGCAGAATTTCTCAAACTGGGCCGCAATGGCGATCTGAGCCGCATTCGCGAGCGTTACGCCGAAGCCTGTTGAAGCGCCTGCCCGCAGCCAACATGGCCTGCCCCCCGCCCCGCCCCTTGCATAGCCGGGGCAGGGGAAACCCGGTATAATCCCGCCTTTAACAGCCACCCATTGCACACAGGTTTAACACTTGATGGATGTAACCGCCTACATGGCCGGCCTGGGTCAACAGGCCCGGGCCGCCGCGCGGCAGATGGCCAAGGCCAATACCGGGGCCAAGAACGCCGCCCTTGTCGCCATTGCCCAGGCCATCAGCCAGCAGCGTGAGCGGCTGCTGGCCGCCAACCAACAGGATCTGGAACAGGGTCGCAACAACGGCCTGGACGCCGCGTTACTGGATCGGCTGGAGCTGACGCCGGCGCGTCTTGACAATATGGTTGAGGGCCTGCATCAGGTGGCCGCCCTGCCGGATCCGGTGGGGGAAATCAGCGAGATGAACTACCGCCCCAGCGGTATTCAGGTGGGCAAAATGCGGGTGCCCCTCGGGGTCATCGGCATCATTTACGAATCCCGTCCCAATGTGACGGTGGAGGCCGCCAGCCTGTGCCTGAAGGCCGGTAATGCCACCATCCTGCGGGGCGGCTCCGAGGCCATTCACAGCAATCAGGCCATCAGCCGCTGCATCGCCGATGGGTTGGAACAGGCCGGCCTGCCGCCCACCGCGGTGCAGATCGTGGAAACCACCGACCGCGCGGCGGTGGGTGAACTGATCACCATGCCGCAGTATGTGGATGTGATTGTGCCCCGGGGCGGCAAGGGGCTGATCGAGCGCATCAGCAACGAGGCCCGGGTACCGGTGATCAAACACCTGGATGGCATCTGTCATGTCTACATTGATGCCGAAGCGGATCCGGAAAAAGCCATCAACATCGCCATCAATGCCAAGACCCATCGTTACGGCGTCTGTAACGCCATGGAAACCCTGCTGGTGCACGCCGCCGTGGCCGACTTGTTACTGCCCACCCTGGCCCAGCGCTACGGGGCAAAAGGTGTGACCCTGCGGGGCTGTGAGCAAACCCGGGGCATTATCGACTGCGAAGCTGCCACCGAAGCCGACTGGCACACCGAGTATCTGGCTCCGGTGCTGGCGATCCGGGTGGTGGCGGATATCGACGCCGCCATCGACCATATCGCCCGCTACAGCTCCCAGCACACCGAAAGCATTGTCACGGAAAACTACACCCTGGCCCGCCGCTTCCTCACCGAGGTGGATTCCAGCTCGGTGATGGTGAATGCCTCCACCCGCTTTGCCGATGGCTTTGAATACGGCCTGGGGGCGGAGATCGGCATCTCCACCGACAAAATACACGCCCGCGGCCCGGTGGGCCTGAACGGTCTGACCTCGCAGAAATATATCGTGTTGGGCGATGGACATATCCGCAACTAACGCCACCGGCGTTCTGGGCGGCACGTTCGATCCCATCCACACCGGTCACCTGCGGCTGGCCTGGGAGGCCAAATGCCGGCTGCAGCTGAACTTCGTGCGACTGGTGCCCTGCCATCTGCCGACACACCGGGAAAGCCCCGACACCACCGCCAAACACCGCCTCACCATGGCGGAGCTGGCCTGTATCGGGGTGCCCGGATTCGAGGTGGATAACTGGGAGATCAATCGCCACGAGCCCTCTTACAGTGTCAGCACCCTGCTCCACGTGCGGGATCAGATTGGCCCCGATGCCCCCCTGGTGTTTATCATGGGCATGGACGCCTTCAATCAGTTCAGCCGCTGGCATCAATGGCAGACCCTGCTGGGAGTGGCCCATTTGTGGGTGGCCCACCGGCCGGGCAACCGGTTGCCGCAACCCGGCACCACTGAGCACCAGTTACTGCAGCAACGGCAGGGGTCTGCCGATCAGCTGCAGTTGCGCCCCAGCGGCCACATCTATGTGCATGAAACCACGGCGCTGGATATCTCCGCCACCAAACTGCGCCAGCAGATCGCCGAAGGCATCACCCCGCGCTTTCTGTTACCGGACGCCGTCTGGGATTACATTCAGCAGCACAAACTCTACGGTTACAGGAACGAACACACCGCCAATGACTGATCCCAACCAACTACAGGCGCTTGTGCTGCAGGCCCTGGAAGACATGAAAGCCAAGGACATTGTCACCCTGGATGTGAAACCCCTCACCAGTGTGGCGGATCTGATGATCGTGGCCAGCGGCACCTCCAACCGCCACGTCAAAGCCATCGCCGACAGCGTCCGCGAAAAAGTCAAACACGAAGGTATCCAGCCCCTGGGGGTGGAAGGCGAGGAAGCTGCCGAGTGGGTGCTGGTGGATCTGGGAGATATTATCGTCCATATCATGTTGCCGGACACCCGCCGCTTTTACGATCTGGAAAAGCTCTGGAGCATGTCTCCCGAGCAGCGCTCCGACTAGGCCGGGCCGGTTTCCCCATGCGGGTACGATTGATTGCCGTGGGCAGTAAAATGCCAGCCTGGGTGGACAGCGGTTTTACCGAGTATCAGAAGCGCCTGAGCCAGGATCTGACCCTGGAACTGGTGGAGATCGCCGCCGGCAAGCGGGGCAAAAACGCCGATCTGGCGCGCCTGATGCGCCGCGAGGGCGAGCAGATGCTGACGGCGGCCGGTGGTGATCAGCTGATCAGCCTGGACCTGGGTGGCCGCCAGTACACCACCGAGGCCCTGGCCAACCGGCTGGAGCAACTGCTGCACAGTGGCCAGCATGTGTCCCTGCTGGTGGGCGGGCCGGAGGGACTGGCTCCCGCCTGCCGGCAGGCGGCGGCGGAAAGCTGGTCGCTGTCGGCGCTGACCCTGCCCCATCCCCTGGTGCGGATTATTATTGCGGAACAATTGTATCGGGCGTGGTCTATCTTAAAGGGCCATCCCTATCACCGATAACATTATCGATAACCCAGAACAACAGCGGAAATCACAGCACCCAGCATGCCCAAACCCATCACCCTGAAAGACCATTATCGTGAAACCCGGGTGTTCGCGCGGCGGGCCGCGTTTTCGGTGGTGATGGTAATCCTGTTGATCCTGGCGCTGATTGCCCGCATGGTGTATCTGCAGGTGCTGCAATACGAAAAATACAGCACCCTGTCTGACGAAAACCGGGTCAGCGTGGAGCCGGTGGCGCCCACCCGGGGCCTGATCGTGGATCGCAACGGCCATCTGCTGGCGGACAACCGGCCCAGTTATTCCGTCAGCATCACCCGGGAGCTGTGCCCGGACATCGACGCCACCCTGGAACAACTGGCGCAACTGGTGGAAATCAGCCCCGGCCGGATTGAGGATTTTTACCGCCGGCTGGGGCAGCGGCGGCGTCCCTTCACCCCGGTGGCAGTGAAGTTCAAGCTCAGTGAAGAGGAAATCGCTGTGATCGCGGTGAATCAGCACTTACTGCCCGGGGTCTCCTTAAACGCCAGTCTGGTGCGCCACTATCCCCATGCCAAGGCCCTGTCCCACGCCGTGGGCTATGTGGGCCGCATCAATCAGCGGGAGTTGCAACGGCTGGACGCCACCCGTTACAGCGCCACCGAGCATATTGGCAAAACCGGGGTGGAAGCGGCCTACGAGGAACAGCTCCACGGTCAGGTGGGCTTTCAGACCATCGAGACCGATGCCCGGGGCCGCATCACCGAGGTACTGGAGCGCACCCATCCGGCCCCCGGGGAGAACCTGCAGTTGTTTATGGATCTGCCCACCCAACTGGCGGCGGTGAAAGCCCTGGAAGGGCGCCGGGGCGCGGTGGTGGCCATTGAGCCGGACACCGGCGGGGTACTGGCTTTTGTCAGTGTGCCCGGGTTTAACAGCAATCTGTTCGTCACCGGTATTGATCACCCCACCTATAACGCGCTGCAGGGATCCAGGGCCCGGCCCCTGTTCAACCGCGCGCTGCAGGGACGCTACCCACCGGGTTCCACCATCAAGCCCATCGTCGGCCTGGGGGCGGTGGAAACCGGCGCCACCACCTGGGACTACTCCATCTACGATCCCGGCTTCTACAAGCTGGAGAACGACGACCGCTTTTATCGCGACTGGAAAAAATGGGGCCACGGGGTGGTGGACCTGCACACTGCCATCGTCCAGTCCTGTGACACCTATTTCTATGAAATGGCCCATAAGATGGGGGTGGATACCATTCATGATTTTATGCAGCCGTTCGGCTTCGGTCAGCGCACCGGTATCGACCTGCCCAACGAGAGCAGTGGCCTGCTGCCATCCCGGGCCTGGAAACAGGCCGCCCGGGGCATGCCCTGGTTCCCGGGGGAGACCCTGATCACCGGCATCGGTCAGGGCTATATGCTGGCCACCCCGTTGCAGCTGGCCCTCTCCACCGCGATCCTGGCCAATAAAGGCCAAGTGGTACAGCCCCGGATGGTGAAGGCGGTGGGCGGCCGGGCCCTGGCCACCCCCCAGACCGGCCCCGACATCGCCCTGCAGGATCCCGCCAACTGGGACCGGGTGATCCAGTCCATGCGCGATGTGGTACACAGTGCCAAAGGCACCGCCCGCGGCATCAGCAAGAACCTGCCGGGCTATGATATTGCCGGCAAGACCGGCACCGCCCAGGTACTGGGGATTGCCCAGGATGAGGAATACGATGAAGAGGCCATCGACGAATGGCACCGGGATCACGCCCTGTTCGTGGGCTTCGCGCCGGTGGACCAGCCCCGCATCGCCATTGCCGTGCTGGTGGAAAACGGCGGTGGCGGCGGCTCCACCGCGGCGCCGGTGGCGCGTCAGGTGCTGGATGCCTATTTTCAATCCCTGAAGGAGGACGCCCGGGTGCCCACCACCCAGGCCATCGAAGCGGAATGAGCGGATACGATTATCAACATCAACTGGGCAGCCGTCACTCTCCGGTGACCCGCCGTATCAGCCTGCTGCAGGCTATCCACCTGGATGCGCCCCTGCTGGGTGGGCTGCTGGTGCTGGTCTGTGTGGGGCTGTTCGTGCTGTACAGCGCCAGCAGCCAGAGCATGGACACCCTGATGCGGCAAATGGTGCGGATTGTGGCGGGCTTTGCCGCCATGATGGTGATGGCTTTCATCTCGCCCCATACCTACAAGCGCTGGACCCCCTGGCTGTTCGGTATCGGCCTGCTGTTGCTGGTGGGGGTATTGTTCAGTGGTGCCGAGGCCAAAGGGGCCCAGCGCTGGCTGGCCATTCCCGGTACCGGGGTGCGGTTTCAACCGTCCGAAGTCATGAAACTGATCGTGCCCATGATGCTGGCCTGGTACCTGGCGGAGCGGGCCCTGCCCCCGGGCTGGCGGCCGGTTCTGCTGGCCACCATCCTGATTATGGTGCCCACCCTGTTGATCGCCCGTCAGCCGGACCTGGGCACCGCGCTGCTGATCGCCAGCTCCGGATTTATCGTATTGTTTCTGTCCGGCCTCAGCTGGAAATACATCGCCGGCCTGATGGCGGCGGCGATTCCAGCCGGTGGTGGCGTCTGGATGGTGATGCACGATTACCAGCGCCAGCGGGTGCTCACCTTTCTGGATCCGGAGCGGGACCGCTGGGGCGCCGGCTGGAACATCACCCAGTCCAAAACCGCCATTGGTTCCGGGGGCTGGGAAGGCAAAGGCTGGCTCCACGGTACCCAGGCGCATCTGGATTTTCTGCCGGAAAGTTCCACAGATTTTATTATTGCAGTGCTGGCAGAGGAGTTCGGCCTGCTGGGGGTGTGCGCCCTGCTGCTGATTTATTTCGCCATCGTGGCCCGGGGCATGTACATCGCCGTCAACGCCCAGGACAGTTATTCACGACTGCTGGCCGGTGCCATCACCCTCACCTTCTTCGTCTACGTGTTTGTGAATATCGGCATGGTCAGCGGGGTGCTGCCGGTGGTGGGCGTGCCCCTGCCCATGGTCAGTTATGGGGGTACCTCCATGGTCACCCTGATGGCCGGATTTGGTATTCTGATGTCCATTCACACCCACCGCAAACTGGTGGCCACCTGAGAATTGAGTCCATGAATTTCCACGCTGTTATGAAAAAGTTTTTAATGCCCCTGGCCCTGCTGGCCTGCTGCCTGTTTCCCACCTTAAGCGCACAGGCCGCCGATGCCACCGCCAACGGTTACCTGGACCATCCGGAAGCGCAAAAATTTATCGCGGAAATCCAGGCCGAGCAGGCGTACCCACCGGCCAAACTCAAAGACCTGCTGCGCAGCGCCACACCCCAACAGTCGATCCTGGAGGCCATCGCCCGACCGGCGGAAAAAACCAAAACCTGGGCCGAATACCGGCCTATTTTTCTCACCGAGGAGCGGGTGAACCAGGGGGTGGAATTTTATCGCCAGCATGAATCCACGTTGGTCCACGCGGAACAGGAGTATGGGGTATCCCGCTACGTCATTCTGGCCATTATTGGCGTGGAAACCCGCTACGGCAAACATATGGGGCGGCACCGGGTGATCGATGCTCTCACCACCCTGGCGTTTGATTACCCCCCCCGCAGCGCCTTCTTCCGCAGCGAGTTGAAACACTTTCTGCAACTGGAACAGGAGGCGGGAATCGATCTTAATGCAGCGCAGGGATCCTATGCCGGCGCCATGGGCTACGGCCAGTTTATTGCCAGCAGTTACCGCCACTACGCGGTGGATTTCGACGGCGACGGACGCCGGGATTTGCTCCATAACCCGGTGGATGCTATCGGCAGTGTGGCCAACTACTTTCGGCAGCATGGCTGGCGCACCGGGGAACCGGTGGCCAGCCTGGCCCGCCGGTTGGGGGAGCAGGCGCGCGCCCTGGAGCCTTTGCTCAGCTCCCCCACCCGACCGCAGAAGCCCACCCGGTCTATACTGGAACTGAAACAGGCAGGGTTGCTGCCGGACGCGGATCTGCCAGCCGATAGCGCTGCCACGGCCACCCGGTTTTTGGGTAAAGATGGCCCGGAATACTGGATTGGTCTGCAGAATTTTTATGTAATAACCCGGTACAATCACAGTCCGCTGTATGCCATGGCGGTCTACCAGTTAAGTGAGGCGCTGCAACGCAAACTGTCATCATGAGATTTCTTACGTCACCGGTTCTGAGCCTAAGCCTGCTGCTGTTGGCACTGGCGGGCTGCACCAGCCACAGCCCCTATGGCGGGGGCCCCTTCGCCGAAAAAGACGGTGTGCCCAGGGATGTCCGTGACTGGCACCGTATCCCCGACGCCACCCCGCGCTGGGAGCCCAGGGCCCGCTATGGCAACCATTCCCCCTATGAGGTGTTCGGCAAGACCTATCACGTCATGGACAGCGCCCGGGGTTACCGGGAGACCGGCGTCGCCAGCTGGTACGGGCGCAAGTTTTCCGGGCGCCCCACGTCCAGTCAGGAGCCCTACGATCCCCACGCCATGACCGCCGCCCATAAATCCCTCCCATTACCCAGCTACGTGCGGGTCACCAATCTGGACAACCAGCGCCAGGTGATTGTGCGGGTGAACGACCGTGGCCCGTTCCATGATGACCGCATCATCGATCTTTCCTACGCCGCTGCCCACAAGCTGGGCTATGCCAGCCAGGGTACGGCGCGGGTACTGGTGGAAGCCATTACCCCACCGCCGCCGGGACAGCAGCAGGCCCACTCCACCCCTGCCCCGACCCAGTCCATTCCGACACCCCCGGACTCCGCCGCTGCCGCTTCGGCAACCGCCGGGGCCGTGCCCCACCGGGCCGGCTATTACCTGCAGGTGGGTGCCTTCCGGGATCTGGACGCCGCCCAGTCACTGCGTCAGCGGCTGGTGGCCCTCACCAGTGCCCCAGTGGCCATCCACTCCGCCAGCGAGCGCGGCACCAGTGGCGTGCACCGGGTGCGCATCGGCCCCTTTGCCAACGAGCATGCCGCCCGTGACATCGAGAACCAACTGGGTGACAGCCTGTCTGATCCCTTGTTAATCAGGCGTTGAAGCCGGGGCTGTGTTACTATCCCCGCTGCCTGAGTTGCAGACTTTATTGTAAAACCCGGCAAACTCGAGACCCAGCACCGCTAACGGTGAATCATTCACGTTCAACGGGAAACCAACAGCACACAGCGATGAGATATTCGATCCCCGCCCGTCTACCGGCCCTCATGACCCTGCTTCTTTGTCTGTTTATCAGCACCTCAACCCTGGCCGCGGCGCCCATTATTCCAGCGCCCCCCAACCTGGCGGCGAAATCCTGGCTGTTGATGGATGCCAAGACCGGCCACGTTATTACCGAATACAACGCCGATCAGCGCCTGCCGCCGGCCAGCCTCACCAAGATGATGACCACCTACATCGCCTCGGAGCAGTTGCAAAGCGGCAATATCCGCTACGACGACATGGTGCGGATCAGTGAGAAGGCCTGGCGCAAGGGCGGCTCCAAGATGTATATCCGGGAAGGCACCGAGGTAAAACTGGAAGACCTGATGCGCGGGATTATTATCCAGTCCGGCAATGACGCCAGCATCGCCCTGGCGGAGTACATTGCCGGCAGCGAGGACGCCTTCGCTGACCTGATGAACCAGACCGCCTACTCCCTGGGCATGAACAGCTCCCACTTTGTCAATGCCACCGGCTGGCCGGCGGACAATCATTACACCACGGCCCGGGATCTGGCGATCCTGGCCCGGGCCACGGTGGAGGATCATCCGGAAGACTACGCCATGTACGCGGAGAAGGAATTCACCTACAACAATATCCGCCAGCCCAACCGCAACAGTCTGCTGTGGCTGGACGACAGCGTGGACGGCATCAAAACCGGCCACACCGAAGCAGCTGGCTATTGTCTGGTCGCTTCGGCGGAGCGCGACAATATGCGGCTGATTTCCGTGGTGATGGGTACCGACTCGGAAAAAGCCCGGGCGGCGGAAAGCCAGAAACTGCTCACTTACGGTTTCCGTTTCTACGAGACCGTGAACAGTTTCGACGCCGGCGAGGAGCTGTTGCAGGCGGAAATCTGGAAAGGCGCCGGGGATCAGATCAGTCTGGGCACCGCCGATGCCATCTGGCTCACCATTCCACGGGGTACCGCAAACGCTATCGAGGCAGAGCTGGAGGTGCCGGAGCTGTTGGAGGCACCGGTGACCGAGGGTCAGGAAATCGGCACCATTACCCTCACCCTGAACGGTGACACTCTGGCCCGGCAGCCCCTGGTGGCCCTGGAGGCAGTGGAGGAAGGCGGTCTGTTCAAACGCCTCTGGCACTGGCTGGTGCTCACCATCAAGGGGCTGTTCCAGTGATGCTGATTCACCCGCGACCCAGAGGCTGACGCACCATGGGCATTCAAGAGCATCTGTGGGAATTCCCCAGCGAACACCAATTAAAGATCATGGGCCTGGCGCAGCATCCCATGGTGGATATCGTCACCGACATTGTGAGCCGCCACGCCCCGGACTTCGACCGCGACAGCATCCGCTGCCGGCACAGCGGCTCCGGCAAGTACGTCTCCGTCACCGTGGCGGTGCGCTTTACCCATAAGGAACAGGTGGAAGCCCTGTACCGGGATCTGCACGCATGCGAACAAGTGACCATGAGCCTGTAGCCGGGCCCGCGCTGGCCACGGCGGTACGGGTGCGGAATCTGGGGCTGGTGGACTACGCCACCACCTGGCAGGCCATGAAATCCCTCACTGATCGGCGCACGGCCGCCACCCTGGACGAGATCTGGCTGTTGCAACACCCCCCCGTGTTTACCCAGGGGCAGGCGGGTAAGGCCGAGCACTTGCTGGCCCCGGGGGACATTCCGGTGATCCAGGTGGACCGGGGCGGCCAGGTTACGTACCATGGACCCGGGCAGCTGGTGGGCTATCTGCTGGTGGATCTGCGCCGCAAGGGCCTGGGGGCGAGGGATCTGGTGAGCCGGATCGAACAGGCCATCGTGGCCACCCTGGCGGAGCTGGAAATCTGCGCCGCACCCCGGTCCGACGCCCCCGGAGTCTATGTGGCGGCACGCAAGATCGCCTCCCTGGGTCTGCGCATCCGCCGAGGCTGCTCGTTTCACGGCCTGGCGCTGAATATCGACATGGACCTGGAGCCCTTTCAGCGCATCAACCCCTGTGGTTATCAGGGTATGGAAATGACTCAGGTCCGGGACTATGTCAGCCAGCCGAATCCCGACCGGATCAGCGCCCGCCTGGCCCATCATCTTATTGACCAGTTGGAGTATACTGACTGTCAGCACTTGCAAGGATTAGAACCCCAGTATGACTGAGCCGACCCAGGACAACCCCAGCCCTGCCCCCCGCCGCAAAGTGGTGCGGGGGGAAAAACTCCGGGGTGCGGACAAGGTAGCGCGCATCCCGGTAAAAGTGGTTCCCACCGAATCCCTGCCCCGCAAGCCGGACTGGATCCGGGTGCGGGTGCCCGCCAGCGGCGAAGTCCAGCGCATCAAACAACTGCTGCGTCAGCAGAAACTGTACACCGTGTGCGAGGAAGCCTCCTGCCCCAATTTGCCGGAATGCTTTGGCGGCGGTACCGCCACTTTTATGATCATGGGGGACATCTGTACCCGCCGCTGCCCCTTCTGTGACGTGGCCCATGGCCGCCCCAACCCCCTGGACCCCGAGGAGCCCGCCCATCTGGCGGAATCGGTGGCCGCCCTGGAATTGAAATACGTGGTGGTGACCTCCGTGGACCGGGACGACCTGCGGGACGGTGGCGCCGATCACTTCGCCCAGTGCATCCGCGCCATTCGCGAACGCACGCCGAACACCCAAATCGAGATTTTGGTGCCGGATTTCCGCGGTCGCATGGAGGTGGCCCTGGAGCGGCTGGCGGCGGAACCCCCGGACGTGTTCAATCACAATCTGGAAAATGTCCCCCGCCTGTACAAAGCCATTCGTCCGGGCTCCGATTACCAGTGGTCCCTGGATCTGCTCAAGCAGTACAAGGCCCGCATGCCCGGGGTGGCCACCAAATCCGGCTTGATGGTGGGCCTGGGGGAGACCAATGCCGAGGTAATGCAGGTGATGGAGGATCTGCGGGCCCACGCCGTGGACATGGTCACCATCGGTCAGTATCTGCAGCCCAGCAAACAGCACGCCCCGGTGGACCGCTTCGTACACCCGGATGA
>MDSW01127315.1_pt1 | contig 11975 bp, 10 predicted proteins | sample 811171 | NCBI WGS metagenome assembly MDSW01 (sample SAMN05326641, study PRJNA326480) | marine metagenome | isolation source: seawater | place: Atlantic Ocean: North West | collected 2012
CCAAATTAAACTTAGCGTTATCCCCGCTAAATTTAAACCTATGCCTGTAAATGTTAATTCTGCAAGATTAATTGAAACCATTCCAGCAATTAACAAAAATATCATCTCTCCTGCATATAAATTTCCATATAATCTAAGTGCCAATGAGAGGGGTTTGGCGATTAAATCTATTATTTCTATAAACAAGTTTGCAGGAAGCATCCATGGACCAAACGGATGAAGGGATATGGATTTTATAAACCCTACAAACCCTTTGGATTTAATGCTAAAAATTAGATATAGAATGAAAACTGATAGTGCTAGAGCTGCTGTAAGGTTAAGGTCTGTTGTTGGCACTACCTTTAAATAAGGGATACCAAGCAACTCCGCTGGATATGGTATCAAATCGACAGGAACCAAATCCATTACATTCATTAACAATACCCAGAAAAAAATTGTTAGTGCCATTGGCGCAATAAGAGTATTTTTCGCAGCCTTAAATGTTCCTTGCACAACTCCGTTAACAAAATCAATCATCATCTCAATAAAGAGTTGCAGTTTGCCTGGTTTATATAGAGAAAAGCTTTTGGCTGCGCCAGCGAATATAAAAAGAAAAATTCCACCTAAAAGGGTTGAGAAGAAAAGTGTATCGATATGAATTGCCCAAAAACCCATCGCATCAATGTCCGCTTTGTTGTTGGCTAAATACCATCCGTCTTGTGAAAGTGTTTCTTTGCAATACTTTTCACCATCATAGTTCATATTTTTATCTTGACAGTAAATTTCTTTTTCAGAGGCTGAATCTCCTTTGGTATAAATCTTCCTTTCATGGCCTGCAGGCAGGGGCCCGTACACCAGATTTTGTAAATGGTGTTCTAAATATTCTTGAAATGTACGTCCTGAACTCTCAGATGCCATAGGTGCGGGTATTTTAATGTAATTTTAGCTGTCTTTGTAGTCTTAGTTGGAAAATTTCTCAATGATTCCATCCAGCTCATCATAAGAATAATATTTAATAACCATTTTGCCTTTGCCTTTTTGATCTTCAATTGTAACCTTTGATCCCAGTTTTGAGCTTAGTGCTGATTCTAAATTCAGCTCGTCTCTTGTTTTTTTTGTTTTGTTGTAGGTTGTTTTTGTAGCTTGAGAAAGTTTTTCAAGATCCCTTACGGAAAGTTTTTCAGCAAGGATTTTTTCAAGAAGTGTGGCTGCTTTAGCTGGATCAACCCCTAGCAGTACTTTTGCATGTCCCTCAGAAATTGTTCCTTTATCAAGCTCTTCTTGAGCTTTTGGAGACAGCGATAATAGTCTTAATGAGTTGGCTATGGAGCTCCGTGGCTTACCAACACTTTTTGCAACTTGTTCCTGAGTGTAACCAAATTCATTTTTAAGTCTTTGGTAGCCTTTTGAAACCTCTAATGGGTTCAGATCCTCTCTTTGTACATTTTCTAAAATCGCTATCTCTAGGGATTGTGTATTAGAAATGTCTGCAATTATTGCTGGTATCTTCTTTAGGCCAGCAAGCTTGGATGCTCTCATCCTTCTTTCACCAGCAATCAACTCATAGCCCTTGCTTGCTTCCCTCACAAGAATGGGTTGTATCACCCCATGCTTTTTGATTGATTCTGCAAGTTCTTGAAGTTTTTTCTCATCAAACGAAAGTCTTGGTTGGTATTGGTTAGTTATAATTTTATTAAGAGAAATTTCACTTCCGGCTTTAGCTTCTTTTGGTGGTTTTTTTGTTGTTCTTGTGGTTTGTGTTGTTTTGGCAGTTTCTGTAGAGGCAACGTCCCCCAAAAGTGCTTGGAGGCCTTTATTTAGAGATGTTTTTTTTGGCATTTTCAAATTTCCTTATAAATTCACCAGTGAGGCTTAGAAATGCTTCTGCACCAATAGACTTTATATCATAATCAACTATAGATTGACCATAACTTGGCGCCTCAGCAAGCCTTACATTTCTTGGAATGATGGTGTTTAAAACTTCTTTTTTGAAATGTGTTTCGAGCTGATCTGAAACCTCTTTTGTTAGTCTGTTTCGCCAGTCTGCCATTGTTCTAAGTATGGCAACTATTTTTATTTTCAGGTTCAGAGCCTTATTGAGCTCTTTTATTGTTTGTTTTAATGTCACCAGGCCTTCAAGAGCATAATATTCACACTGTACCGGAACCATTACATTTTTACAGTATTCCATAGCATTAATTGTCAATAAGTTTAAAGCTGGTGGACAATCAATAATTATGTAATCAAATCTTTTTTCAATTTCTTTTAAATTTTTGGAGAAGAATTTTTCTCTATTTGGGGTTTTTTCTATAATTTTTTCTGTTGCAACTAGGTTGGTGTTTGATGGAATTATTTTATAGCCACCCGTGGCTTCTAGAATGTATTCTTTAATGTCATCTTTATTTTCAAAATACTCGTATAAAGATGCTTCGGAGTGCTTGTCGGCTCCGGCAGCAGATGTTGCATTACCTTGTGGATCTATATCAATAAGCAGAACTTTTCTTTTTGCTTTTGTGAGAGAGGCCGCAAGATTAACCGCTGTTGTTGTTTTTCCAACGCCGCCTTTTTGGTTTGTAATAGCAATTTTAACTGTCATAAATTTCTAAGACCACCATTCTTTCTTTGTTGTGAGAATAAGTGTGTCTCTTGTAATCATATATCAAAGAAGCTGCGTCCAATAACTCTTGGTGTGTTTTTTCATTGTCCTTTTTGATTAACATTAGGTTTTTTTTGTTTTTGTTGTTTTTGCTGGCCTCTATTGTTTTTTTAACCGAGCCAAATGCTTTAGTTACAATGGTGTGTTTTTTTTGTTCTTTATGGTCTTCTATTCTGATGTGTGTTGGTTTTATGTTGGCAAGCTGTAAGGTGTTTATTGTTTTTGTCTGGAAGTTTATTTTTTTGAAGCTGCTGTCAATGGTCACTATGTTTAAAGAGCTATCCATCACGCCCCATACCAGCCCTGGAAGGCCTGCGCCTGATCCACAATCAACCACTGTTTTTTCCAGCCCTGTTTTGCAAGCAAAGAACGCCTTAACACAGTCGATGATCTGTTCTTTGTATAGTTTTTTTATGTCTTTATACCCAGTGAGGTTGTGTTGTGTGTTTCGGTCAATTATTTGCTCCGCAAGCGCTTTAAGGATTTTTTCTTGTATTTTAGTTAGCTCTAATAGCATCGATTTTTTTCAAATGGATTGTTAAAACATTAAGGGCTGCTGGTGTAATGCCTTCAAGCAGTGATGCTTCATGAAGGTTTTTGGGTTTGGTGTTGTTTAGTTTTTCTTGAAGCTCTCCAGACAAACCCACCACCTCTTTGTAATCAAATATTAAGCCTAGCTCAAACTCTTCTAGATTTTTCATTTTTTCAAGCTCTCTTTGTTGTTTTACAACATATCCTGAATACCTTATGTCGTAATATGTTTCAAGAAACTTTTGGCCGGATAGTTTTACAATTTCTCCCACGTCTTTTTCACTATAGTCATTTCTCTTGCAAAGATCAGTTGCTGTTTTGGTTTTGTCTCCAATTTTTATCTTAGTAGTATCAAGTGTTTTCTTTATTTTTTTCTTTTGTGCCTTCTTTTCTAAAAATATTTCTTTTCTTTCCTCAGATATGATTTTGTATTTGCTAGCTGTCTCAAACATCCTTTGATCAGCGTTATCTTGACGCAATATTAGCCGGTGCTCTGCTCTTGATGTGAACATTCTATAAGGCTCACTAACACCCAACCTGGTGAGATCATCTACCAGCACACCCAGGTAGCTTGTTTGTCTTTGGGGTATCCATGGTTCTTGGTGTTTTGTTAAAAGAGCTGCATTAATGCCTGCAACAATGCCTTGTGCTCCAGCCTCCTCATAGCCTGTGGTGCCGTTAATCTGGCCCGCCAAAAAAAGGTTTTTTGTGTTTTTTAGCAACAGGGTTTTGTCCAGGTTTCTTGGATCGATGTAGTCGTACTCCACGGCGTATCCGTACTGATAAATTTTTGCCTGTTCAAAGCCCGCTATTGATCTTATGTATTCCTCTTGTATGTCTTTTGGTAGGCTTGTAGATATTCCGTTTGGGTAAACCCAGTCTGTGCCAAGACCTTCTGGTTCTACAAAAATTTGGTGGCTTTCTTTGCCAGAGAATCTTGTAATTTTATCTTCTATTGAAGGACAATACCTCGGCCCAACGCCACTAATTAAACCAGAATACATGGCTGATTTTTTTATGTTTTTTTCAATAATTTTGTGTGTTTCTGGGTTTGTTTTTGTGATATGACACGAAACTTGTTCTGGGTGTTTGTTCTTTTGGCCCAAATATGACATGTAGATTTCTTTCTCGTCCCCTGGTTGTATCTCAAGCTTGTTATAGTCAATTGTTTTGCCTGAAAGTCTCGGTGGTGTTCCTGTTTTGAGCCTGCCGGTAGTGATTTTTAGATTTGTAAAGAATCTTTCCAGCCCTGCCGACTTGTTTTCATCAATCCTGCCGCCTTCCTGCTTATCTCTACCTATCAAGATTGACCCGTTTAAGAATGTGCCTGTTGTTAATACAAATGCATTTGCTTTGTAGTCTTTTTTTAAACCAATCGCTGAAAGAATTTGTCCTCTTTCAAACGAAAAATCCTTAATCTCATCCTCAACCACAACAACTCCTTCTTCTGCGAGTTTCTTTTGTATTGTTTTTTCATATATTTCTTTGTCAGTTTGAGCTCTGGTTGCTTGAACAGCCGGCCCTTTTTTCTTGTTGAGAGTCTTGAACTGTATTCCTGCTATATCTGTTGCCTCTGCCATATATCCTCCCAAAGCATCAATCTCTTTAGCAAGGTGTGTTTTTCCAATACCCCCAATGGCAGGGTTACAAGACATCCTGCCTGATTTGTTTTTGTCCAAAGTAATCAAGGCAACGTTTAAGCCGAAGCGCTTCCCAACCAATGCTGCCTCTACGCCAGCATGACCGCCTCCTATTACAATTAAATCAAATATATATTTCATTTTATGTTTATTGTTTTTATTAAGTATTTAGTTTTGTGTTAATAACTCGTGATTATATCGTTTTACAAGGCCTTCAACCAAATAAAAACTATGGGCCTAACTGTTAACATCCTTTTGATTTATGATGCTTTTAATGTTTGCAAGGTGTTAATAAATTTTTACTAACATTTTACGAACAGCAAAACTATTTACCTATACAGAACTTATTAAATATCTGGTCCAAAACATCCTCATTGCTAAATGTGCCGTTAATTTCTTCCAGCAAAACAAGACTGTCTCTAAGGTTTTGGGATGTTTGCTCGTAATAATCTGATCCAATTCCAGAATTTTTAATCAAAGCGACAACCCCTGATAAGTTTCTGTAAACTCTTTCAGATACAAGATCAGTGTCAAAACTATCTTTAACAGCTTCTGCAATCGCATTCGTTAAATCTTCAATACCTTCTCCAGTCTTAGCAGAAACACAATAAATGTCTTCAACAACGCTTTTGTGACTATCTATTTTGTTTAGAACAACCAGCCCTTTGGTTTTGTTTTTAACTTTTTCAGGCTTGTCAAAAACATAAACAATAAGATCAGCATTTTTCGCAGCACTCTTTGCCATCTCAACACCAATTTCTTCTATTTCGGATGATGTTTCAGACCTCAGGCCTGCCGTATCTTCGAGCTCAACATCAACACCATCAACAAACATTGTTTTTCTAACCACATCTCTTGTCGTTCCAGCCGCTGACGAAACAATTGCCACACTTTCACCTAAAAGAGCATTAAAAAGAGAAGACTTTCCCACATTGGGTTCACCAGACAAAACAATCGTCTTCTTTTTAGCCTCAACGCTAAAAGGCCTATAGTTTTTTAACAGGCTTTTGACTGATGTGCCTAAAGATTCAATCATCTCCTTGGAGCTATCAACTGAAAGGTCGCTCACATCGTCCTCATCTGAAAAATCTAGTTGAGATTCAGTTATTGCAAGAGCCTCGGTTATTTCTTCTGCCAACTCAGCCAACCTCTTTCCCAAAATACCGCTTCTAAAACTTTCTAGAGCAGAGAGCTCCTGAGTGGATCTGGCTTCAATCCCCGCCATAACAGACTCAGCATCTGTTAATGACATTTTATTGTTAACAAAAGCTCGCTTAGTAAACTCTCCCCTCTCTGCCTCTCTCAGTCCGAACTCACTTAAAACCAACAACAACTGAGAAACTATTAATGGATTTCCGTGACAATGAATTTCCACAACATGTTCACCAGTGTAGGAGTTTGAGCCGGGAAAATTTAAAACTAAACACTCATCGGAAAACTCCCCAAGATACAAAGACCTTAACCACGAACCCTTTTTTTCAAAAGGAATATTCAAGAAACTAACAAAATCTTCTGGAAACCTATCACCCGAAACTCTTACAACCGCAATCGCTGATCGCCCCATTGGGGAGCTAAGAGCATAGATAGGATCAGACACTTGGCTTTTCCGCACGACTTAAAAAAAATACTTGCGGTATGATTGAAAGCGCCATGTTTATTACTGAATAAATAACGACACCAGCAGGCATGAAGAGAAAAATTAAAGTTATCATTGGGGGAAAAACCACCATCATTTGTCTAGCTATTTGGGCCTGCATTCCTTGTGAAGATTGCGGTGGTTTGGGCATCATTTTTTGAGACAAATACATCATTACACCCATTAAGATCGGCGAAATCATGAATGGGTCAGACTCTGCCAAGTCAGGGATCCACATAAAAGACGCTCCCCTAAACTCAAACGCCTCTCGAGTAACCCAAAACATAGCAAGAAATATTGGTATTTGCGGAATCATGGGAAAACAACCCGCAAGAGGGTTAAACTTCTCTTTTTTATATAGCTGCATCATTTCCATGCCAAGCTTTTGCCTGTCGTTTTTGTGACGTTCTTGAATCTCTTGAAGTTTTGGCTGCAGTTTTCGCATTTTAATCATGCCCTTTATTTGCATAATTTGAAGAGGCGACAAAACAGCCTTAAACAAGATTGTGAGCAATATGATCGAAACCCCCCAGTTGCCAACTAAACCGTAAAAATAATTTAAAAGAACAATAAACCATTCTCCAATTCCGTACACAAATCCCAAATCAAGGTTGTATTCGAAGTGAGGAGCAACTGTTTCCAATATGTCTTTTTTCTTTGGTCCTATATAAATATTAGTTTTTGATACAAGAGAGGACCCCTCTCTTTCTGCAACACTTTCAAGACCAAAGCGATACAATCCGTTTGGTTCTTTGGGGTAAAGAGACATATTTTGTTCTTCTTCATCATTGAAAACAGCAACAACAAAATGCTTCTGTGAGTACCCTATCCAATGACCAAAATGTTTCTCTTTTGTTTTAATGGATGTGATTTGTTCATCATTAAAAACATCTTCAGAAGTGCTGTATGCCAAATGATCTCTTGAAAACGAAACACCATAATCAATCGATTTTTTTTCGTCTCTATAAAAGGTTTTAAACACAGGAACACCACCAAGGCTCGGTGCACTTAACTCAAGCCTATCCTCAATCTGTAAAATATTTTGATCATCGAAAGAATAGGTTTTGTTTAATACATTTCCAGAACCATCAACAGAGGAAAGCTCAAGATAGTTGTTCGAGCTGCTTACCACCTCGAAGGGGGTTGTGTTCTTAAAGCCAGAAACTTCGGTATTAAAATAAAATCTTAGAAAACTGTCATCAGACATAAGCCTCGTCTTGTAAAGACCACCCCTTTCTTCCTTCTCCGCTATATACGCCACTCTTAAAGAGCCATCTACTGGACTTATATATAAATCTAAGACATCATTTTTAATGTTTATTAGGCTTGGGTCTATTTCAACCGATTGGAGCTGAACCGACCTATCCAGTTTTTGCTCTTTGTCTTGTGAGTTCCATTCAAAGATCAAGAACAACAACAATAATAAAGAAGAGATCGCAAAAAATAATCTTGGGCTAAACATTTTTAAAACACAGCTCCAGTTTCTTTTCGAAAGATTTTGGAATACTCTTAAATTTTATCAAATAATAAGCTCCAACATCTCTCGAAACATTTTTTCTAAAAATTTCTCTTGTTTTTCGTCTAAATTTATTTCTCATTGTTGCAAGAGGCACCACTCTTTTTGGAATAAGGACAATAATTTTTGGAGGCCCATCATGTAATTTCTTATATAAGTCTATACCATCTGCTATTTCCGCCTTAGACCACCCAAACATTTTGCCGTTTATCTTTCTTAAACGATTTTCTTTTTTTAGGCTGTAATTAATTTGATCCAAAACTAAACTGCTAGTGATTTTCTGCCCTTAGCCCTTCTGTTTGAAAGCACAGACCTACCGGCTTTTGTAGACATCCTTTCCCTAAAACCATGGGTTCTTTTTCTTTTGGTGTTTGTAACCTTTAATGTTCTTTTCATTTTTTATCCACAACTTTTACACAAAAAAACAATGTATTTATTACATGTTTTTAAAAGCTTAAGTATTATAAACTTATCGTCATGTCTAACAAGGTTTCAACAATAAATATTTTTAATCAAGGCGTTAAGCATCTTGAGAAGAATATAAACACAACAGAATTTAACTCCTGGATTAAACCATTACAATTTGACCTTAAAGAAAACAACTTTACTATCTACGCACCCAACCCATTCATCGAAGATTTTTTCAAAGACAAATATCTGCCCCAAATAACTAAATTTTTAGAAAACCATATTGGCAGAAATAAATTTATACTAAATGTTTCCGTTAAGGAGTCTCAACAAACCAAACCCAACACCACAGGCCTAAACAAAAACTACACTTTTGAAACATTTGTTTCGGGCAAATCAAACCAAATCGCTTTTGCCGCCGCACAACAGGTGGCTGAGCAGGCAGCTCAAACCCAATATAATCCATTATTTGTATATGGGGGGGTTGGTCTTGGTAAAACACACTTGATGCATGCCATTGGCAACAAACTTCTCCAAGACAGGCCGAATGCGAAAATATGTTACGTACATTCTGAAAGGTTTGTCAGCGACATGGTTAAAGCATTACAACTTGGTGCTATAAATGAGTTTAAAAAATTTTATAGAGGCCTTAACGCTTTACTTATTGATGACATTCAGTTCTTTGCTGGAAAAGAACAATCCCAAGATGAATTATTTCACACCTTTAATAGCTTAATAGAAAGCGGAAACATAATGATCTTTTCCTGTGACAGATATCCAAAAGAAATAGAGGGGCTTGAAGACAGACTTAAATCACGTTTTGGTTGGGGCTTATCAGTGGTTATCGATCCGCCAGCTCTTGAGACACGAACAGCAATACTTTTACAAAAAGCAGAAGAGATGGAAATATCTTTGCCAGAAGAGTGCGCTTTTTTTATAGCTCAACAAGTTAAGTCTAACGTAAGGGAGCTTGAAGGTGCGTTAAAAAGAGTGGCAGCAAATGCAAAATTTGCCAAAGCAGAAATTGATATCAATTTAATCAAAGATTCACTCAGAGATATTTTAGCTATTCAGGCTAAAATGGTTACTATTGGCAATATTCAAAGAGTTGTTTCGGATTATTATAATATTAAATTAAGCGACCTTTTATCAAAAAGAAGAAACAGATCCATTACCAGACCACGTCAGATCGCAATGTCTCTAGCAAAAGAACTGACAAATCACAGCCTCCCTGAAATTGGGGAAGCGTTTGGTGGAAGGGACCATACAACAGTAATACACGCTTGTGACAAAACAAAAGAACTCACCAAAGAAAACTTAGAACTTGAAGAAGATTACAACAAACTAAGAAGAAGTTTGTCTGCCTAGTATGAAGTTTAAAATAAACAAAGAACATATAATTAACCAACTTCAATCGCTTGCCGCAGTAGCTGACAAAAAGCAAACACTACCAATACTAAGCAATATTTTAATCAAGTGTGATAATTCAAAGCTAAAATTTCAAAGCACTGATCTTGAGGTAGAGTTAGAGGTTGAGGTGTCAGAAGCAAAAATTGAAATAGCTGGTGAAACAACAATACCTGCAAAAAAAACTGCTGATATTGTTAGAGAGCTTCCAGATGGGGAGGTTAGTTTTGAACAAGATGAAGGTAGCAACAAACTAACCGTTAAATCAAAGTCGGGCAGATATAGCCTATCTACAATACCCAGTTCAGACTTTCCTGAATTCGATAGCGTACAAAGTGAAAACATTTTTTCCATAAAATCAAAACAACTCTTAGAACTTATTCAAAAAACTTCATTTGCAATGGCTAACCAAGATTGGAGACACTATTTAAATGGCTGTTTGTTCGAAAAGTCTCTAAATACGCTAAATATTGTTGCTACAGATGCACATCGTTTAGCTTTATATAACTCTACACTTCCTGGAGAAGGAGACTTTAGCGGCATTATCCCGAGGAAAACAATCATAGAGCTTATGAAAATCCTTTCAAAAGAAGATATCGATGTTAATTTTTATATCAATGCTAACAATATAGTTTTTATGTCTAAAAATTTTACATTTAAATCTAAATTAATCGATGGAAACTACCCTAACTACAACCAAGTTATTCCAAAAGGTGATGGGGTTTCAATTTCATTAAACAGACAGGATCTTATTAATACTCTCTCACGAGTTTCGGTGCTATCAAGTGAAAAGTTTAAAGGTGTTAAGCTTAAAACTGAAGAAGGTAAGTTAGAGGTGTCGGCACACAATCCTGATCAAGAGTCTGCAGAAGAAAAACTTGATTTTCAAGGAGATTCAGGTGTTTTTGACATAGCATTTAATGTAAATTATTTAAGAGAAGTACTTGCAACTATCGAGGATGAAGAAATCACAATTATAAGTTTTGGAAAAGATAGCAGCGCGCTCATCAAAAGCAGTGACCAAAACCAAACATTAGTCCTAATGCCATTGCTTCTATAGTGATAGTTCAAGATCTCAAAATAGAAAACTTTAGATGTTATGATTTTGAAGAAATATCATTTACTAAGGGAATCAACTTAATTTATGGTCAAAATGGGTGTGGAAAAAGTTCACTAATAGAAGCAATACAACTCAATTTATCTGGGAAATCATTTAGAACAACAGAAATTGACACTATTATTCGAAAAAACAACTCATTTCTACAGTCTTTAGTAACTTTTGAAGACAACAAAGGAATAAAAATAACCAAAGAAAGAGATAAAAGAGCAAAAATAACTGATATTGAGTCTAAAAAAAGCAAAAATTATAAATTTCTAGTAGAAAATTATCCTTTATGTTTGGTTGAAAATAATGAATTCTTTTTTACAGATGCCAATCCAGAGACAAAAAGATCATTTTTAAACAAAACACTGTTCTACGTGGAACAAAATTTTAATTACACAGAAAATATTCTAAAAAAAATTCTTAAGAGTCGTTCAAACTGCCTAAAATATGAAAAATTTGATGAAATAATTTACTGGAATGAAAAATTAATTGAAATTGAGCCACAAATTACCGAATCATGTACGAAAATTATTGATAGATTTAACCATGAAATAAAAAACAATACCTACATAGAGATATTTTCAGAAAAAAATGCATGGATTAAAGACATACGTTTAAGTTTTAGTCCTGGATTTAACAAAAACACTCCGTTCAAAGATGTTTTAATGGAGAATATGTCAAAAGATAAGGTGTTATGTAGAACAACAAGTGGACCCCATAAAAGGTTTTTTAAAATTAGTATTAATGATACAGACGCAAGTTTAATACTGTCTAGAGGGCAACAAAAGATAGCCTCCATAATTTTACACTTAGTTCAAAGAGAAATAATTAAAAATGAAACGGACAGTAGCCCTATACTTTTAATGGATGATATTTCTTCTGAATTAGATAAAGATAACGCTAATTTAATGTTAAAATATCTTATAAATAACAGCATACAAACAATCATGACATCCATTGAAAACAATCATTTTTCTAGTACAGATATGGTTTGTATGTTCCACGTAGAACAAAAAGGAGATCTCTCAAATGTCAGATAATACGTACAGTTCAGACAGTATCAAAGTTTTAAAAGGGCTTGAAGCAGTTAAAAAAAG
>MDSW01123007.1_pt1 | contig 11974 bp, 8 predicted proteins | sample 811171 | NCBI WGS metagenome assembly MDSW01 (sample SAMN05326641, study PRJNA326480) | marine metagenome | isolation source: seawater | place: Atlantic Ocean: North West | collected 2012
CCGAATACTGCGTGCGCGCCGACGACGCATCCCATGAACGGCGTCGTGAACGCGAGCCCTTTCGGCGATTCCGCCACCACCCCGCGGACGTTGAAGAAGAGAAAGGTGGACGATATCACCATCGAGGGCAGGAACGCCGCCCACCGCACCGTCTCCATCGGCACTAAACACGCCACCCCCATAGGAATGTAAACCATCAGGGAGTACCCGTACACGCACAGCAGCGCGGCGAGCCCGGTGTTCACGCCGCCGAAGCACCGGAGAACGCACCACAACCCGAGCGGCACGCAGAACGTGTAGCCGTAGAACATGACGACACCGTACGATATCCGGTTGACGTCAAAGTTGAAGTCCCCGGTGGCGTCGTCGTGCATCAGGTAATTCACGTATTTGCTTCCGAGCGCGTTGAGAAAGATGAGCGTGGCGCAGACCCAGAAGGGTCCCCACAGGTCGGGGTTATCCCCGATGACGTTCCCGAAAGTGCCGCTCAACGGACTGCCGATCGCGTTCTTGATCCTGTCCACCACGTCCTCGGTGTCCACGTCGAAGTACTGCTGCCAGAACACCAGCGAGAAGATCCAAGACGTGGTCCTTCGCCTCGCGCCGCCGTTCTCCGTGTCGTTGTTCACCGCGGTGATCTCCGGGGGTTTGTCGTGGAGCGCGGTGCCGGGTGCCGAGTCGGCACCCGCGCCGAGCAGCGATTTCTTCTCGTCCGACGGCGCGTCGTCCGGCGCGAGGCGATGGCTGGAGCCCGCCCGGGACGAGGACTTGGACGAGGACGGGTCTCGTTTGGGCTCGGCCTCGGGGTTGGACCGGGGCGGGTTCGACGGCGGGGGTAGGGCGCCGAACCCGGTCTCATCGTCGAGCAGGAAAGGATTGGACATGGTGACCTCCGACCGACGGGTGGCGTCCGCGCTGGTCGGAGTGCATTTTTTTTGAGCCAGTCTGTTGAACTGCGCCCGTGAGCCCATGACATTGTTGCCCTTGAATTCTCGTCGTTGCCACGAACGTTCGCCACTCGGTCGGGAGCGCCGCCAAGCGCAGAACTCTCGTCGTCGTCCGCTGATCGTCGAGGTTAGCCTCGCGAGAACTCGCGTCTCGGGTATACGTCTCGGGCGGGCAGAGTCGAGCGCGGTCCGGGGGCCGTCGTCTTGGAACTTAGGGAAAACTCGGGCGACCAGGGAAAACGCGGATCCGATCCTCGGCACCAGCGGTTGGTGTGGGTGAACATGGTGAAGCTGACGATGTTGGCGAGGGTGGCGGACGGTTTGCCCCTCGCGGAGGGTCTGGACAGCGATAGGCAGCAGGACCTGGAGCAGTACAAGCAGCAGGCGAAGACGCTGTTCAAGAAGCTGTCGCAGGGCCCGCCCCCTCCCTCGCGGATGAGCTACGAGAGCGGGGCGTTCTTCCTGCACTACCTCATCGAGGGCGGCGTGTGCTACCTCACGCTGTGCGACCGGGGTTACCCCAAGAAGCTGGCGTATCAGTACCTCGAGGACCTGTGCAAGGAGTTCGGGGCACAGAACGGCGGGCAGGTTGAGACCGTGGCGAGGCCGTACGCGTTCATCAAGTTTGACACGGTTATCCAACGGACGAAGAAGCTGTACCAGGACACGCGCACGCAGCGTAACCTGAACAAGCTCAACGAGGACCTGCACGACATCCAGAGCGTGATGACCCGCAACATCAACGACATCCTCGGTCAGGGTGAGAAGCTGGACCACGTATCCAACATGTCCCAGAACCTGGCGAGCGAGACCCGGAAGTACAGCGCCAAGGCCAAGGACCTCGCGTTCCAGGCGCTCATCCAGAAGTACATGCCCTTCGTCGTCGTCGGCGGACTTCTGCTCGTGTTCTTGTTCTTCAGGTACTACGTGTTCGGGAGGTGACGAGACTGGCGAGGAGTGTTGATCGTAGTCCGCGGCGCGAGCCCGCGTGTTGAAAAAAACATTCAGAGAACGAGCAGCACTTCTCAAAACTCTCAATTCTTAAACGCTCAGACGAAGAACCTGTGCTCCATGACGTGCCGGTACGTCTCCCCAGGCCGCAGGAGGCACGACACAAACTCCGGCTGGTTCACCGCGTCCGGGAAGTGCTGCGTCTCGAGGCAGAACCCCGAGTGTTTCCCGTACCTCGCCCCGCCCTTTCCCGCGCGAGTACCCGCTCCCAGCCAGTTACCCGTGTAGAACTGCACCCCCGGCGCGTTGGACGCCACCGTCATGTTCCGACCGCTCGTCGGCTCCCACACCTGCGCCAGCACCCTCACGGCGTCGTCGCCATCCACGTGCGCGTCGTGAACGAAGTTATGGTCGAACCCCTCCGGGTCCCCCGCGGGCATGTTCCCACCGATCCGAACCCCGTAGTCGCGCGTCTCGCCCGGCCCGCCGCGGAGGTCAAACTCGGTGTCCGTCACGTCCTTGACCTCACCCGTGGGGATCATCACGTCGTCCACCGGCGTGTACGCGCTGCACCGCAGCTTGATCCGGTGGTCCCCGATCGTCAAGCCGCTGTCGTGTCCCGCGAGGTTGAAGTACGAGTGCTGCGCGAGGCTCACGGGGGTGGCTCGATTTGCGCTCGCGACCATCTCAGTCGCGAGAGCCGCGTCGGTTCCGGTCCGATCGTTGGCCCGCACCGTGTACGTCACCGCGACCTTCACGGTGCCGGGGAAGCCCTCGTCGCCGTCGTTGGATACGTGCGTCAGTCGCACGCCGGTTCCGTCCTCGAACACCTCGGGAGTCCACCACGCTCGGTCGAATCCCTTGGACCCACCGTGCAGGCAGTTGGGGCCGTTGTTCGCGACCAAGGTGTGGGTCTCGCCGTCGACGGTGAACCGTGCGCGCGCGATGCGGTTCGCCACCCTGCCGACGATCGCGCCGAAGTACGGGCGATCCTTGGGATCGTCGTAGCCGGCGAGGCGGTCGTAACCCAACACGACGTCCCCTCGGGCGCCCGTCGCATCGGGCACGACGATGCGGGTCACCGTCGCCCCGAACGGCGAGACGTGGACCTCGATGCCCTCCGCCCTGATGACGACGGTCTTGAGGTCATCGCGCCGACGTCGCTTGATGACCATCGCGACGATCGCCGCTCCCGCGGCGAGCGCGAGGAGGGCCATGAGGGCGGTGTGTCTCGAGAAGTGTCCACAAGAGTGTCCCAAGACCGGTGTCCACAAGACCGAGGCTAATGTTAACACCATTTGGTTGAAATAACTGCACGTTCCCAGAGTCATTATTCTGTGACAATTGATTAATTCGCACAGTGGAACAGTTAGCACATGGATGGCAGTCTATCCAACTCGGATCTCCGTTTGAGTTAGGGGTTGCGAGAATGAATAAAAAACCCACCAAGCGATTTTTTTCTTGCGCGGCGATGTAACTTTTATATGGGCATCTCAGTCAGGTCAGAAATCACGTGATTGTGACCTTTCAGTTTCGCAAGGGACTGCCGACACCCCCTCCTGACGTGAAAAGCCGCAAAAGTGCAATCCAACTTGACGCCGAGCCGATCGGCCGGCGAGCGCACTCCACGACACGGGCGACGTTCCCCACGGGCCACACAGGGTTCCGCGAATCGCAATCGACGCGCACGTATCGCTGATCGATCGATCCAACTCCAAACGATGGCCTCCACGCTCTCCATGAGCGGTCTCACCGCGCGCGTCTCCGGGATGCGCTCGGGCGTTCACGCGAGCCGCGCTTCCCGCGTTGTCGCGTCCGCTCGCCCCGCGGTCGTGCGCCCCCGCTCGATCGTCCCCGGGATGACCTCGTCGCGTGTCGCCATGTCTGTGCGCGCCGATGCGTCCAAGCCCGTGGGGTCGACCGTCGCGAAGCTCGCGACCGTCGCGCAGCCCGCGGTCGAGGAGAAATCCGTTCCCGCGAAGAGCAAGCTCGTCGTGCCCGCGCTCGCGCTCGCCGCTGCCGCTGTCGCGATGGCCCCCGCCGCGCCCGCGTCCGCCGCCGCCGCCGCTGCCGTCGCCACGATCAACCAGGCCGATACCGCCTGGATTCTCATCTCGACCGGTACGTGAACACGACTGTCCGATGCCGTAACCCGCTTCGGCAGTTCGGGTTAAATCCGTCGCCACGTGCCCGCTTGATCCGACCCTTCACAGAAGGAGACTGACGCGCCCTCCCTCGCCCCTTTCCCTCGCAGCTCTCGTCCTGTTCATGACCATCCCCGGTCTCTCCGCCTTCTACGCGGGCATCGTCAAGCGCAAGAACATGCTCTCCGTGCTCATGCAGTGCTTCTCCCTCACCTGCCTCATGACCATCCTCTGGTACACCGTGGGCTACTCCCTCTCTTTCTCAGACGCCGGCAACTCCATCATCGGCGGCCTCGATAAGGCGTTCATGGCCGGCATCACCAAGGCGTCAGTCTGGGAGACCATCCCCGAGGCCCTCTGGGCCCTCTACCAGATGACCTTCGCCATCATCACCCCCGCGCTCATGGTCGGCTCCTTCGTCGAGCGCATGAAGTTCAACTCGGTGATGTGGTACTGCGGCCTCTGGATGTTCGCCGTGTACTTCCCCGCCTGCCACATGGTCTGGGGCCCCGACGGTTTCATGGCGGCCAAGGGCGTCATGGACTTCGCCGGTGGCATCGTGGTGCACATCACCGCGGGCATCGGCGCGCTCGTCGGCGCAACCGTCCTCGGCCCCCGCAAGGAGAACAAGATGATTGCGGGCAACCTCGTGCTCACCGTGCTGGGCACCGGCATGCTCTGGGTGGGCTGGTACGGCTTCAACGGCGGCTCCGCGCTCGCCGCGGGCGCTGACGCCGCCTTCGCGTGCGTCGCCACCCAGATCGCCGCCGCCGCCGCCGCGTCCGTCTGGGCCATCCAGGACATCAAGGAAACCGGCAAGGCTTCCATGCTCGGCATCGCCACCGGCTCCATCGCCGGCCTGGCCACCGTCACCCCTTGTGCCGGTTTCGTCGGACCCCTCGGCGCCCTCATCCTCGGTGTCGCCGCCGGTGTCGTGTGCCGGTTCTTCTCCCTCGTCGTCAAGGAGAAGTACGGGTACGATGACTCCCTCGACGTCTTCGGGGTTCACGGCGTGGGCGGCTTCCTCGGCACCTGCATGCTCGGCATCGTCGCGTCCCCCATGTTCGGCGGCTTCAACACCGACACCACCATGATGACCCAGACCATCATCCAGTGCACCGCCGCGTTCGCCACCGCCGCTTACTCCGCGGTCGCGTCCTACGTCTGCCTGATGATCGCCAAGGCCATCACCGGCGGCAGCCTCCGCGTGCCGGAGGGCGCGGAGCAGGGCGAGGGTCTGGACATGTGGTGCCACGGCGAGGCTTGCTATTCGCTCTCCGAGGGCGAGATCGGCGGCGGTCAGCCCGTGCCCACCCAGGGCGTGTGAGTAGTCGTCGCGGATGGTTTCGCATGAGCTGTAATATGAATAGTTAATAAGCAATCACGTCGCTAGCTAGAGTCCTTCGTAGAAGTCCAGTCCTCCAACACCCAACGCCTCCACAGATAAATCGCCCTCGTGAAGTTGTTCCCGAGGCTCATGATGTACGCCCGCTTGCTCAGAAAACTCAGGGTCCCATTCGGGTCGACGTGCAGCAGCACGACTACCCTGCACGTCCCCGCGTGCTCCCCCACTCCCGGAACGATGTGGTATCCCCCCACGTTGAGCGTCATCGGCGTCAACCCTTGTCCCACCGGCTCTCCTGCGAGGCTGTGATTGTGCGGCAGGCCCGCCGATGTGAGGAACCACCCGCCGTTCTTCAGCTTCCTCCACAACATAAACCCGCACGTGACGCGCTTGCTGAATAACAGCCGTGACTTGAACCTGTTTTGGAAAACCGAGCACAGCGGATTGAACTGCCGGCCCTTAACCGCGGCTGCGCAGTTGAAGTCCCACTTGGGTCGCATTTCCCACCTCTCGTCGATCATCTTCTTCACGTGCTCCACATCGCATGGCAACCGCACGACGCTGACGCACTCGGGGACGCGCTCGAGCTCGGCGATGTTGTGCTCCCAGGTACAAAACGCTCGGGTCTTCTCCTCCTTCTTGCCGTGCGTCGCGAGCTTGCGGTACCCAGCCTCGCTCCATCGCCTCTCGGCGGCGACAGCCTCCGCACCGTCCGGCAGGAAAGCCAGCGCGTGCCTCACGCGCTCCGTCAGCATTTCAATCGCGCGGGACCCGATCTCCTGCAGGTCCTCCGGGACGTTCTCGCGCCATGCATCCCCGCAGACGGGCTCGAACTCTGATTGGTCCACACCTGATTCCTCACCGACGGCGGCCATCCCTGTCGCGCGCGGAAGAGAGTGCAGATAACTTTTTCGGGTAGCACTAGGTAAAAAAATTCGGGTCTTCTTTCAACTTTTCGCGGCGGGTTTCATTTTTATTTCCGTATGGGCTTTTAGTTTGACGACGTGTTTTATTTCCAAGATCTTAAACGTAAACTCTGCATGACTCTAACCTATTTTCTGTCATCGCTCGACGGGATCTCATCTGATTGGTTCGCTCTTCACCCTGATGAACACGCGATAGAGTTTCAAAGCTGACTCGATGACGGCTGGGGATCACACCCTGGTCGCCGGCGTGCGACTCGGAACGGACCGAGGGAGGCGACGCGCGCCATGGACGGACCGCCCGTGAGCCCCACCGGGCTCGGGGGCTCGAAGCTCCGGGACGTCGGCCGCACGGTGAGCTCGGAGGCGGCGACCCATCTCGATCGGCTGAAGAAGTCAGAACGCACAAAGGAGGCTGTTGACAAGTCCGTGGCCTTCGCCGCGGAGGCCCTGGACGACCCGGATAAGATCAAGGAGGCGGCGCGCAAGGTGTGGGACGAGGACCAGAAGGTCCAGGTCATCAAGGACAGGACCAAGATGTTCCTTGAGAACACGATCGAGTCCGAGGAACGCATGGAGAAGGTGAGGACCCCCCCCAGATGATGAGAACAGAGACGACGATGGGAGATCCGGTCGCGGGTCGACTCGCGTCCCCGGCGCCGCCCGTCTTCCCCGATCGTCCACGCCGCCGATCGAGCCCCCGACGAGAACCGACCGAACTCACCAACCCTTCCCCGATCGTCCGCAGGCTCGCAACGTGTCCAGCCGAGTGTTCAGCGTGGTGGAGAAGCTCGCGAGCAAGGGCACCGGTAAGGTGGCGGGCACCTTCCGCGGCGCGGCGACCAGGCTCCAGGGCCTACTCAGCACCGAACAGGACAACAAGGCGCTCGTCGAGAACGGCAAGGAGGTTGCGAAGGAGGTGTGGACGCAGCTGCGCTCCCAGGCTGGCGAGAGCGGCGCGCTGGAGGGGATCCAGGACACGGTGCAGCGCATCGTGACCCGGCTCAAGGATGTGCTCAAGACGCTCCAGCAGCAGCAGGCGGAGCAGAAGAGGAAGGAGGCTGACGCCGACGCCATCGAGGCGGACGCGTACGAGCGCGCGACGGCCGCGGGCGTGGACCACGACTCGGCGATCGCCGCCGCCGCCGCCGCGCGCGAGATGTCCGGGCACGTCACCTTCACGGCGGGCGCCGACGGCAAGCTGGTGATGACCGCCGCGGACGGCCAGTCGGTGGACGTCGACGACAACGACGCGATGACCAAGCTGGCGAGGGAGGGGCGAAGCGTGTGGCAGGAGGTGCGCACGGACGAGCAGGTCCAGCGGTTGTTGAAGGAGGAGATCGCGCCGGGGTTCGAGTCGCTCATCCGCGCATCCGTCGAGGTCATCTGCGACCTCGTCTCCACCCTTGAGCTGCCCAGGGTCGACGGCGTGTACGACTCGCCGCTCGGAAGCGTGTGCTACCACGTCGACAACCTCGCGTTCTCCGAGTTCTCCGTCGGCGAGGACGGCCTGCGGGTGGAGAACCAGACGGGAGAGAACTCGGATCACGCCGGCTTTGGGTCCACGGTTTCCATCGAGGGGATCCGCACCGTGATGAACGACATACGCTTCGCGTACTGCGAGTACCCAAAGTCGTGGGGGATGGTGGACAGCGACGGGACGTGCTCGGTCAAGATTGAGGGTGCGCGTGTGGGCATCTCGTACGACATCATCGTCAACACCGCGCAGCTCATGCGCATAGTCAACCACGGCGTGGAGCTCAGCAAGGACGAGGGCAAGGTCAACGAGCTCAGGGAGAAGGTGCAGAAGAAGTGGCAGGAGCGAGGCCAGCACAAGGGCGCGGGCGACCAGACCGCCGACGGCACCGCGGCGCACGATGTCGCGGAGGACGAGTTCAAATCCCCGGAGCCGTCGCCCAAGGGTGCGACGCCCGACATGAACTACGCGGCTGCTGACGCCGCGGTGGACAAGGCTTTCGGCGGCGGGATCTTCGGAGCGTGGGGGGGCGAGGCGGAGTCCGGGAGCGACGAGGAGGACTACGACGACGCGCGCGAGCAACAGCAGCACAAGCGCACGTCCAGCATCTCCGAATCGCTCCTCGGCGGCATCGCATCGCTCAACCCCTTCGGCGGCGGCGACTCGGACTCGGACTCCTCGGATGAGGAGTCGGCTCCGTCGCAGCCGACCAGCCCCGGCGCGCGGCGGCAACACCTGGAGGCGCCCCTCAACGACGTCCAGCGCGAGAAGCTCGAGCGCCAGCGCATGCACCTTAGGGACCTCCTCGGGGAGGAGTTCGTCGGTTCCGATCCCGTGATGGAGCTCAGGGTTCACGCCACCAGCATCCACGTCGGCGCGCTCGACGTGGACATCGGCGGCACCTCCGCGGCTTGGCTCTACAACATGATCGCGCTGGTACTGACGCAGCAACTGAGGGGGACGATCGAGGATAGGATCAACAATCTGACCGTGCGCCAGCTGGGGAGGCTGAGCGGCACCGTGGAGGCGTACAGCGCGGGTCTGATCAAAGTGTCCGTGGTGAAGGACGACGAGGAGGAGGACGACGAGGAGCAGAGCATGCTCGGGAGCTGGGTGAGCAACGGCGGGCTCGGGAAGTTGCGACGCGATTGCGGCGAGTGGGGTAAGGAGTGGCAGTGCTCGCACTGGGTGGAGGGTGCGAGGATCAAGCGCACGCCGAGCTCGAGGGAAGAGGTCATCCAGGCGGACGGGACCAAGATCCTGGCGCCGCTGTCGGATCTCGCCCCGGCTAAGGATGAGGCTTAACTTTTAGAAAACCGACGTTGAAACTGCCGCTATTCTCGCTTATTATATTTCACTCGGACAAGTCCGAAAGCTCTCCTACCTCCACTCCACGTCCCCTCCTCTTGGAAACGATGAAAGGACAGGCCTTGGACGTGGAGTGTGGCACACGCCTCTTGGAAACGATGAAAGGACAGGCCTTGGACGTGGAGTGTGGCACACGCCTCAAAAGAGCGCCGCCAGAGAGTCTTCGAGTCACTTATTCGAACGCAAAGCACACCGCCGCGCTTCTCACATTCCCTCGTCCTTTTCCCCGCAATTCTCGACCAAGAATGATCACCAACGTCTTCTCCCCTCGCCAGGTGCTGCTCGCGCTCCTGGTCGCCGTCTTCGGCGCCTGCTCCGCCGCGGCCAGCCACGCCGATATCCTCCGCGACCTCGGCAGTGGAGACAGCGTCCAAGAAGCGAACACGCTCCTCGACGCCGACGGCTTCGACAGCTTCAGCTCTCCCCACCGCGTCCTCCTTGGAATGAAAGGCAGCAAAGGAGGTGGTCATTCCAAAGGCGGATACAAATCCAAAGGCGGATGGGGAGGCGGCCACTCCAAAGGCGGCCACTCCAAAAAGGGAGGCGCCAAGAAAAAGGGAGGTGGCCACAAAGGAGGTGGCCACAAAGGAGGAGGCCACAAAGGAGGAGGCTACTCCTCCAAAGGCCACAAGGGCCACAAGTCCAAAGGCTGGGGGAAGTAAGCGGCATTGACTGATCTCTCCACCACCGAATTGCACTACACGAGAACGAGAACGAGAACGAGAAGAAGACGACAGAACCGGAGGCTATTGTAGTCTCATACAACGTTACGAACAAAACGATTACCTACGTCGAAGTCCGTATAGAATCCCAGCGATGAAACCCACGCCCGCGACGGCGAGCAGCGTCGCCGAGCTCACCCCCGTGTGCAGCGGCGGCAACTCAGGCAACATCCAGGCGTTCTCTGGCGCCTGGATGTAGGCGTTCGCGGGGGGGACTACAGACGCCGCTATGGTCCCCGCCGCGGCGGCCACCTTCTCTTCCTTCTCATCACCCTTCCCTTTGCCGTAACCGTCCATCTTACCAACCGACGCGGCCCCGGACGCCGCCGCGGCGGCAACCACCCTCGCCATCCCCTCATCGTTCTCTGGCGGTATGATTCGCAAAATCTTGTCGGCGTTTTCGGGGATGCCGTAGATGATCCCGTCGGCGCCCAAGAAACCCCCTTGCCACTTGTCCGGGTCGTCGCTGAGCTGGCCCACGAGGGAGACCGTCGCCGTCTCCGGCACGACCTTCAGCACGCTGTCCGCGTCCGAGGGTATGGCGTAGATGGCGCCGTCCGGGGCTAACACGCCTCCCTGCCACTTGTTTTTTATATCCGGCAACAGCCCGTCGCCGATGGTGTCCACCTCCTCGGTCGCGCACCTGATGCGAAGCACCGAATCGGTGTCGGAGGGCATCCCGTACACGTTCCCGTCCAGACCCACGGCGCCGCCGCCCCACTTGTACCTCCCCTTGAACCTCGGACCGATCTGTTTCACCTCCCCGGTCATGCAGTTGATCTTGAGAACGCGATCCGCGTGCGACGGGAACCCGTATATGCACCCGTCCGGCGCGAGCACGCCGCCGTGCCACTTCCACCCGCCCTCCACGTCCGACAGGTCCCCGAGCATGACCACTTCCTTCGTCTCCGGTACGATCTTAAGCACGTGGTTCGCCGTGTAGGGTATCCCGTAGATGGCGCCGTCCGGTCCCCTGATGCCCCCGTACCACTTGTTCTGGCCGGGCGGCACGGACCCAGCTCCGAACCGGGTCACCTCCCTCGTCACCGGGTCAATCTTGAGGACCTCGTCGGCGTTGGACGGGATACCGTAGATGTTCCCGTCGAGCCCTGCCGCGGCGCCGTGCCACATCCACTTCCATTTCTTCATGTTGCCGTCGGGCGGACGGAGGTCGCCGATGGTTGTCACCTCGCCGGTGGCGGGGGTGATCTCGAGCACGGAGGTGGCCCACGCGGGAATGCCGAGGATGGTGCCCGCCTTGGTGCGGATACCGCGGAGGAACTTGTACTTGCGGTCGCCGAGCGTGTCGTCGTCGCCCAGCTCCGTCACCTCCCCGGTCCCCGGCACGACGCGCACCACCCTTCGGTTGTGGGAGGGCACGCCGTAGATGTTGCCGTCGTCCGCCACCGCCGCGCCCAGCCACTTGTGCTCGCCCGGGATGGAGGGACCGTACGTGTCCACGATGGCCTCGCCGGTGGTGTTGCGAGGCTTGGTATCGAAGGCGGCGTCGGCGCCGTTCGCGGCGGCCGCGGCGACCGTCGCCTTGCCCAGCTTCGCGGACGAGGGCGAAGCCGGGGCGGCGGCGGTTCCTCCATCGCGGGCTTGGTTGAAGTTCTTGCCTCGCGCCATCGTGCGGACGCGGGAACGGCAGGCGGTGGCGGGGTAGGCGGCGGGTCCAGAGAGTGCCACGATTGGCATGCAACGCGTGCGACCAGGTCGATGTCGGTCGAGTACACGCGTGCGGTGCAGCTCGCAGTGCTCATCACCGAAAACCTTCGATTGCACTTTTTCTCGCTCGGTTCACAAATCATCCGGATAACCCGGCCCTCACACATCGGGACGCGGCTGATTAGTCACGCAGCCGCGCAAGTCGCGCGTATCGCGCCCGTGTCGTCCACGTCGTCGCATACGGAGCGTGGCCGAGCGTGCCATCAGACGGGGTTTCTTGGCGGCATCCTCCCTTCACCAGCCGAGCGACTACCTTCGAAATAACGTTTAATACAGGCTAACATACAGTGGTAGGCTACACGTACACATACATCGTCCGTCACACGACGGGTCCGTCCGTTTCAACGCGACATGTACAGCCTGGACGCC
>MDSW01198811.1_pt1 | contig 11974 bp, 11 predicted proteins | sample 811171 | NCBI WGS metagenome assembly MDSW01 (sample SAMN05326641, study PRJNA326480) | marine metagenome | isolation source: seawater | place: Atlantic Ocean: North West | collected 2012
GCACCCACGCAGATCATCTTCCCTGCCCTCAAGCTAACGACCGAGCAGGAGCTGTAGGTACATTAAGTATAATACTCTAAATATACCGAATGGGGAAGAACGATTAAGAGGCTGGCTTCTCATCACCGAGAGAAGTTCCGATTTTATCATAAAGCCAGCTCAATGGGGCCCCGAACGGGCTGTCCCCAGATGCCACTTCTCGAGACTTCATGCGACTCTCTGAATCAAAGGAGCCTTCCTGCCAAGTCAGATCGGGAATCGTTCGTAAGCTCAGGGCCAACTGGTCCAGCGCCGACTCCACGACCGCCTTTTCTGATTCAGGGTAAGACAGGTTCAGTAAATGACTGCATGTTCGTGCTCGCAATAGATGCTCAGGCGGCTTTACCAAAGCCATGACTTCATCCCAGTTGGAAATTCTCTTATTCGGTTTTTTCTCTAGGGCCCTATGGATAAACTCTGCCAACTCGGGAGTCACGTCGGACCGTAATGTCTCGATACGCGGCAGTTCCTCGTAGATATGCGCTCTGGCTGTTTCTTCTATACTGTTGCGCGTAAATGGACTGTTCCCGGTTAAGAGCTGATAGGCCATCACACCAAGAGCATAAATATCAGAGCCCATATGAATGGGTTGACCCGTGAGGACTTCTGGCGCCGTGTATTGAGGCGTTCCAAAGATCAAACCCTTTTCGCTTTCGTCAATTTTCATTTTGACACAACGACAAACACCGAAGTCCATTATCTTAACGGTTCCGGAGGATGTAATCAGGCAGTTGGCCGGCTTTATATCACCATGAACAATCCCCTGGGCATGGGAATAGGATAAGCCCTGGGCCATTTGGTAGAGTACAGAAAGCGTGCTTTCAACTGACATGGGCCCTTGGTCACATAGCACCTTTAAGAGGTCATGACCGTCCAAGAACTCCATAATCATGAAATAGGTCGCGTAATGAGACTCCATATCAAAAATCTGCACAATATTGGGGTGATTCAACTTCGCAATGGTACGCGCCTCCAAGATAAAACGCCCTCGAAACTGCTTATTGAATACCAACGAGTGGTTCAGCATTTTAACCGCTACCGCACGCTTGAGCGCCGGGTTGTACGCATGAAAAACCTTGGACGTGGAGCCCTCCCCCAGTTTGTCCATAATACGGTACTTGCCCACGCGGTCGATGCCACTTTCAGCCAAACGGCGCCCCAATGTATCGGATAGAAACTGAGCCAAAGGCGGATGCCCCGAAAGTAAGAAATACAACTCTTTGCGTGACCACGATAGTGTAATGACTTCGTCAGAGGCCACGACGTTTCGAGTTCGGGGTGTGTTGGTAAGAAAGCCCATCTCACCGATGACATTACCCGGCCCTAAATCAACGGTGGCATTTTGTTGCTCAGACTGCGTTCCTAAAGGTACCTGAACACTGCCCTGCACGATGACGTGTAAGTCATTACCGAGCTCGCCCTGCTTAATAATCAGCGCACCTGCTTTATAAGTCGTAATCACCGCCTTGGACGCAGCTTCTTTTAGACTGGCCTCTTCAGCCAGGCTAAATCCGCCAACCTGCTGCAAAAACTCGACGATTTGTTGCTCTTCAAAAAGAGGATTGTCCTTGGCCATTTTGGTAATCTTTCTTTAAAGTTCAATCGTTTAGGATTCTACCCACATCCGGGCCGCATACAAGCGATACAGGGTTTCTTTAGTATTGCTCGAAGGCCTATAACCCCAAGCCACAGGCCTTGGTTCAAACCACAGCTGCGGCCAGATAGACCAACATGACGTAGCGCATGCATTTCCCAAGAGCCATGCACCCACAGCTCAGCCACACATTGGTTCGAAGATAGCCTGCTGCTAAACAAAGCGGGTCCCCAACAATGGGCACCCAGGCCAAAAGCAGAACCCAAGGACCGTGACGACGAACCTTTTCCAAAGCCGCTTGCCGATGTTCCTTCTCAAAATATGACAACCGAATACCTTGAGCAGCGAGATGACCAAGGGCGTAATTTGCTAACCCACCAAGCGTATTCCCGAGCGTGGCTACAACAATCAACGCGCCATAAGAGTGCTCAGCTTTATCCAAGAGATAAATAAGGTTTGCCTCAGAACCACCGGGCAAGAGTGTAGCTGATAGAAAAGAGGAGCTAAAAAGTAGCCACAAGTCAGTCATGGGCGGCGGTCCAATTCCTAACCAACAAATTCCCAGGCATAGACATCATCTCCAACGCCTTTGAGATTGAGCGGGCCCACCTTTTTGAACTCAAACGCATCGTCCAAAAGCTGAACGGTCTGGTCGGAAACCAGAATATCCCCCGGAGTACAAACCGACTCCAAGCGAGCCGCCAAATTCACCGCTGGCCCCAGCACTGTATAGTCGGATCGAACGTTGGAGCCAAAATGCCCAACCACGACGTCACCCGAAGCAATGCCTACTCTGATTTTCAAATCTGCACCCCAGTCAATCTCGTCAAACCTCTCCTGGACCCGCCTGGCCATTTCAACACAACGGTAAGCTTGAGCTTGGGGGGTCATGGAATCGGGCGCACCGAAAAAGACCATGACACAATCGCCAATAAACTTGTCAATGGTTCCACCTTGATAATGGGCCAGCTCGCTGACTTCGTTGATAAAACGATTGATAACCTTCGACACGCCTTTAGCGCCCATCTCTTGAGACATGCGAGTAAAACCAACCAAATCCACAAACAAAATTGTGATGGCGCGGGTCTCCGGTTCATGCTCGAAGTCCAGATTCCCCTTGGCCGCTTCGGCCACCAGTCCAGTTGGTAAATAGCGGGCTAAAACAGTATTCGTTAAATAGGATTCCAAAATGTTTCGCTGGTTCACGAGGTAATTGACGGCCCAAAAGAGTAAAAAGATTGTGAGCGGAAAGAGTAGATTATTTGCAAAAAAATCGACAGCACTGAGCTCAAACCCAACCGACTTATCATAGAAAGTTTCCAGTACTCCCGGTACCGTGAACATCCACCCTACCGTAGCTACCATGGCTATATTCGTTGTTATGACAGTCGTGAATGCATAGCGAAAAGGAAAAACGGTTCGATAGACAACGATAATTAGGAAAAGTAAAAAATGAGCACCCGAGTTATTCATTCCAATGATAAATCCCACCATTAATGAAACGAATGCTTCCAGTACACAGCAAGCAAGCGTAGCGTGACGCATGACTTGGGCACCACGTTCACCCACAGCCTTAAAACTACCGCCAAAAGCCAGAAGACTGGCCACGACCAAGAGAGCATGGCCAGTGATCCATATGTCAATGAGAATCAACGACAATTCAGGGTAAGGAGAGAGTGACAGGAAAAAATCTATCGAGCCCCAAGCCGGAAAAATGATGAATGGGTAAGCAATGAGGATACGCATCCACGCAAAAATTCGATAAGACTCATCTGGCGAATCTCGGTCCTCACAGCGGCCAAAGAGTTGCTGCAGAACCGAGTAATCTTGTTTAGCCGTCTTCATTGCCCTGGATTCCCTGCCCATTCAATCGCGGGTTCTAACTGGGCATAGTTTATCTATAAACCGAACTGGACACCAAAAAACGCGGAGTCAAAGAAATCCCAACGTAAGCTAGCTACTTTCTCCAAAAAAAAAGCCGGCTCAACCCTAGGGTGAAGCCGGCTTTTTACGAACTGCAAAACAGTAGTCTGATTATAGCTTCTCGCCATGCTCAGCTAGGTACTCAGCAACGCCCTCTGGAGAGGTCGTCATGCCGGCATCACCCTTGTTCCAACCTGCTGGACAAACTTGGCCGTTTTCCTTGAAGAACTGCCATGCTTCAACAACACGAACAACATCGTCCATGTTACGTCCGAGCGGCTCATCGTTAACAACCTGATGGCGAACAAAGCCTTCTTGGTCGATGACGAAAGTAGCACGCATGGAAACGCCATTTGGATAGAAATCATCTTCTGATTCAGAGACGATTCCGTAAGCCTGAGAGATAGTGCGTGACATATCAGCTGCCAAAGTGAATGGAACTGCGCCAATGCCGCCGTCCTTCACCGCAGTGTTTCTCCACGCATTGTGCGTCCAGTGAGAATCAACACTGATACCAACAACTTCACAACCAAGCTCTTTGAGCTTCTCAGTTCTGTTGGCCATTGCGAGAATTTCCGATGGACATACAAACGTGAAGTCCAATGGATAAAAGAAGACTACGGCATATTTGCCTTCAATTGCTTTGGCGAAATCGAAATCCCCTTGGATTTCACCATTGGCAAGTACTGCCTGAGTTGTAAAAACTGGTGCTTTTTTACCTACGAGTACGCTCATAACATCTCCGAATCTTGTTGAGCTCGAAGCGGCAGGCAATGGTTCAGCCCGTCTTTCCGCCTCATCAGCAAATCTATGTGAATTCCTCTGGCGCTTGAGTATCACTCACCAGATCCCGTTTCAATGACCACCCGCTAAGGGATTCCTTTATTCCTGGGACAAAAACCAGCCCGAACGATCAGGACGGAGCCTAAAACAGACCCAAAGTCACCGAATTCCCGGAATATTCCACAATTCTATGGGTCTCTTGGCTCATTCCGGCACCTATGACCAGTCCATTCCCTATTTTCCAGACTCCCATTTCTCAGGGGTCAAGGCGTTAGATTTAGCCGACTCACATAGCCGCCGCCGCAGACGCCTCCAGCGTTCGTTGCATATTGGCACAGACCATTCATAATCATCAGATTTTCGGCCTTAGGTTTCCAGGTCTATTGAGTAGTTGTTGAGACCAAACAGGTCCTTCTGAAGACCCTTGCCCAAAGTGCTCCACTTGACTAGTTCGGTCGCGGGGGTTGAATGAGACCCCCGGATCTCATCCAGCCCCTTCCGTAATCCAATAACGATTCAAATAGGAGCAACCGATGAAAAACCTCCCCTTGCACATCGCAATTTTCACCGCCTTAATACTCAGCACAACACCATCCTTCGCGATTCCAGAAGCGAATTATTCATCAAACTATAGCCAGCAAGTGATGCCGTGGGCCGACCTCGGACACGTAGCTTCATTCAACGGCGTTGATGGTAAAAAAATTGGGTACATCTCGTTTGTCGAGCCAGGTGCCAACGATGCCATCATCATTCTTAATGGCCGCACCGAGAACTATCTCAAATACCTTGAAACGGCTTATGACCTAACCGGTCTTGGAGCATCCATATACCTGATGGACCACCGTGGCCAAGGACACTCTGACCGCCTCTTGAGTGACCGTGACAAGGGTTACGTCAAAAGCTTCGATGACTACGTCCAAGACGTCAAAAAGCTTGTAGACAACGTCGTCAAGCCTGCTGGACATGGACGCGTGTTCCTCTTAGCCCACTCACTCGGTGGCGCCATTGCCACCCGTTTTGCTCAGACTTACCCAAACAAAATTCAGGCGCTGATTCTCTCGGCTCCCATGCTTCAAATCAACACATCCCCCTATCCAGAGTCTATCGCTTATGCTGCAGCAAGAACGCTTACATGGTTCTGGCAGGGAGAGTCCTATGCACCAGGCCGGGGTTCTTACAGTACCGAAACCTTTGAAGAGCAGACATTGACCACCAGTGAAGTTCGCTATGATATGGGCGAAGCAAAGCTGGCCGCGCATCCTGAGCTTCGACTGGGTGGCCCGACGAACCGATGGTTGAGTGAATCCATTTGGGCAACGTGGAAGGCAGGCTGGTACGCCAATAAGCTCACCATGCCCGTTCTCTTATTTCAGGCAGGCAATGACCAAATTGTTAACCCTGGACGTCAAAACAGCGTTTGCGAATCGGCTCCAAACTGTGAACTCGTCGCTTTTCCCGGTGCTGAGCATGAATTGCTCATCGAAAGCGACTCCGTGCGAGATACGATGCTTGACCGCATTCATCTCTTCATCAACAACAATCGCTAAAAGATACTTGAAGTTATGCCCGCCCGTTAACGGTGGGCATAACTCTTTTGGCTCATAAGAAGTGGACAAAGCGGTCCGAGTCAAAACGAAACTGCTCTCCATAGACGCCGCTTTCAGAGCGTTTTCCGGCCGCGACAATCATCACAACACTGTGGCTACGCGGCAGCTTCAGCACCTTCTGAATCCGTACCTCATCAAAACCTTCAAGCGGGCAAGAATCAAAGCCGTGCGCCCGCAGGGCCAGCATGAGGTTCTCGCATGCCAAGGCTGTTGACTTGGTCGCCCAAAGCTTCATTTCGGCGGGACTGACGGGAAACCTAGGGACCGGTCGAAACAGTCCGACCACTCCAAACACCAGCCGCTTCATCAGACCAAAAAGTCCAAAGGGACCCTGGGCGTAATTGAAAGGTGCAAGCTTTTCATAATACTGCCGCGCCAACTTTGGTACTTCGCCGCCCGGCCACTGCTTAAGCATATCCCGACAATGGGCCGACCATGTATCTGTTCTCGCAACAACAACTATCATCGCCTGGGCTGTGCGTGCCGCATTTTGCCCAAAACATGCCGGAACCATGGCTTTGCGTAACTCAGGTGACCGAACCACGTGAAAATCCCATGGCTGAAGATTACTCGAATTGGGAGCAAGCATCGCAAGTTCAAGACAGTCGCGGATGACATCATCTGGCAGCGGCGTTTCATCGAATTTGCGTACAGAACGGCGAGAGCGAACCACCTCCCGAAAGGTATCGATGACCAATTTGGGATCGGAGGATCGGCTGTCATTTTCCATCTGATAAATCCTTGTCGAACATGCATGCGAACCATGAAAACAATACTCAAGAGCAATGACAGAAAAATTGAGAACTTGAAAGAGCTAGAACGTTCCGAACGACATCAGAGTCACCATGGCTGGCGCGGTCCGGGGCTATTTATCTAAAGAGGATTTGGAAAGCCGATTGCTCTTCCGAACGTGGTCAATGGGCCAAAATTCCCTCCAAAATTGAAAAGCACATCTCGTCACGTTCCGAGAGAACAAAACAACCACCCACCAGTGCCGTTAAAAATCCCAGGGCCACTGCAACTGCGCCCCAATGGGTACTGTCGCTGGTGGTCGGCCCCGTCGTTCCCGACCCTCCGTCGCCGCCAGAGTAACCCGAGGAAAAAGCGGTAGCCCCGGGTGCAATAGCCATGGGCGTGACCCTTGAGGTCATCGCACACCCATTCAGAAGCCCCAGGAGCACAACTGTTATAACTAGCTTGGTCATAGCCAGCAGACGTATTCCATTGCCGATTTATTCAATCGACTGACACTGTATTCCAATAATTAAGGGGATTCAGTGAATGAAATAAGCTTTTCTGTTGGGATAGGCTCACCGTTGAGGCTAATCAGAAACTGAACCAAGTCCTGAATTTCATCGGTGGTTAGCGCTTCAGCTGCAGTGATCAAGGGACTGTGATTCGGGTCGAGTTTCGCTATCTCCGTAACCTTTCTCCGAATAACTTGCTGCAATGACACTTCGGACCCATCGTGAAAATAGGGCGAAGTCATGGCTGAGCTTCGAAGCATTGGGGTTAGAAACTTACCTCGGTCATGTTCATCGCCGGTCGCTAAATAACGTCCTTCATCAGGTCGCTTGCCTTCCGCGTTCGGAGGCGAGGACGAGATATTGTGAAATTGGAAGTCACTAAGCAACGGACCATTGTGACAAAAGACACAGCCTGCTTTACCCTGAAAGAGCACAGCACCACGAATCGCCGCCTCTTTGATGGCCCCATCCTCCCCTGCATTCCATCTGTCGAAAGGAGAGTTTCGAGACACAGCCACGCGAATGAATTGAGCCAGTGCCTTACCGGTTAATCGCCATAACGCATCCGGTTCCATCGTCTGAATGTTCTCACCAAATGCTTCTTCAAAGAGTTCTGTATACTCGGGAATTTCATCGGTAAGCTTCTGATGCAAAGCCAGCTGCGCCCCTTCAATATCAACTCTTTCACCTTCCGATGAAGGGAGGTTACTTAGGTTCATATTGGCTTCCGCGTAAGGGAGCACCATCATCTCGTAGAGGTTATCTTCAACGCTTAATGAACCATCTACGTGTGAACCGTCCCAACGAAACATCGGTGCATAAACTAGGTTCATCAAAGATGGCGCATTGCGATGCAATGAAGGCGCCAAGTTAGGGAAAGACCTATCCGGCAAATCAAGAGGTGTACTCGACTGGAAATAGGTCATACTTAAATGACAGGTTCCACAAGCCGCTTTACCACTTCCCGACAAACGTGCATCCCCAAAGAGCAGACGCCCGAGGTCTTCTTTATGCTGCGAATGGGGGTTATTCTCCCACTCTGGCAACGGTGGCAAGGGCTGGAGAAAGTCCATCCTTAAACCCGTCTCAGGGTTTATCGTCCAGCTTGATTCCTCTGGCGTTTCTCCACAGGCACCAACCAACGCAGCCGCACAAAAACTGAATATTAAAATCAATGACTTTTTCATTATGGGACAATCATAATGGTGTTGATAAATGCCTCTCGAAAAGAATCGCTGTCATCAGGGTCCGCAGGTGTTCGGTTTTCCGTTTCCATAATCGCATCGCCACCCTCAACATTGAGCCTTAGCACGCCAGGCATAATCGTTGGGTCGCCCTCTTTAACCGCGGTCTGGTCAATCGTGAATACGGCCAAGTCGCCTTGGACAGGAGCCGGAGCAGTACCTTCCGGGGTCATCAAATCAGTTGGCACCTCGGTGACGACATACACAACGAATACGATATCGTAAGGACCATCTGCGTAGGTTGCATCGGTCATGAAGTTTACTTCCAGGTCCTCCGAAACCGTTCCCCACACTTCATCCAGTGCTGGGTCGTTCCCAGGAGAGAACCCTGCCGGATAGGTCGCTATCATGTACGGTTTGCCAACAAGGTCTTCTACCGAGTGCGCTACAACGGATCCGGCTGGCGTCACAAAATGCGCCAGACCATCTTGATTGATAAACTTTGCGTTCAATCCAACCTTATGAAGGTCTGAGCTGGCGTCCGTACCGCAGGCATTGAGCAGACACACCAATGCACCCAAGCTTAAAAGCGCTTTTACCGTATTCATTCTTTTCTCCATTGCGAATTCGATGACTTGAGCCGAATTCGTCGAGTGATTTTGTTCCCGGATTGCAACTTATGAAACTGAACCTGAAGAGTAAATAGTGGGAAGTGCTACATTCTACTTTGAAATCACATTTAAAAAGCTCTTCCCTTCTAAAAATAAAAGAAAAGATAATATATTCAGCCACTTAAAAGAGGATCTAAAAATAACATCGAGTTTGAGAATGATTGAACCACCGAGGGCTGCCCACGGCCGTACCGATTCAAAGACAACAAAAAACTCCCCCAAAGAGGGTGTGAGCCATCGTTGGGGGAGTTGAAATACTTAGGTTCTTGTAGGGGTTAAAATCAGTCTCGGGCCCATAAAACCCCATCACTGCTTTCTACCACCTCGCACTGAGCCGATTGACTGTCTGGCGTATGAACAATGGTCATATTGCACATTTCGTCATCGGCGGTACTCCCGTACTTAACATCAACATCGCTGTTGTTTCGATACTTACACTTGAACTCGAAACCCTCGCCCACTTCCAAACGAATGGGCTCTTCGAACTGGACAATTTTCGGATCGTGCCAATCATTATTGGTATAGAAGACCTCGCCGGTATTCTCTCCATCAAACAAAGCAACGGTAAATTCGATACCCAGCTTGTGGGTGTGCGATCCCATAAAGAGAACGTCAACCGCCTCATTCATCACACAACGTGTCCACTCTTCAGATTCTCCTTGAGCCTTAATATCGAGGTACTCATCCCTGATTTGACCGCCCCAAATTCCGTCGGTGATTTCTTCTTCAGGAATATAATAACCATTCACATAGGAGTAGATATCCACCGGCGACTCAGTCGTATTGACGTAATGAAGTTCATGAATAATTTTGATGCCCGGAGGAATAGTGGCCACCACACCTTCAGGAAGGTTGAAATTATTCTCGCCACCTTGGTTGCCAAAAAAGAGAATCAAATCGTTCATGCTTTCAAGCAAAAGCGTTTCGCAATCGTAGACACCATCGTCAAATTGAGGCCCGGTAAATCCCATGGTTCCCAGTGTCATATGATGCATGCCCGAGTTAGAAATGGACTCAACGCGATTGATGTAAGCAAAATCGTCAGAGGGCATATCATAGACGGCACATTTCCAGACTTCACTTCCCGGGGGTACTGTATATTCAAAGCTGAATTGAATGCCTTCATCTTCAGCCGGAACAGGCAAGAAAGGCATCTCATCTGCGGTGGATTCGGTTCCGCTGCAGCCGACAAAAAGGGAAAAAACAGAAACGATGGTCAGTAGACGAAATATCATGGAGCTCTCCTTATTTGGGACGCGCCTAACAGCGATATTATGAGGAGATTGTGAGAAAAGTTCAATGTTCCTTAGAATTGACCGCTGATTACAACTTGGCAAGTAAGGGGTGGAGAGCCTCGGGCATCACGAACAAATAGCCCTTTAATACTAGACACTTACGAATTTCATTATCGCTTCTCCGAAACCGAGCCAATCGCAATAAAATCAAGCTCTACCGTCTCAGGAGTAGAATATTTATGAGCTCCGGTAAGTGATCCCCGGCCCGGTGGCAGTGTTTCAATTTTGTCAGGAATCTGGTTTAGAGCCTTTTACTGATAACACTCTGACACCCATTCATGAGGAGACACCCAATGAAGTATTCTGTTTATTTAGCTTTTGCATTCCTGCTTGGAATTGCCTCCGTAGGGTGCACCTCCTCAGAAGCTGGTGACACAGCCGACAACAGCTCCGACACCGCTGGCGAAAACGGTACGGACAACAGTGGCGCCACTGATACCTCAGAAGAAGACCCATGCCCGAGCGGAGTCTTCGATGACTGCGGTGTGTGCGACGGAAACAACTCCACATGTGCCGGATGCGACGGCGTCGCAAACAGCGGGCTCGTAGACGACGAATGTGGTGTATGTGGCGGAGACAACTCGACATGTGCTGGATGCGACGGCGAACCAAACAGTGGACTGATAGAAGACGCCTGTGGCGTATGTGACGGTGACGGCAGTACGTGCCCTCCTCTTACAGACGCTTCGGTTTTGATTGGCCGCCCCTTTCTCGTCAACCTAACCGACGCCACTTGGGTTCAGCCCGCTGGCATCGATTCATTGGTCGGTGGACAGCTTGAAACGCTTGGCATTGTTATGATGGCCCTTGAAGAGTCGGACCTGGCAAATGGTGTGATGCATGCAGCCGTACTGAGTACCGAACTCACACCCGCTGAAGAAGGTGCTGAAGAAGGCACTGAGCCTGCAATGACCCAAGACCTCTGCATTCCAACACCTATTGTAACGGCCGGCGACGACCAAGCAATTGGAACCGAGGACGATGTTATTGGTGTTTGGCAAGACCCACGCATTGATATCGGCCCAACCAATCTGAATGTATACGCACAAGGCCAAGCCGTTACCGCCACCGGAGTTACCATGCGCGGCGTTTTTTCAGAAGATGGACTTAGCCTTACAAACGGCCGCCTTGAAGGAAAGATTGACCTGCGTTCAGCCGCGGATGGCCTGGGCATGGCGCCCGACCAAATCTGTCAGTTTGGCGTGACCATGGGCATTGTTTGCGAAGAATGCGGTGAGCCGACACCTGGCCCGTATTGTGTGGGTGCCATCATCGACGACGTGACATCAAGTGCCTTGACAAATTTCCAGCCACAGCTACGAACCTGCGCCGAAATCATTGCCGATGAAAACTGTGCCGAGAACATTCCAAGCATCTGCACGGTGACGGAATAACAGGCTGAACGGGAGATCATGTGCACCCAATCGGCGGCGCACATCCTCTCCCAGTCTTTTGTCCCCATCCCTTCCTACGCAACTAAGAACGGCATAAATCCTTTGGCCTCAATCAAGCCGGATTCCCAAGATCTGGCAGACGTTCATCAGAACCTCATGAAACGAACGATTGAGAGGTGTTTCAAACTCGAAAAACCTAATTGTTTACTCTAGAGCTATAGGCACAGAAAGAAACAA
>MDSW01223115.1_pt1 | contig 11974 bp, 12 predicted proteins | sample 811171 | NCBI WGS metagenome assembly MDSW01 (sample SAMN05326641, study PRJNA326480) | marine metagenome | isolation source: seawater | place: Atlantic Ocean: North West | collected 2012
CGGCCTCACAGACGCTGCGGCTGCGTTGCCAGGCTTGACCTGCCAATCAGGCAGGCGCTGCGCCTGGACGCCTTGCCGCACCGTCTGTGAGGACTCGAACGCGATCCGCGAGAGGTTGTGCAGAGCTTCCCTAAGCGGCGAAGCAGATCGCGGGCTGCTAGAATAAAGCGCTTGGCAGCAAGGCAGCTTTCGAGAACCCATTTGGTCATGTCCCACGTGCGCACCAAGATCTGCGGCCTGTGTTCGGTCGACGACGCAAGGGCGGCGGTGACCGCCGGCGCCGATGCGCTGGGCTTCGTGTTCACGTCGCGTAGCTCGCGCCGCGTAGACGCACGCCAAGCGGCGGAAATGACCGCACATATCGGGCCGTTCGTCAGCCGCGTGGCCTTGTTCATGGACGACGACGCAACAATGATCGACCGCGTGTTGGAAACCGTCGCGATCGATGTGCTCCAGTTCCACGGCAGCGAGTCGGCCGCCTTCTGTCGATCGTTTGGCAAGCCCTACATGAAGGCGCTGGCCATGGGGGAGGGCACGTTGTCGCTCGCCGACAGCGCGGCCGATTACCCCGACGCCGCGGCGTTGCTGCTGGACGGACATAGGGCCGGCCAAGCCGGCGGTTTGGGCCAGACGTTTGATTGGCAGACGGACATTTCGGCGTTGCCGATGCCGGTGGTGGCCGCAGGCGGCTTACACGCCGACAACGTCGGCGAAGCCATCGCCGCACTTCGCCCGTATGCCGTGGATGTCAGTAGCGGTGTCGAGACGGCACCGGGCCGGAAATCGGCTGAAAAGATGCACGCGTTCATCGACGCAGTACAAAAGGCAGGTCAGTCATGAGTACGACCGAGAATATGAATCCCACGATCGACCCGGCTGCCGGTTTGAAAGCCCATGCCTGGCGCGACACGCCCGATGTGCGCGGCCATTTCGGGCCCTACGGCGGGCGTTTTGTCGCCGAAACGCTCATGGCGCCGCTGGACGAGCTGGCCACGGCCTATGCCGAAGCCCAGCAGGATCCAGCGTTCAAGGCCAAGCTGGACGCCGACATGGCCGACTTCGTGGGACGGCCGACGCCGATCTATCACGCCGAACGGCTGTCGAAGAAAGCGGGCGGCGCACAGATCTGGTTCAAGCGCGAAGACCTGAACCACACCGGCGCGCATAAGATCAACAACTGCATCGGCCAGGCCATGCTGGCCGTGCGAATGGGCAAGACCCGCATCATCGCCGAGACCGGCGCCGGTCAGCACGGTGTGGCGACGGCCACGGTCGCCGCGCGCCTGGGGCTGACCTGTGTCGTGTTCATGGGCAGCGAGGACATGCGGCGCCAGGCCACCAACGTCTATCGCATGCGTCTGCTGGGTGCCGAAGTGCGACCCGTTGAGTCCGGCTCCAAGACGCTGAAAGACGCGATGAACGAAGCCCTGCGGGACTGGGTGGCCAACGTCGACAACACCTTCTACATCATCGGTACCGTCGCCGGCCCGGCGCCGTATCCGGCAATGGTGCGTGATTTCCAGGCCGTCATCGGCCGCGAGTCGCGTCGGCAGATGCTCGAGCGCAGCGGCAAGCTGCCGGATGCGCTGGTGGCCTGTGTCGGCGGCGGCTCGAACGCTATCGGGCTGTTCTATCCGTTTCTCGACGATGAATCGGTCAAGATATACGGCGTAGAAGCCGGCGGCGATGGTATCGAGTCAGGCCGCCATGCGGCGCCCTTGTCGGCCGGCGTGTCTGGGGTGCTGCACGGCAACCGCACCTATCTCATGCAGGACGATAACGGTCAGATCATGGGCACGCATTCGGTGTCGGCCGGGCTGGATTATCCGGGCGTCGGGCCGGAGCACGCCTGGCTTAAGGATATCGGGCGCGCCGAGTATGTCAGCGTGACCGACCAGGAAGCGCTGGCGGCCTTCCACGAATGCACGCGCATTGAGGGCGTCATCCCGGCGCTGGAAACGGCCCATGCGGTGGCTTATGCGCAACGTCTGGCAGCGACAATGTCTCCGGAACAATCCATTCTGTTGAATCTGTCCGGCCGGGGCGACAAGGACATGGGCAGCGTGGCCGAAGCCGCGGGAGAAACGCTTTGAACGCATCGACGCCGAGCGCTGATAACCGCCTGACACAGCGCTTTGCCCAGCTTAGAAAGGCCGGGCGTACCGCGCTCATTCCGTACTTGACCGCCGGTGATCCGTATCCGGATGCCACGGTCGATTTCATGCACACGCTGGTCGCCGCCGGGGCCGACGTCATCGAGCTGGGCGTGCCTTTTACCGACCCCATGGCCGACGGGCCGGTGATCCAGGCCGCCTGTGAACGCGCGCTGGTGCATGGCACCAGCCTGCGCGACGTGATTACCATGGTGGCGCGCTTTCGTGAAGATGATGCTGAAACGCCGGTCGTACTCATGGGCTATTACAATCCCATTGACCGGCTGGGCCTGGAATCGTTTGCAGACAAGGCCCAGACGGCGGGCGTGGACGGCGTGTTGATCGTCGACCTGACGGCCGAAGAAGCCCCTGAGGTGGTCCCGAGTCTGGCCGCGGCAAACCTTTCGCCGGTCTGTTTGATCGCGCCGACCACCGGCGAGGCCCGGATCAAGCTGATCTGCGAAAATGCCGGCGGCTATATCTATTATGTGTCGTTCAAGGGCGTCACCGGGGCTGCCAGCCTGGATACCGATGCGCTGGCCGGCCAGATCGAACCGATTCGTCGGGCCACGGACCTGCCAATTGGCGTAGGCTTTGGGGTGCGCACGCCGGATAACGCTGCGGCCGTAGCCGACGTGGCCGACGGCGTGGTCGTGGGTAGCGTGCTGGTCGGACAGATCGCCGCCCACCTGAATGACGTGGGCGCGGCCCAGTCGGCGTTGTCGAAGACGCTGGGGGCGATGCGTGCGGCGATCGATACGCAGGACAGCAGTCGCAAGGCCGGACAAAAACAAGAGGGTGAACACGCGTGAGCTGGCTCGAGAAATTGATGCCGTCGAAAATGCGGGGCGACGGTCCGCGTAGTAAGAACAGCGTGCCGGAAGGCGTCTGGACGAAATGCAGCAGCTGCGGTGCGGTGCTCTACACCGCCGAAATGGAGCGCTCGCTGCACGTTTGCCCCAAATGCAACGCCCACCAACGACTGCGGGCGCGTCAGCGTCTGGATTTGTTTCTGGACACCGATCATCGTGAAGAACTGGCCACGGGCCTGGAGCCCAAGGACCCGTTGAAGTTCCGCGACTCCAAGAAATATCGCGATCGCCTGTCGGCAGCACAGAAAGACTCCGGCGAGCGCGAAGCGGTGGTCATGATGGCCGGCCAGCTCAAGACGCTGCCGATCGTGGCTGGTGCCATGGACTTTAAGTTCATGGGCGGCTCCATGGGCAGCGTGGTCGGTGAATCGTTCGTGCGCGGGGTGCACGAAGCCATCGAGCGCGAGACACCGTTCGTGTTCTTCTCGGCGTCGGGCGGCGCGCGCATGCAGGAGGGCTTGTTCTCGCTCATGCAGATGGGCAAGACCAGTGCTGCGCTCTCGCGGCTGGCCGACCGCGGTCTGCCGTTTGTCTCGGTGCTAACACACCCGACGATGGGCGGCGTTGCGGCCAGCTTTGCCATGCTGGGCGATATCAACGTGGCCGAGCCTGAAGCGCTGGTCGGCTTCGCTGGTCCTCGAGTAATCGAACAGACCGTGAAACAGACGCTGCCGGAAGGCTTTCAGCGCAGCGAGTTCCTGCTCGAGCACGGCGCGATCGATATGATCGTTGAGCGCGAGCAGCTGCGCGACCGGATTCACAGCGCGGTGTCGATGATGACGCATCAGCCCCCGCTGCCGGAGCAGGACAGCGAGGCCGCGGCGCCGGCAGACGCCAGCGATGACGACGGTCAGCCCGCGCCCACGAGCGGCGACGACGCCGATACCGCGGCGGATCCACACTCGAATTGAGCGACAGCCACGCGAGGCCGGACACGCTTGACGACTGGCTAAGTCGTCAGCTGGCCGCGCACCCAACCGAAATAGAGCTGGGGCTGACTCGCGTGGCCAAAGTGGCCGATGCCCTGGATGTCCGACGGCCGGCCGCCCAGTCGCTGGTCATCGGTGGCACCAACGGCAAGGGCAGCTGTGTTGCACTTGCCTCCGGTTTGATAGGGCCGCGCGCTCGTGTGGGCTGCTATACCTCGCCGCACCTGTGGCGCTACAACGAACGGGTGACCATCGATGGGCAGCCCGTCAGTGACGGCGCGCTCGTCGACGCGTTCGAGGCCATCGAGGCTGCGCGTGGCGATACATCCCTGACGTTTTTCGAGTGGGGCACGCTGGCCGCACTTTGGTTATTCAAACGACACGCCGTCGATGTCGCCGTTCTCGAAGTCGGGCTGGGCGGACGTCTGGATGCGGTCAATATTGTTGATGCCGACGTGGCCCTCGTGGTCTCTATCGGCCTGGATCATACGGACTGGCTGGGCGATACCCGCGAGGCGATCGGGGCCGAAAAAGCCGGTATTTTTCGCCGCGATCGCGCCGCTCTCTGCGGCGAGCGGGATCGACCGGCCAGCCTGGCCGCGCAGGCACACGCCCACGGCGCGCGATTTGAGTCGATCGGCGACGATTTCGACATCACGGCCAGCGGCGATACGTGGCAAATCCGCGCCGGTGACTGGCGTTTAGACGTTGCCGCACCGCAGGCGGTCTATGCCGATAACCTTGCGGCCAGCGTCGTGGCCGTGCGGCGACTGGGCTTCGATATTACCGCCGACGACGTCGCGCGCTCGGCGCTGGCCCAGCAGCGATTACCCGGTCGGCGAGAGTGGCAGGCAACGCGGCCGGCGATCGTCTACGATGTGGGTCATAACGCAGCCGCCATCGAGCTGTTGGCGCAGGACTTGGCTGATCGGGCGTTTGATGCGGTTCACCTGGTGATCGGCATGCTGGCTGACAAGCCGGTCGAGGCAATCAGCGCCCGGTTGGCCGAGCAAGTTGATTGCTGGTACCCGGTCGATTTGTCGGAGGTAACGCCGCGCGGTTTGACGGCCGAGGCGCTGGCCGGCCGGCTAGGTCTCGACTCTGGCCGGCCGATCTATGGCAGTCCGGCGGCCGGGCTCGCGGCCGCACGCGCGAGCGCGGGTGCGGCCGATTGTGTTGTGGTCTGTGGTTCTTTTTATACGGTGGCCCAGCTTCGGGATCCAAAACATGAATGACGTAATGAAAAAACGCCTGATCGGCGTCGCCATCATCATCGCCGTCGGCGTGCTCGTGCCGGTGCTGCTATCGCAGTGCATGGGCTCGAACGACTCGGGTGAAAAATCCGGCGAGATGCGGGTCTACACAGTGGACCCGGACGGCCAGGCCACGCGCGAAAGCGACGACGATGACAGCGAGCAGGGCCCGGACATGCCGGACGCAGTCTCGCCGCAGCGCGACGACTCTGCCGATGATGCCGCTGACTCTAACGAGGAAGAGTTCGAAACGCCGCCGGTCTCTGGCGGTCAGAGCGCCTCGTCTGACGCCGACGATTCGGTCGAGGCCGAAGCGAATCGGTCCGAGCCGGAGACCGCCTCCGAGCCGAACCAACGACAGCAACAGCGTGAGCCGCAGCGCGAGACCCCCGCCGAACGAGAGCCTGCACCGGAACCCAAACGCGCCGCGCCCGCGTCTTCGAACTCGGGCAGCGATTACGGCGCCTCGACGCAGGGCCGCGCCAGCGGTGCGACGCGTTCGCAGTCATCGTCGAACAACAGCGGCTCGCAAAGCGGCCTGTCGCGCGCCTCGATCAGCGGCTGGGTCGTTCAGGTGGGCAGCTTCTCCGAGCGCTCCAACGCCTCGGACCTGGCGCGCCAGCTCAGCGGCAGCTTCACCGCCTCATACACGCCGGCCACCATCGACGGTCGTACGCTGTATCGCGTGAACGTCGGGCCGTTTGCCAACGAAGGCCAGGCGCGCAGCGCTGCCGATCGCCTGTCGCAGCAGGGCCGCCAAGGGCTGGTACGTAACCTGCCTTAATACCGATAGCCGCCGACACGGTCGTCAATAACCGTGTCGGCGGAATGCCGGCTTGTATCCGGTCGCGCTCTGTTATCATGACCGCCTTAGGCGTCCCAACGAGCCGTCATGATCTGGATCGATGTCATCATCGCGATAGTGGTCGTGCTCTCGGCCATCATCGGTTTCTTTCGCGGCTTCTTGCGCGAGGTGCTGGGGCTGGCCACCTGGATCGTGGCGTTCTTCGTGGCGTTTCGCTTCGCTCCCCGTGTCGAAGGGTTTCTGGCGCACTGGATCGAGATGGATTCGGCGCGCCTCGTCGTGGCCTTCGCGGCGGTATTTATCGGCGTGCTGATCGCCGGGGCTATCGTCAACTACATGCTGGGGCGTTTGATTTCCAGTACCGGGCTGGCGGGCACCGATCGTGTGCTGGGCATCGTGTTCGGCGTGGCCCGCGGCGTGGCCGTGCTCGTCTTGCTGGTCATGCTGGCCGGCGTGACCTCGATCCCGCGTGACGACTGGTGGCAGCGTTCGATCTTCATCGCCAAGCTTGAAGGCGGGGCGATCTGGGCCCGAACCTACCTGCCGCCCAACGTTGCCGGCGCCATCACGTTTCCGGACAGCGAGCCAAGCGCTGACCCGCCTACGACCACGCGTTCTTCATAACGCGGCGTCTCATCGACTGACTCGACCCCACGTCTTCTTCAACCGAGCGACTCGCTTATGTGCGGCATTGTTGGGATGGTCTCGACCTCCCCGGTCAACCAGGACATCTACGACGCCCTAACGGTACTCCAGCATCGCGGCCAGGACGCGGCCGGCATCGTGACCACGGAAAACGGGCGTTTGTACCTGCGCAAGGAAAACGGTCTGGTTCGTGACGTTTTCCGAACCGATCACATGCTGCGCCTGGTTGGCAACGCCGGGGTGGGGCACGTACGTTATCCCACGGCAGGCGTGGATTCCTCGGCGGAGGCCCAGCCGTTCTATGTCAACACGCCCTACGGCATCTGTCTGTCGCACAACGGCAACCTCACTAACGCCGAAACCCTGGCCAAGGAGCTTTACCGCTCGGACCGGCGTCATCTGAACACCGACTCCGACACCGAGATTCTGCTCAACGTGTTTGCCCATGAGCTGATGCTCAGTGAGCGGCTGGAGCTCTCGCCTGAGGATATTTTCAAGGCCGTGTCGGCCGTGCATCGTCGCTGTCGCGGTGGCTATGCCGCAACAGCGCTCATCACCGGCTATGGACTGGTCGGCTTTCGAGACCCCAACGGCATCCGGCCGGTGGTCTATGGCAAGCGCGAGACCGAGGACGGTACCGACTATATGATCGCCTCGGAGTCGGTCGCACTCGACGCGCTGGGCTTCGAGCGGATCGGGGACATCGAGCCGGGCGAGGCTGTGGTCATCACGCTCGACGGTCAGCTGCATGTTAAGCAGTGCGCAGACAACCCGGTTCATTCGCCCTGTATCTTCGAGTATGTTTACCTGGCGCGTCCGGACTCGGTAATCGACGACGTCTATGTCTACAAGGCCCGCCTTCGGATGGGCACCTTCCTGGCCGAGAAGATCCAGCGCGAATGGCCGGATCACGATATCGATGTGGTCATCCCGATCCCATCGACCAGCCGAACCGCTGCGGTGGAGCTGGCCAACCAGCTGGACGTGAAATACCGCGAGGGCTTCATCAAGAACCGCTATATCGGGCGGACGTTCATCATGCCCGGCCAGCAGCAGCGCGTTAAATCGGTGCGCAAGAAGCTCAACCCCATCGATCTCGAGTTCGCGGGTAAAAACGTGCTGCTGGTAGATGACTCGATCGTGCGCGGAACCACCTCTCGTCAGATTATCGACATGGCGCGCGATGCCGGTGCCAACAAGGTCTATTTCGCGTCGGCCGCACCGCCGGTGCGCTACCCCAACGTCTACGGCATCGATATGCCGAGCGCTACCGAGCTGGTCGCCCATGGCCACGACGACGAAGAAATCTGCTCGGTCATCGGCGCCGACCGGCTTATCTACCAGGACCTGGCTGATTTGAAGCGTGCGGTGGGGCTTGGCAACGATGCCATTCAGGAATACGAGGACTCTGTATTCACTGGCCGCTATATCACCCCGGACGTTTCGCCCGAATACCTGCAGGCGCTGGAAACCTCGCGGTCGGACGAAAACAAGGAAGAACGGCGTCGCAAGGACAACGCGGTACTCGAGATCCACAACGACCGCTGAACTTGATGCGGCCCCCGGCGTGCGCGCATACTTTTAGGGCGCCGATTTGAAACAGCTTGCGGGCGTGGACCGTCGACAACGCCGGTCAAAATGCCGCTAAACGGGTCGTGATTACACAACGCCTGCGGTATCGCCGCGGGCGTTTTCGTTTGCACGGCCACCGATACAGGATTCGACGACATGACAAGCGACACCGATCCGAACTGGGGCACGGCCACGAAAGGCGTGCGAGCGGGCACCCACCGCACCCCCGAAGACGAGCACAGCAGCGCGATCTATATGACATCGAGCTTCGTGTTCGATTCCGCCGAGGCCTGTGCGGCGCGTTTTGCCGGCGACGAGCCGGGCAATATCTATGCCCGCTTCACCAACCCCACCGTGGACGCCTTCAACAAGCGCCTGGCGGCCATGGAAGGTGGCGAATGCGCGGTGGCCACCGGCTCGGGTATGGCCGCGATCTTGGCGACCTGTCTGGCCACGCTGTCGGCTGGCGATCATATCGTGGCCTCGCACACGCTGTTTGGCTCGACCATCGGGCTATTCAACAACTACCTGGCCAAGCTCGGCATTACGACGAGCTATGTCGCGCCGGATAACGTGGACGCCTGGCGCGCGGCGATAACGCCGGCCACCAAGATGTTGTTCGTCGAGACGCCGTCCAACCCGCTGACCGAAATCGTCGACATGGCAGCGCTCGGCCAGCTGGCCGAGGACCACGGCGCCTGGCTGGTGGTCGACAACTGTTTCTGTACGCCGGCTCTCCAGCGCCCGCTGGAGCAGGGTGCTCATATCGTGACCCATTCGGCCACCAAGTACATCGACGGTCAGGGCCGAGCGCTCGGCGGGGCCGTCGTCGGCGATGCCGACGTGGTGGGCGACCAAGTGTTTCGTTTCCTGCGCACCTGCGGGCCCAGCATGAGCCCGTTCAACGCCTGGATCTTCTACAAAGCGCTGGAAACGCTGGAAGTACGCATGCAGGCGCATTGCCGCGCCGCCCAACAGCTTGCCGAATGGCTCGAGGCTCAGCCGGGTATCGCCAAGGTCTACTACCCGGGACTTGTTTCGCACAGCCAGCACGAGTTGGCCAAGCGTCAGCAGCCCGGCGGTTTTGGCGGTATCGTCTCGTTCGAGCTGGCCGGCGGGCGTGGGGCGGCATTCAAACTGATCAACGCTACCCAGATGCTATCGATCACGGCCAACCTGGGCGATACGCGCAGCACGATCGTGCATCCGGCCTCGACCACGCACAGCCGGATCTCGGCCGAGGACCGCGAGCGCGCCGGCATCCGTGAAGGCCTGGTTCGGGTGTCGGTCGGCCTGGAGAATATCGAGGACATTCAAGCCGACCTGGCCCGTGGGATGACGGCCTAATGCAGCCGGATGATGTCTACCGCGTGTTGATGACGGCCGACCCGGTCGAAAAATGCCGCGCTACGCGGGCGCTTCACGCCGCGGATTCGAGTGGGCTATCGGCCTCGACGGGTGCCGCCGAGCCTGTCCCGGTGCCGGGCCGTCCCGAGCGGCCACACCTGATACATCCCGCCAAGCTTGCACGCCGAGGTTTGGGCACTCCGCACGGACGCGCCGCGCTCATCCACGCCATCGCGCATATCGAGTTCAACGCCATCAATCTGGGCCTGGATGCCGCGTATCGCTATCGCGGTATGCCGGCCGCCTACTACGAAGACTGGCTGTCGATGGCCGCCGACGAGTCGCGCCATTTCGAGATGCTCAACGCGCGGCTGGCCGATTTCGGACACACCTACGGCGATTTCGATGCCCACGACGGGTTATGGGAGATGGCGGTGAAAACCGCCCACGACCCGATGATCCGCATGGCGCTAGTGCCCCGCGTGCTGGAAGCGCGTGGCCTGGACGTCACGCCGGCCATGATCGACAAACTGGGCCGGGTAGGCGACACCCAGACCCAGGCGATCTTCGAGCAGATCCTGGAAGAAGAAGTGCCGCACGTGGAAATCGGCACCCGCTGGTTTCGTTATCTGGCCGAGCCGCGCGGTCTGGACCCGGACACCACATTCTTCGAACTGCTCGACGAATACATGAACGGCGGCCCGCCCGGGCCCTATAATTACGATGCCCGGCGCGAAGCCGACTTCTCGGAAAACGAGCTGGGCGAGCTGAGTACGCGCGATGAGGCTCGTTCCAAACGCTAGTACGAACTAAATCGGTAAGACCGGCATCGCCGGCGTGCCATCTGCCTCAAACGTCAGTCAGTCCTGGCTGCTCTGCTCGGTATCGGTTGCATGATGGTCGCCGTCGGCGAACCGACCTCGGGCGTCCAGCAGGCGGCGCCGGATACCACGGCGACTAACCGTCAGAATCTCCGCGCGATCAGGCCGCCAGTCGGCGAGCACATGACGCTTGACGCGGCCATGGGTATGGTCACCCGGCCGGTGCGTATGGCCGTGGATGATCCGAAAGGTCTCGGTCTCGCGTGCCCAGCGCGCAACGGTCTCGGTTTGTACGTCCATGATGGCAGCGTCCTTGCGCATCTTGGCCGCAGCAGAACGCTGGCGGGCCCTGCGCGCCAGCACCCGGCGCAGGCCGGCAGGCACCCGCAACATGCGCGAGCGCCATACGGCGCTGGTATACCTTGCCCTGAAGCGTTGATGCGCGACATCGTCGCTGCAGAAGACATCGCCGTGCGCCAGCAGAACGGGCTGTCCGGCCAGCCGATGAACCACCGGATCAGCAATAGGGCGTGCGCCCGTGTGGGTAAAAAACCGGGCGCCCACGGCAAAGTCTCGGTTGCCGCGTTGGAAATACAGCGGCACGCGCGCCGCGGCCAGGCCGGCCAGCGCATCGAGCGTAGCCCGGTGCGTGTCGAAGCTCACATCGTCGCCGACCCAGACATCGAACAGATCGCCCAGGATATAGATGGCTGCTGCACCTCGCGCCGGGCCAGCCAGATAACCGGCCAACTGCTGCGCGGCCGGACTCGTATCGTCGGCCAGGTGCACATCGGCCAGCAGGTGAAGGGTGTCGGGCCAGCTTGTCACGATCTATAGACGCGTCGTTAGCGGATTTCGGCCGACTCGATCACCACCGTCTCTTGGGGCACGTCCTGGCGAAACGGCCCGGCGGCGCCCGTCGGTTGCGCGGCGATGGCATCGACTACGTCCATGCCCTGGCTCACGTGTGCGAACACGGCATACCCGGGACGCGCGCCCATGGCATCGAGCTGTTCGTTGTCGGCCAGGTTGATGAAGAACTGGGCCGTGGCCGAATTCGGGTCCTGGGTACGCGCCATTGACAGGGCGCCGCGACGGTTCTCTAGGCCATTGGCCGATTCGTTCTTGATCGGGGCGCGGGTGGGCTTTTGGTTGAACGCGGCGTCGAAGCCGCCGCCCTGGACCACGAAACCATCGATCACGCGGTGAAAGATTACGCCGTCATAAAAGCCTTCGCGCACGTAGCTAAGAAAGTTCTCGGCGGTGATCGGCGCGTTCGCCTCGTCGACCTCGATATGAATATCGCCGAGACTAGTATGAAAGATGACCATGAACAGTCCTTGAAACGAAAACGGGGCGTATTGTGCGCCAGCTGACCCGGCTTGCCTATGCGGGCACGTGCGGGGCCGCCGCCGGCTGACGTGTGACGGTGGCTAGGGTCTGTTGATGTTTCATACGAGCGCCGCGTTGGAGACCGCAAATCGTGTCCTGCAAGACGCGAGTCGCCGCATCGTGGCGTGCCACGATCAAGACTCGCAACGCCGCAGGGCGCGATTTGCGGCCCAACCCTTCGGGAC
>MDSW01126837.1_pt1 | contig 11973 bp, 8 predicted proteins | sample 811171 | NCBI WGS metagenome assembly MDSW01 (sample SAMN05326641, study PRJNA326480) | marine metagenome | isolation source: seawater | place: Atlantic Ocean: North West | collected 2012
ACGACCCTCTCGCGTGTTTGCGCGCTTGACAGATCATGCTCGGTTTGATTGGTGAAGGCACCGGTATCGCCGCGAAGGTGCTCAAGTCTATGGGCATTTCTTTGAAGGAGGCGCGCATCGAGGTTGAAAAGATCATCGGTCGTGGTTCTGGTTTCGTCGCGGTCGAGATTCCGTTCACGCCGCGCGCGAAGCGTGTGTTGGAGCTCGCGCTCGAAGAGGCGCGTCAGTTGGGTCACAACTACATTGGCACGGAGCACTTGTTGCTCGGTTTGCTTCGCGAAGGCGAAGGTGTCGCCGCGCGTGTGCTCGAGAACCTCGACGCCGATCCGGCGAAGATCCGCTCCCAGGTGATTCGCATGGTTGGTGAGACGCAAGAAGCTGTCGGCGCCGGCGCCGGCGGCGGTCAAGGCGCGCAAGCGGGCTCAAAGACGCCGACGTTGGAGGAGTTCGGTAGCGACCTCACCAAGAAGGCTGAAGAGGGTAAGCTCGACCCGTGCATCGGCCGTGTCAACGAGATTGTGCGTGTCACGCAAATTCTCGGTCGTCGTACCAAGAACAACCCGTGCTTGATTGGTGAGCCCGGTGTCGGTAAGTCCGCCATCGCCGAAGGTCTCGCCCAAAAGATCGCGGCCAACGACGTTCCGGATACCCTCGACTCCAAGCGTATGATGACTCTCGACATGGGTCTCCTCGTCGCCGGTACCAAGTACCGTGGTGAGTTCGAAGAGCGTTTGAAGAAGCTCATGGATGAAGTCAAGAGCGATGAAAACATCATTCTTTTCATCGATGAGGTGCACACCCTCATCGGCGCGGGTGCCGCGGAGGGTGCCATCGACGCCGCGAACATCTTGAAGCCGGCGTTGGCTCGTGGTGAACTTCAGTGCATCGGTGCTACCACCATCGATGAATACCGTAAGCACATCGAAAAGGATCCGGCCCTCGAGCGTCGTTTCCAGCCGGTGCAAGTTCCGGAACCGTCCGTTGACGAAACCATTGAAATTCTCCGTGGTCTCCGTGAACGTTACGAGTTGCACCACAAGCTCAAGTACTCCGACGATGCTTTGATCGCCGCGGCCAAGTTCTCGAGCCAGTACATCTCTGACCGTTTCTTGCCGGACAAGGCGATCGATCTTATCGATGAGGCTGGTTCCCGCGTGCGCCTCTCGCACGCCGCGCTTCCGGAGGAAGCCAAGGAGCTCGACAAGGAGTTGAAGGCGTTGATGAAGGAGAAGGACACCGCCATCCGCTCTCAAGATTTCGAAGCCGCCGGCGGTCTCCGTGATCGCGAAGTCGAGCTTCGCGCGCAAATCAAGCAAATCCAAGAGCGCAAGCAAGAAGAGAACAAGGCGAAGACGGAGGCTGGCGACGACACTGGTCCGTGCGTGCAAGAGCAAGACATCGCCGACATTGTCGCCTCCTGGACTGGTATCCCGGTTGATAAGGTGTCGTCCGACGAAGGTGTGCGTTTGATGGACATGGAAGCGACTCTCCACAAGCGTTTGATTGGTCAAGAAGAAGCTGTCGTTGCGTGCGCTCGCGCTATTCGCCGCGCCCGTACCGGCTTGAAGAACCCGAACCGTCCGGTCGCGTCCTTCATCTTCTCCGGTCCGACCGGTGTCGGTAAGTCCGAACTTGCGAAGTCTCTTTCTTCCTTCTACTTCGGCTCCGAAGACGCCATGGTTCGTCTCGATATGTCTGAATTCATGGAACGCCACACGGTTTCCAAGCTCATTGGTTCCCCGCCGGGTTACGTCGGTTACTCCGAGGGTGGCCAACTCACCGAGGCTGTTCGGCGGCGACCGTACACCCTCGTGCTTTTCGATGAGATCGAAAAGGCGCACCCCGATGTGTTCAACATGATGCTTCAAATTCTTGAAGATGGTCGATTGACCGACTCCAAGGGTCGCGTCATTGACTTCAAGAACACCCTCATCATCATGACGTCCAACGTCGGCGCGTCTGCGATCACGAAGGGTGGCGGAGGATTGGGTTTCCAACTTGATGACAACGCCGAGGATCAATCCTACAACCGCATCAAGAGCTTAGTCATGGAAGATTTGAAGAACTACTTCCGACCGGAATTCCTTAACCGTCTTGACGAAATCATTGTGTTCCGTCAACTCAACAAGCAAGAAGTTCGCGAAATTGCGTACATCATGCTCGACAATGTGTTCAAGCGCCTCAAGGAGAAGGAAATCACTCTTGAATGCACGGAACGCTTCAAGGATCGTCTCGTTGACGAAGGTTTCTCCCCGACGTATGGTGCGCGTCCGTTGCGTCGTGCCATCATGCGCTTGCTCGAGGATAACCTCTCTGAGAAGATGCTCACGGGTGAGATCGGTGAGGGCTCGTCGTGCATCATGGATGTCAACGCGGAGGGTGAAATCACGGTGTTGACTAGCGACGGTAGAGAACTCAAGGCGGGTAGCGCGGTCGTTGGTGGCCCGGCCGGCATTGCGTAAACTTTTTTGCGGATGCCGCGCGGCACTGCTTACATTGACACCCAAACATTACTTACACGGCGAGCTGTTGCCGCATCAAATTAGGCGAAAATTAGGATCGTGGTTCACGCGATGTTATATGATGAAAAGAGCGAATTAAAACACACGTTGTCATTCCCTTACACAAGAATGGATGATGAATACAACCTACGTCCGATCGCGCGTCGCCTCTAGGCTTGTAAGGTGACGAGATCACCGCGGATCGAGCACGTCTCTTGCTCGACGAGAAGCATTGCCGCGTCGCGCACCTCTTGCACGTTGTACGTCGCCGAACTATCCCTCTCGGAGAGTGCTCGCACGAGCTCATTCAGTCTAAGCTTACCACCACTGTTCGACAGAATGCTCGCGATGGAGTCCGCAATCTGTCTACGCTGTTGCCTGTCGCTCGCGCTGTGTCCCGTCAAAATTTTATCCATGTCAATGGTACCCGTGCGCGGATCCACGGCGGATTGTTGCATCGCCACGCGCATGAGACGTAACGCCTCCTTCGCGTCGTCGCGATCGACTCGCCTGCTGAGACGCATGCGCGCGAGCGATTCAGAGAGACGAATCAACGACTCGAGCTGTCTGGGCGTCGCCGTGATCACCTTGCGACTACCTCCCATGCGCCGCATTTCCACGTAACCCTCCACCAACTCCTCCGCCGCTTCGTCGCTGAGCACCGGTTGCACGTTGGCGCGAGCGTACGACACGTAGTCGGTGAGTAATGTCGCATCAATTGCCCCTCGCTTCTTTTGCGGAGGCTCCTTGAAGTGTAAACTCACCAAGTGTCGCGCGAGACGACGATCCGTCTCTGGATTCGGGCGGTCCAGCAACAAGTACAACAAATCAAAACGCGACAGCAACGTCGGAGGAAGTTGAATGTTTTCCACCATGGACATGTTCGGGTTGTATCTACTGCCGACCGGGTTCGCCGACGCGAGAACCGACGTTCTCGCGTTGAGAACGGCGATGATGCCCGCCTTGGCGATGGACACCGTTTGTTGTTCCATCACCTCGTGCAACATCGACCGCGCGCTGTCTGACATCTTATCGAACTCATCGATGCAACAGATGCCTCGGTCGGACAAAACCAACGCCCCTGATTCGAGCACCATATCCTTGGATTCCGGATCGCGCGTGACGTACGCGGTGAGACCGACCGCGGACGAACCTCGACCGGACGTGTACATGCCGCGCGGCGCGATGCGGTGCACATACGTGAGCAATTGCGATTTCGCCACCCCTGGATCACCGACGAGCAAAACATTGATGTCACCACGAACCTTGTTCGCGGCCGTCCCGCTGAACGTCTTGTTCGTCGCTCCGAAGAGCTGACACAACAAACCCTTCTTGACGTCCTCCAATTCCCAAATCGACGGCGCCAACGAGGCGACGAGACGCTCGTACACATCCTCCGATCGACCGAGCTCTTCGATCTCCGCCAAACGTTCGGGGCTGAAATCTAATTGCTGGTTCGGACTTTGATTGCTCGCCGTTGTCCTCGACGATCGCTCCGCCGCGGAGTGTTGCGCCGCCTCGTCGTCCTCGGGACCGGCGGTGTTTCGCAAGCGCTCGCCCGCGTCCTTTCTCACGTGAATTATGTCCAGGTACGTCTTATACACGCTCTTGAGCGTGCGACGGGTCGAACTCATGCGAATGGGCACGGCACGATACACCGCGGTGACCTCGACGCGATCGCCCGGTTTCGCTTGATCGACGAGATCGTCGAAGACGCACATGGACACCGTGTGTGGCGTCTCTCCGTCGGGAATCGCGTCCGGCGTCTCTTGCATCTTCACGTTCTGCTTGTTCGAGAACACGCACTGGTTGTGCACCATCGTCAACGTCCCCGGTTTCCCACACTCCGTGCACTTGAGCGGAGGTTCGTTGACGCGACCGCGATCGACCTGCACGTGCTCGGGCGAAAATCCGCACATCAAGCATTTGAAAAACGCGAGCTTGAGATCTGGAATGATGGGCGTGCATCTCGTCACCATGCCTCGAACGCACACCATCTTATCGATGTCCGAGGGATTTAAATCGCGCATCGGTTTCGCGTCCATCATGTTGTACGGTCGCACGATGATTCGCATCGCGAGCGCCTCCTCTTCGCCGACGTCCTCCGATTGAATATTCTCCGCAAAGTACTCGTTCGCGACGACGTCAAACAGTGGAATAATCTCTTGCGGGTACATCACCAACAGCTTGTACAAATATTCGTCGTACTCGTGCACGTGTTGACAATCGATGTCCAAGTGCGTCTCCTCTTTCTCTTGCATCGCTCGAAGTCGTCTATCGTAGTGCGACACCTCGGTGTCCGGCAACTCAAAGTTTTCGATAAACCTCCTAAAACGACCCTGCGTCTCTCGCACGTTCACCTGCGTCCCCCAAATGAAGGTTTGCTCCGCCACCGCCTCTCGCTGCCCCTGCGCGCGAAGCAAGTGTTCTCCCGCGCTCATCGGCGGCGACGCCAAGTCCGCGCCGCCGTCTTGCGTCGCCGTCAACTGCGTCATCTGCGTCCCGCCGCCGAATCCATCGTCATCCTCCCCATCCATCGTCCGTCTCGCCCGCGCGCTTCCACCGAGTCCCAAATCACTCCTCGGCGTCGCCCTCGGCGTGCCAAACCTCGGCGTCCCGAACCGTTCGCCGCCACCCCCGCTCGCGCTCGCGCGTCTCGCCGCCGGCGGCGAAAACAAATCCTCCATGACACCACCGCTGTCCCGCCTCGCGCGCGCGGGCGGCGGCGACATCAGACCCGTATCCACGACCCGTCGCGCGTTCGGCACCGCCCTCGCGGGATCGACGTTCTCTCGCGCGTCACCGTCACCGTCGACGTCGTCCCCGTCATCGATCGGCGTCGGTCGTCCTCGGTCGCGGTCTCCGTCCCCATCTCCCGCGTTCGCCTCCCCCAGACTCGTTCGTCTCTCGCTCGGCGACGGCGACGGCGACGCCTTCGATCGCGGGCTTCGACGAGGCGTCGTCGTCATCGAGCGCGAGACGAACGAGGGCGTGCGTCCGCGTCGCGGTCTCGCGAGCTGATGATTGCATGATTTTTGAAAATCGGGTCCACCGCGCGACCATCGATCCGTTCGCGTCGGATCGATGTGCTCGATGGGTATTTTCATCCTTATGTACGGGGACGCGTGGGTGTGTCGTGGTCGTGCGCGGTGGTCGTGTGTTCATGGGATATGGGTCGTGAATAATGCGACCGTGTGTCCGAATGTATGGGGGTATATAATGTCGCGGCGCCACCGCGCGCGGGGCGCCGCCTCGTGACGTGTCGGCGCGACCGCGAGAGAGAGAGCGCGACACTTCGACGCGCCGACGCGCGGCGACGAGAGAGACGAGAGAGACGACGACGAGCGACTCGACGTGATCCACCGTTCGACTCGGTGAAGAGAATGTTCGCGACCGCCGTCGGGACGCGCCCGGTGGCGCCGCGCGCGGCGAGCGCGCGCGCGGGGACCCGCCGCTCGAGCGTCAAGGAGCTCCGCGTGGCGCGCGATGGCGCGCTCGGTGACGCGCGAGGGGTGTTCGCGACGAGTGGATTTTATGCCAACGCGGTGACGAGGCGCGGTGACGTCGCGCGCGGCGCGGGCGCGCGCGGACGCGTGGTCATGGCGGCGAAGGTTGCGGGGTACATCAAGCTCGCGATCGAGGCGGGGAAGGCGTCTCCGGCGCCGCCGATCGGTCCGGCGCTCGGTGCGCAGGTGCGTGGACGCGCGTGTGATTTCGTGATTTCGCGCGCGCGAGGATGGATGGACGCGAGGGACGGCGCGCGCGACGCGAGGGGTGGGTCGGCGCGGACGTCGTGCGGGAAGACCCTAGGATGAGGGTTTGCCGGACGCCGACGCGAGAGGGGCGCGAGAGGGGACGCGTGGGATCGAATGCGCGGTGTGCGCGAAAAAGAATGCGTTCTGTGGATGGGTTTCAACGCGCGAGACCCGCGGTGGAGGCGCGAGGCGGGTGTAAAGGCGCGAGAGAGACGACCGCGAGACTGACGAGACGACGCCGACGGTTTTTCCTCGCGCGCGCAGGGCGTGAACATCATGATGTTTTGCAAGGAATACAACGCGCGCACGCAAGATCAACCCGGTATGATCATTCCGGTTGAGATAACCGTGTACGAAGATAAGTCTTTCACGTTCATCTTGAAGACTCCGCCGGCTTCCGTGCTGCTGAAGAAGGCGGCGGGCATCGCGAAGGGGGCGGGTGATCCGCAAAAGGAAGTCGTCGGTCGCGTGACCAAGGAGCAACTCGAGGAGATCGCCAAGATCAAGATGCCCGATTTGAACTGCGTCGAGGTTGAGAGCGCCATGAAGGTTGTCTCCGGCACCGCGGCGAACATGGGGATCAAGATTGACGGTTGGCCCGAGGTCGAGAGCGCCTAGGCTCGCCCGCCGAGCCCCTTCGTCTCTTAGCGTCGACGAACGAAGAGAATATTATTTGCATCGTCCGCGTCCGCGTCACCACCGCGGCTCGCGCGTCGAGCGATATTTTTACACAATTGATCGAGGTTCGCGCGAAGTTGCGATCTGCGTTAGACTTGTAAGCTCACGATTTAGCCAGACATTACGCCGCGCGTCGAAAAGCCCTATCCCGCGCGCGCGTCGCCGTCGAATAAAATGATTGAATGATATAACACACTACCTCGCTCTCTACTTCTTCAACTCACGGTGAAGCGTGTGCTTCTTCATGTACGGGTTATACTTCATGAGCTCCAATCTCTGCGACGTATTGCGTCGATTCTGCGCGAAGAAGAGCGCGTCCCGGTCAGTGTCGAAACCCTCGCGCGGATCCCGCCGTCGTCATCCATCCATCGCGACCGATCGTCTCTTCGCGCTTATCCACGGTCCCCCCCCCGAGTCCACGACGCATCACATCTCCTCGCGTTCGTTCGCACCTTCATCGTCATGTATCGAGACATTCCCTGCACGCCCGACTCTTTTTGTTCCGTGCACTCGAGGGTCACCTGGAGGCGCACATCCTTCTTTTTACTCGCGGCGGTCACGACGAGGACGCCGCGGCGAGACGAGGACGCGGCGGCGACGCTCGAGACGTGGGCGTTGAGCGCGCTCGTGCTCGCGACGTTGACTCGGGCGGCGAGCATGACGACGAGGCGCGCGGCGTCGACGATGTGACGACGAAGAGACGGTGGCGGCCGAGGGTGGGGGCCCGCTCGATGTGCGTTCGTGTGGTGGTGTGATCGGGTTTGAGATGGTGTGTGTATGGAACGAATGTCCGATATGTGTGTGGTGGTGGGCGCGTGACGTCTCGGATTGGATTGGATTCGAATCGATTCGTCACGTCGACGCGCGCGATGGCGACCGACGACGACGGCGCGACGACGACGACGACGACGACGAGTAAGATTTACACCAAGACGGGCGACGGGGGGTCGTCTTGTCTGTATAACATGGAGCGTCGGGATAAGGATGACGCCGCGTTCGAGGCGCTCGGGGACGTCGACGAGTGTAACGTCGCGGTCGGGATCGCGCGCGAGTTTTGTCTCGACGAGGCGAACGGATTAGAGGCCGAGGTGTGTCGACGATGGGCGACGCGCGCGCGAGAGGGTGTGAGGTGGGATCGGGAGAGGAGGGAGGAGACTGACTGCGGACGCCGCGCGCTTTTTCGGGACGCGCAGCTCGCGGAGATACAGAGTCGATTGTTGGATGTCGGATCGGCGGTGGCGACGCCGTTGTATGGAAGTTCGGAGAGTAAGTGCGCGCGAGCGTCGTTTTCGGAGACGCACGTGGAGACGTTGGAGCGATGGATCGACGCGTTGGACGCGCGACTGCCGAAACTGACGAGCTTTTTGCTCGTGTCGGGAGGAAAGGCGAGCGTGTTTTTGCACCAGGCGCGCGTCGTGTGTCGACGCGCGGAGAGGCGATGCGTGCCGTTGGTGCGCGCGGGGGCGGTGCCGGACGTCGTGCGGGTGTACCTGAATCGTCTGAGCGATTACATGTTCACGGCGGCGCGTTTCGCCGCGATGCGGGCGGGCCGAGAGGAGGAGAGTTACAAAAAGGCGTGACTCGGGAAGGATTGAATGCGTAGCACAAATACAAACATAACAAATAGCAACACTACATCATGAATCACGCTCGCGAGAGAACGGCGAAGAGACCGCGCTCGAGCTCTTCGACGGTGTCGAAGACGACGTCGAAGTGTCGCGCGTTTTCCGCCTCGGACAAATTGTGTGAGCCCCAATTCACACCGACCGCCACGCACCCCGCCGCTTTCGCCGCCGCCCCGTCGCTCGGCGCGTCGCCCACGTACGCCGTCGTCGACGGATCGTCCATCACCCCCATCTCTCGCATGATGAGCGCCAATCCGTCGGGCGCCGGTTTCGCAGCCGGCACGTCGTCCGCGCCGTACACGCGCTCCATCACCTCGCTCACCCCGTTCGCCGCCACCACCGCTCGCGCGTACGCCCCACACGCGTTGCTCAACACCGCCTGCCGCCTCTCGCTCGCGCGCAACCGCTCGACGACTCTTTTCACACCTTCATAAAATCCCGTCGTCTCGCGCGAGACCAGCTCGACGTACGCCGCGTCGAACGCCGCCCCCAGCGCCTCTCCTCGCGCGTCGTCCGGATCCTTCGTCGCGTGCCAGGCCAAGCGGCGCGGGGTCGTATACTTGCTTCCTATCAGGTATTCGGCGCGATCGATCTCGTCGTACCCGCTGGCGCGCAGGACCGCGTTCGTGCTCCCGAAGGCGAGCTCGGTGCTATTCGCGAGCGTTCCGTCGACGTCCCAGACGACGGTGCGCGCGCGAGCGAGCGCGGAAGCGCGAGCGCGCGTCGAGTCGCCTCGTGCGCGGGTCGTCGACGTCGTCGCGGAGGGCGAGACGGTGGACGCGGGGGTGGTCGGGCGCGTCATTGTGAGGGCGAGTCGCGAGCCGCGGATTGTAATTAAACGTCGATGCGATGAAACTAAGCGGACGCGCCACCGGCGGTGCGTTTGGTGTTATTGGACGGTCCGTCTTGGTCGTGACCGGTGACGTGATCGAAGAGACGAACGGCCTCGGCGAGGACGCGTCTGGACGTGCTCTTCACGGCGTCGCCGGCTTCCTCGAGCGACGGGACGTGAAGGTCACCCTTGGTGTGCGCGGACTTGACCTTTTCGGACGCCTTCGTCGCGGTGGATTTGCCCACCTCGATCGCTTTGACGCTCGCCGAGCGCACGTGGGGGGTGGCGAAGTCAACGAAACGTTTCGTCGCCGAAAAGGCGGATTGCACCGTCTCGCTCGCCTTCTCCGCCACCAACGCCGAGGCGGATTGACGCTCGGCGTGCTCGAACGTCTCCTTGATCTCGGGGATCGGGGCGACGACGATGCCGTGTTCCGACGCGATGTGCACGACTTGCTTTCGATACCTGAGCGCGTCATTAAATTCGTTGTCCGACTCGAGTTTTCGATCGTGCGTCGAGTGCACGAGAGAATTCGCCTCGCGAACGGCTTGCATGAGCTTATATCTCGGATGTTCCGGGTGCGTCGGGAGATACTCCTCGTCCGCGTGGTGGTGTTTCTCGAGAAATTGTTTCTCGCTCTCGTTAAGCTCGGCCGCATCCTTCGCCTTCATCATTTTCACGAATTCTTCAAAGTCGACTTCGCCGTTACCATCCGAGTCCGCCTCCTTCATCATGTCGGAGATCTCGTCATCCGTGAGATCCGCTCCCGCGCTCTTCATGACTTCGGTGAGTTCCTCGATGGAAATCGACCCGCTCCCATCCTTGTCGAACACTGAGAACGGTTTTCGATACTTTTCCTCGTCGCGCTCGGCGTTCTCCTCACTCGGCGGTTCCGTCCCCTCCGCCGTCTCCGAAGCCACCTCTGCCGTCGTCAGCGGCGGCGACGGCGTCGTCTCCGCGCTCGTCGACGCCCCCGTTCGTTCGTTCACGCTCACCACTCGAACGTTCGCGGTTTCGGCGCCCTCACTCGCGGGCGCGACCTCGGCGACCGTCGCCGCGTCTCGCGGCTTTGGCGCCTCCGCGCGCTCCGCCGCCGGCGCCGGCTCGCGAGTCGCCGGCTCCGTCACCACCGGCGCCGCCACCACCTCCTCCGCACCTGGCACCGGATCCGACGTCTTCGACGTCTTCGACCATCGAGACCGCGCCGCGCGCTTCTCCAACTTCTCCGACTCCGCCGCGAGCGCCGCGTGTCTCTTCGCCACCTCCTCCGCCTCGCGAAACTCCATCGCGAACTGTTCCTTCTCGAACCTCGACGGTTTGATCGTCGCGAACACCAACCACGCCACCGGAGACATCACCACCGCGAGCACCACCGCGAAGAACGCGCCTCCATCGCACGCCGAACCGACGTCCGGCGTCCTCGCGAGCGTCCACGAAAACCGCGCGCGCGCGTCGTCGTCGCCCGCCTCCCCCTCGTCGTCTCCACCACCGTCACCGTCCCCACCGCCGCCCCCACCGAACCCACCGCGCCCGTTCCCATCGTCCCCTTCACCGTCGTCCCACCCACCGCGATCGACGCGCGCGCGCGCGTCCGAAGTCTCTCGCGGCGCCGCCGCCGCGTCCCCTTCGAAGACGCTCGCCTCGCCCGTCGTCGTCCCCGTCGTCTCCACGGACTCCCCGGCCGACGTCGAAGACGACGCGCGACATCCACCGTCGTCTCCCACGCGCGCGCGCGCGAGCACGCGCGTCTCCCGCGCGCGCGCCCGCGAATTCCGCACCGCCGTCGGCACCCATCGTCGACGCGTCGTCGTCGTCGCGTGCGCGCGCGCGCGTCGTCGTCGTCGCGCGCGCGCGGGTAACGCGGACGCGATCGCGACGCGCGCGCGCGATGGCATCGTCGAGCGTCGAGCGTCGAGCGTCGCGATGTGACGACGACGATTCGATTCGATCCATGAATTCGTCAATTCGCGTCAATTCGCGCGCGCCGCGGATGCGTGTACGACGAGTGGAATGATTCGATCGATGTATCGGTGCGTTCGTGCGTGTGATTGAATCGTGCGAGGTGCGCGCACGTTCGATGTGCGTGCGACGACGCGCGCGAGTCGACGGCGCGAGCGTCTGTGTCCTAATCCTCGTCCATGGCGACGGGCGCGTCGGCGTCGGCGTCGGCGGCGGCGGCCTCGCCGGCGGGCGCGGACGCGGCGCCCGCGCGATAGGCGGTCATCTCGCGTTCGTACCGAATCTTATCCTCGTCCGCCTGTTGTTGGTACACGTTCTTCTCCTCGTCGGTGATCGTCTTCCATCGTTCGCCGAGCGCCTTGGCGACGTCGGTGATCCCAAAGTCCAGGTTCGCCGCGGCGACTTCGGCGCGCTTGGCGGCGGAGAAGAACATGTACGCCGAGAGGGCGCGTTTGGGCGCGTTTGGATCCTTCTTGGCGCGTTTACTCTTCTTACCCTTTGGTGACTTTCTGGATTTTTTTGACGGTTCGTCGCTCTCGGACTCGGAATCGCTGTCGGTGGGTTCGCCGCCGTCGGATTCGCTTCCCGCGGCGAAGTCCTCGTCCTCCTCGCTGTCCTCGTCG
>MDSW01161278.1_pt1 | contig 11972 bp, 7 predicted proteins | sample 811171 | NCBI WGS metagenome assembly MDSW01 (sample SAMN05326641, study PRJNA326480) | marine metagenome | isolation source: seawater | place: Atlantic Ocean: North West | collected 2012
ACTGCACTTTTTTATTCTTGAAGAGTGGCCGTTTCTTCAAATCAGGAGTCTCACCTTTTCCCCCCTTCCCGCTTGCCTCTTACCCCCCGTCCCTCTCTCTCTCTTCTCGTCGCGCAGGCAAGAGGGAGGACGCCGCCTCCGCGCCCGCGCGCCGCGCGGCCTCGCAGACCGTGGACCAGTCCTTCGGCAGCGTCCCCGGCGGCGCGCCGCGGCGGAGCGCCCCCGCCGACCACCCGAGTCATCGCCGTCGTCCCGAACACGACGCCGCCAAGCGCCGGAAGACGGCGGCGGCGACGGCGGCGCTGACGCCGAGGTTCTGGGATAAGGCGGAGACGCGCGCGGTGGAGACCCTCGGCGCGCTCTCCCCGAACGCGCGCGAGCGATACGGAAACTTAGTCTCCGGCGCCACCACCACCGCGACCGCCGCCGCGTCTCCGGGGAACAACGCGAGGAACGCGGTTCGCGCGACGACGTCTCCGGGCCGCGCGCCCGCGTCGTCGAAGCCGATGAAGTTTCCGCTCGTTCCGAATGCGTCGGCGAGCCTCTCCGGCGTCTCCGTCGGCCTCTCCGGCGTCGCCTCTCTCGGCGTCTCCGCCGTGCCGTCTCCCGCGGAGGACCTTGGCGCCGCCTCGGCCGCGCGCGCGCCCCGAGGAACGCATCATCGGTCCGGACCGGACTCGTCGAAGGCGGCGGCGTACTCGCACGGCGACCTCGCGTCGGCGGTTGGCCCCGGTCCCCGCGCGCCGGGATCATTTTCCTCCGCGGCGGCGCCGGCGAAGAAGCGGCGGCCTCCGCGGCTTCAGCTCGCGAGCGATAACGCGGCGCCGCTCGAGGACGCGGGGACGCCCCTCCTCGCGCTGAACGGCGACGGCGCGAACGTCGGGGCGTGCCACGTCGTCGGCGACGCGCCGGGGACGCGGGACCTCGGGGGGCTCGGCCCGGCCGGCGGGTTCGGGGGATGCGGCGGCGGCGCGCGCGCGTCGCTCCGGAAGGCGGCGCTCGAGGGGTGGCGGAAATCGCCGAGGACGTGGTCCCCGGCGACGACGCCCGCGGAGAACGAATCGCCGGCGATCGACCCCGTCCTCTTCCTCACGACGCCGAGATGAGGCGAGGGAGGCGCGAGACGGAGACGGATTTTTTTTTTTTCGCTCTGAGCAAGGGAGGGAATCGTCCTACTCCCGGGGGGGGACGAGCGAGCGCCGGGAAGGGCGCGACGAGGTCGCGCCGAAGACCGCGAGAGGCGCGTCGCGAAGCGGATACGCGTGATTCTTACTGTATTTTTTGGAAAACCCAGACGACGTAAAATGCTTCGGTTCGCGGTTCGTTCATCCGCCGCCTGGACGACGGACCGGCCCGGCCTCCCGACGACTCTTCATACGCTCTCTCCCTCACGAAACAACTCCTCCCCCCCGGGCACGGGACGGCCCTGGGGGAAACCCTCGCGCGCGAGTATCGAACACTCCCGCCCCGACCCCGTCTAATACACCCCTTCGCGCTTGATCAATCAATCGCCCTTCCCCTTTCTGGGCGGTTCCGCCGAGGGTTTGGCGGCGGGGGGCCGCTCGAGGCGTTTCTTGACGCGATCGAAGAGCATCGCGCCCGCGTCCGCCAGCCGCAGCGGCGCGCCGCCGTCCCTCCGGTGTTCCGTCGCGCCGACGACCGCCCCCGGCCGCGCCGGGGGTGACATCAGAGCCTTCGACCGGCCCTGGAACGCGCTCGCCGGCATCGCCCCGCCGCTCAGCGCCGACCCGTACCGACCCTCCGCCTTCGCGGCGGCGGCGGCGGCGCTCGTCGTCGCGTTCGCGTTCGCGTTCGCGTTCGAGTCCCCCCCGGCGAGCCCACCGACGCTCTCGCCGCTTCCCACGCGTCTCAGCGTCGACGCGCTGTTGGCGCGGCCCGACCCTCCCGGGCGCGACGGTGGCGAGGCTCCGGGATCCGAGGAGGGCGCGCAGGCGGCGGAGGGTTCCGAGGCGACGCGCGCGCGCTCCTCCGCGGGCGAGGTGCCGTAGTACTCGCGCATCTTCTCGAGCGCGGGCGTCACGGCCGCCTTCTGCGTCGCGGAGGGTCTCGACGCGCCGGTGACGCCGCCGCCGCCCGGAAGCGGCGCACCCTCCGCGAGGGTGTGCTTCGGGACGCGGATCACCGCGCGCGCGTGGAGGGTGGCGTCCGTGATCGTCCCGCCGTTCGCGCGCTTGATGTCCCGCGGGGTGACGCCGTACTTTATCGCCAGCGACGCGAGCGAGTCGAGCGTGCCCACCTTGTGCTCGTGAAACAGCGACGAGCCGGTGAGGCCCGGGGGGGGGTCGTGCGCGGAGGCGGCGGAGGCCCCGTCCGCCATCGCGACGAGGCGCGCGCGGCCGACGGCGACGACGGGCGCGCGCGCGGGGATGCCACGCCCGCGCATCAGCAGCAGGTTTTTCCATTTAGTGGACGCGACGACGACGATGTCACGACGAACGATTCACTGGAAAAATGCTGAACACTCCTTGTCGTCTACTTGCGCGCGTACGAGTAGAGAAGTACCCGTACTCGTACGCTCGCGCGCTCGTCTTTCGTCTCTCGTCTCTCGTCCCGCGGCCGGCGCTTCCGCCCCGTCTCTCATCGCCCGCTCGCCCCGAACGCATCATCGACGCTCACAACGCCGCCTCCCCCGCGGGCGCTCCGTTCCCGAGGATGTTTTTGTTGGCCCACATGCCGCCGCACATGGCGAGGCAAAACGCGACGATCGCCGGCGTCGGCGCGGCGGCGAGCGCGACGACCGCGGGCCCGGGGCAGATCCCCGCGAGCCCCCACCCGACGCCGAACAACCCTCCGCCCGCGAGCAACTTCGCGTCGACGCCCGCGGTCGCCGCCGGGACGTCGAACGCGCGGTCGCACGCGGGCGCGGCTGACACGCGCCGCACGAGGTAAAATCCGGGCGCGGCGACGGCGAGCGCGCCGCCCATGACGAGCGCGAGCGAGGGGTCCCATGAGGGCTCGAGCGGGGTCAGGAACCCGGCCACCTTCGACGGGCGGACCATCCCCGAGATGGGGAGCCCGACGCCGAACACGAACCCGACCGCGGCGTCGGCGGCGACGGCGACGCGGCGCAGACGCTTCTCCGCGCCGCCGGACGCGACGGCGACGGCGGAGGGTTCTGCGTCTTTCGCCGCCTTCTCGTTCGCGCCGAGTTCGACGTCCGCCGCGGCGCGCGACGATCCTCGAACGCGCGCGGCGAGCGCGCCGAAGAGCGCGAACAGCGCGCAGGCGGCCAGGGCGAACCCGCCCCAGAACCGGTACTCGGCCGCCGCGGGGGTCGCGAGCGTCGCGAGCGCGGACGCGGACGCGACCCGCAGCGCCGCCGTCGTGCGCGCGGCGGTGGCGGCGAGGAACCCGGTGAGCATGAACGCGCACGTGGCCGCCATCGAGCGAGGGGAGAGGCGCGCGTTGCCGCAGATGCCGTGGCCCGACGTGCACCCCTTGCCCATCGCGGTGCCGACGCCGACGAGCGCGCCGGCGAGGACCGCACGGGCGACGCCGACCGTGGGCTCGGGCGCCACCGCGCCGCCCCCGGCGCCGAAGAGGCCCGCGAGGAGCAAGCCGGCGACGAAGGCGAGATCGCGCGCGTCCGCGCGGCCCTCGAGCGGGCGTCGAACCGCGCCGGAGACGCCGAGGAGGCGGCCGGTGAGCGCCAGCTTCGCGACCGCGGCGATGCCGAGGATCGCGCCGCCGCTCAGGGCGTGGAAGGGGGTGAACTCGAGCGCGGTCATCGCGCCGGACGCGAGCTCGGCCGTCAACGAGGGAACCGCCGCCGAGGCGCGAATCGCGGAGGACGCCGGGATCGAGCGATCCGAGGAACCGCGCCCTCGGCGAACGGGCGCGCGAACCGCGAGGCGAAACCGCGTCGCGCGCCGAGGCGCGACGAGGGGGCGAGCGCGAACGGTGAGCGACGACGAGGCGACCGCGAGGGAAGCCATCGAGGCGAGCCAAGGGCGGGGCGGAGTGACACGACCGCCCTCGGGGGAACCCGCCGCCCGAAGCTTCGAGCCGCTTCGAGGTGATCAACCCATCGCGGCAGCGCATCAGATATTTTCGTTCACCCGCCCTATTGCCGAACGGGCCCCATCGCCGAACGCGAATAGTGATCGTCGACAGAGCAAACAGTCTGATCTTTCGGTATTTCCGCCTTTTCATTTCTCGTCGATCGACCGTTTCCCCCACGCACGTCTCGCCGTTTCACGCGATCGTTTTCGGCGCCCCCGGCTTCGGCTCCCCCCTCTCGCCCCGGCAGCACCGCTCCAGCGCCCTCCTCCACCGCTCGAACGCCTCGTCCCCCCCCTCCGGGACCCTGAACCTCGCCTCCACCTTCCCCCCCTCCCCGCCCCCGCCGCCGACCGCGACGACGCGGAGCTCCCGGATCCCCCCCTCCTCCCCGACCACCTCCACCTCGTTCGCGCGCGTCGCCGCCGCGCCGGCGCCCCCGCTCTTCCCGAACAGCTCGAGCTTCGTCGGGTACGTCTCTCCCTCCCTCTCGTTCGCGCGCTTCACGCACGTCTCGTGCGCGAGCACGAAGCAGTCCTCGTACCGCACCCACCGCGTGCCCTTATCCTCGAACAGCGCCTCCCGCGCGCGCCCGCGCGACGCGAGCGCGGCGGCGCCGACGGCGAATCCCGAAAAGACGCCAACCGCCAACCCCGCGCCCGCGGCGGCCGCCAGCGCCGCGCCCTTGAGCCGCGCGTCCACGCCGAGGTCCAGCTCGAGGACCTCCAGCGCGCCGCGAACCTCCACGGAGGGCCCGGTCGCGGCGCCGATGGCCAGGGTGTCCAGCGCCTCGCGGTACTCCACGAGCGAGTGGTCCGCGAGGAGCGAGGACGAGAGCTCCACTTTCGCCAGCGTCGCCGCGCGTCGCGACACGCGCGCCGCGCTCGCGCCCGCGCCCAAGACGCCGCGACGGATGTGAAACACGCGACCGGGGACGTGCATGAGCGAAGGGGACGAGGACGAGGACAAGGACGTATTCGCGCCCGCCTCGTCGACGCTCTCCTCCGGCGCCTCGTTATTTTTGGACGACCCCGAGAACCCCGATAATCCCCGCTTGAACGCGCCCGAGAGCGCCGCGCCGGCGGCGTCCTTCGCTCGCGCCGCCGTCGCGACCGCCGTCTTCGCCGCGAACTCGCGCGCCTCCTTCGCCTTCGCGCCGGCGCCCTTCCCGAGCGCGGCGTCGAGCGCCGCCCCCGCGGCCTTCGCCGCCTTCGCCGCGCCGTCAGCGGCGATCTTCGCCGCCGCGCCCGCGCCGGCGCGAACGCTCTCGAGCCCCCGGCCGCAAAACGCCGCCGCGCGCCCCGCGTCGCTCGCGTCGAAATCCTCCCGCGCCATCGCGCGCCAGTCGATCGCGTCGATGCGCCGCACGAGGCCCTGGACGTTCTGCAAACTCGCGCGGCACACGACGTCGTCGTGGAGCACGACGCTCGTGACGTACGGCTCGCACGCGTCGCCCGCGCGTTCGTCCAGGCAGGGAGGGCACGCGAACGCCGCGCATCTGACGAACGCGCCGAATCCGGGTAACGCTCTGAATTTCGTCGCGAGGATCGCCGCGACGCCCGCGCCGAGGGAGTGCCCGATCAACACCAGCTTGGGGGAAAAAGTCTTCTTCTTCGAGGCCGCCGAGACCGCGCCGAGGGCGTTTCTGAGCAGAGGTTCGCTCTGGGTGAAGACCCACTGCGCGGCGCGCGCCATGCCGCGGTGCGCGTCCGCGCCGCGGAGTTCGGGGAGCGACGAGTCGAGGGGCGCGACGGCGCAGTCGCCGTCGGTGAGTGCGTCCTTCGCGCTCGCCGTGCCGCGGATCACCAGGAAGATCTCGCCCGCGTCGAGGCGCTGGGAGATGAAGTGCGCGGGCTGCTGGAACTTCGACGCGGACAGCTCCACGTGCGTCGTGCTGATGAGATCGTGGCCGATGGATTTCAGCGCGTCGGCGAGCGCGTCGCGATCGGTCGAGTAGCTCGCCTCCGCGGCGACGCAGAGGGCGCGGAGGTCGTCCACCTCCGCCTTGCTCGGGCCGCGGCCCAGGACGTGCGGGTCGGGGGGGGCGCCCGCGGTGGACCGAGCCGCCTCCGCGCGAGCGCGACGCTCCTCCGAGCGGAGGTACGACATGCCGATCACCACGTCGCTCGCGTCGAACGGGCCGAGTGCGGCGTAGTTCTCGCGGAGCGCGGAAGCGACCGTGGAGTAATCCCCGAGCCAACCGGGGGCGTAACTCGACATGAAGGCGCGAACGAAAGGAAGGAGGGGGGGGTGAAGGCCGGAAGCCGCGAGCGGACGCGCGCCGAGCGGTGCCACGGGCGCGCCGAGGAGTGGAGCGGCTGGACGAACAGAAACGAAGAGACGCACTGAAAACTGATGCAAAATGTGTTTTTGCCATTTGCGCCCCGCGATCGCGCGGATTTGAAACACTTCCGAACGCGCACCGCGTCCTCGCGCACGCGCGTGGTCATGCCGGTCGTTCCGGACCGTGAGGTCGCGACCGTCATCATGCTCGGCGTGCAGTTTGTGCAGCTAGCACATGCCTACCTCGAGTCGAGGCGAGCTCCGCAGTCGCAGCTTCCGGCCGACGGCTTCTCCTCGCAGGACCCCCTGGAGCTCCAGATTGCTAAGCTCAGCCAGGCGTTGGACTGCATCTCGCACGCCCAGCGTGCGAAGCGGAGGCGCCCTCGCGGCGTCACACGCGGGGGCCGCTACGACGACGAGGTCGACGAGGATGGTCGCCCTCTCAAGGGGATGAAGAGGTCCACGCTCGACGATCATCATTTGCCCGGGGACGTTTCGGCTCGTGATGCGTGTTCATTCGAAAGCGGCCGTCGTCTCTCTCCCCAAACTTCGCGTCCACATCCCTCCCCCCTTCATCCCTCGGCGGCGTCGTACGCGTCCTCGAAGCACGCGCGCCGAAGCACGTCCGCGAGCGTCACGGCCCCGACGACGTCCCCCTTCGCGAGCCCGCCGCGCGCGCGCCGCGCCGCCGCCGCCTCCGCGACGAACGCGTCCCCGCCGCAGTCCTCCGCGATGAACGCGTGATGGATTCCCCCGTCGCACAGCACCCGAACCGCGTCCGCGAGGGAGCTCGAGCGGTGCACGAACAGAGGCGCGCTTACGCGAGACGACGAAGCTGTGCGACTCGTACCCCCCGCGCCACCACCGCGCGATGCTCCCCCCCCCGGGCGGGAATCGATCGCCCGCGCGAGGTAGTCTCTGAGCGGCAGCGAGAGCGCGGCGATCCGGTCGGGGAGGACGCCGCGCGCGTCGCTCGCCGAGACGTTGGCGACGATCTCGCCCGCGCGCTCGTCGACGGCGGCGCAGAACGCGACGCCGCCGCGCGTCATCGCCTCGAACGCGCGGATCGCGGGGACGTCCGCGTCGACGAACACGAGCGGCGCGAACGCGCTCGCCGCGAGGCCGAGATCGTCGAGCGTGACGCGTTCCGCGAGCGACGCCGCCTCCTCCGCGTCCTCGCTCGTCGCCGCGAACGCCGCGCTCGCCCTCCGTCCGCCGCCGGCGAAGAGCTCGTCGTGAAGCAAACGCACCACGTCGGACATGGACACGATCGCGGCGCACTTGAGCGCGTGCGGGTCATCCTCGTCGGGCGCCAAGGCGGCGACGCGGTGGCACACCGGACCGTCGGGGTCGCCGTGGAAGAAGTAGTGGAAGCACAGGTCGAAGAAGCTCAGTCGCGCGAGCGTCGGGTCGTCGGCGCGCCAGAGCACGTGGCCGTCCTGCCAGCTCGGGGCGGACATCACCTCGGACACGGGCGTGAGTGCCCATCGACCGAGGGGGGGGGAAGGCGGCGAGGGGGTTCCCGAGGTGGGTTCGTTCGCGGCGGTCGGCGCGGGAGGGCGAACGGGCGCGTCGTCGTCGTCGTGGTTGAGCCTCGGCGCGAGCGACGCGAGGACGGCGTCGTCCTCCGTCGCGGCGGGGACGCCGACGCCGGCGTCGGCCCCGGCGGATTGGCGCGAGGCGATGTCGAGGACGACGTCCGCGACGGAGAGGAAGCCTCTGTACGCGACGCCCGAGGAGTAGTCGACGACGGGCGCGGAGAGGACGCGTCCGGCGGAGAGTTTGCGCAGCGCCTCGCCGACGGGTTCGTCGTATTGGACCACGAGGACGTCCTCCGGGGCGAGCGCCGGGGGGGGCGAGCTCGAGGGGTCTCGGGACGCGCCGCGGGCGTCGGAGGGGTCTCGGACGCGGGCGCGGGCGCTCGCTCGGGACGGCGCGGCGAGTCGGTCGACGGGGGACCGGGTTCGCTCGGGCGCCGCCTCCTCCTCCTCCTCGGTCGCGGCCTCGCGGCGGAGTCGCTTGCGCTCGAGGAGTTGGCGGACGGTGACGCGCGCGAGGACGTCGCGAAGGCGCGAGGCTAAGAGCCAGGCGCGGTGCGCGCGCGTCGTGGCGGTCGGCGGGGTGGCGTCCGAGAGGGAGGAGAGGGACGGGGAGGACGAGCCGCGCGTGGTGACGTTGGAGGAGGCGGCGGCGCTCGAGGGCGGGCGGTGGGGAGCCGCCTCGGGCGTCGCCACCGAGGACACGCGCGGCACCCCCGGCGCGAGCCTGTCGGCGGCCGCCTCCGCGGCGCGCCGCCGCGTCGCCGCGTCCACCGCGCGCGTGCGCACGCGAGGCGGTGGGGGGACGTCGGAAGGCATCCCGCGCGGCGCGGGGAGGGAGTCGCGGGCGGGGCGACGTCCTCCCGGACGCGTGGTGGTCCGCACCTCGGGGTCTCGGAGCGGACGACGACGCGCTCGAGAGCTGAGGGTTTTTTTTTTTTGGAAAAAGCGTCCCAAACGTCACAACTCCAGCGCCTCGCCCTCGCCGCCGTCTCGCGTCCGGAGCGCGTGCGCGCGCAGGAACAGGCGCGGAGGCACCGTCCCTGTCTCCCCCTCCCCGGGCGTGAGCACGACGCCGTTCGCGCTCGTGAAGAAGGGGATCCCCTCGCTGATCCCGCGCGCGACGTCCACCCATACCGCCACCTCCGCGGACGCGCGCGCGCCGCTCACGACGTCGTCGCCCGACCCGGGCAACGCGCGCGCGAGGTGCACGTGCCTCCTCCTCGCGCGCGACAGCCCCTCGACGCGTATCCGCGCCCACGCCGCGCGCGACGTCCCGTGGACCGCCTCGCGAATCCCCGAGCGCTCGTCCAGGCGCGCGAGCATCGCGTCGTCCTCGAGGGGGCCGCGGATGGTGTGCCCCTGCGTCGCCCGAACGCGCGGGGTGCCGTCTTCGCCATCCTCCCGCAACTCGAACCGACGCTTCGGGCACGCGGCGACGACCGCGCGCACGTCCGCCTCGGAGACGCGCGCGAAGCGAGGGAGCGCGAGGAGGCGCGCGAGCGGGACGAACCCGTCGGGGGAGAGGCAGTCCCCGAGCCCGGCGTCGAGGGCGCCGTGTCTCAGCACCATCGACAGCGCCTTCGAGAGCCGGACGTTCGGGGGATCCGGGGGCCGCGCGCGCGACCCGCGCCCGCCGCGGCCGCGACCGCGACCGCGGCCGCGACCGCGAGCCGAGGGCTCGCCCGACCCGCGATCGTCGCGCGCGCCAGGCATCGCGACCGTCGTCGCCGCCACCCCCGCCGCCCGGGCGCGCATCCGAAGAGTGGGACGGACGAGCGAGAGCGGGCGGATCTCGCTCGACCTCGGTCGTTTTCGGCCGCGAACGCGCAATAGTTTCCCCTCCGCGCGTCATCACATCCCCGGGCGCGCGCGTCCCGCCGATCGATGTCGTCGCGCCTCGCGCGCCTCGGGGCGCGGCTCGCGCGGCTCGCGTCCGCGCCCTCGCGCCGCGCGCGCTCCTCCCCCCCCGCCGCCCTCCGCGGTTGGGTTCGCGCGTTCGGCGACGACGCGCCCCACGCGTCGCGCTCGCCCCCGCACCCCGCGATGCCCGCGCGCCCGACGTGGTCCACCGCCGAGCTCCTCGACCCGCCCCCGGGCGCGGTCGAGGCGAGCCCCATCGACGTCGCGACGCTCCGCGACGTCGCGCGACGCGCGCTCGTCCACCTCCCCCCCGGCGACCTCGACGCCGAGCGCGACGCCCTGCGCGGCGTCAACGAGGTGCTCCGGTTCGTTCGCGCCCTCGACGACGTCGCGCTCGACGACGCGTCCGTCGAGCCGATGTGGACGCCCCTCCCGAGCGCGCGCGTCGCGCCCGCGCGCGCGGACGTCCTCGCGAACGGAGACGATGCCGTCGGAACCCCCGCGGGGTGGCTCCCCTTGGACCGCGACGAGCTCATGCGCCTCGCCCCGAGGCGAGGGAAGGACCGCGAGGAGGCCAAGCACCACTACCGAGCGCCGAGTCCCCGCGACGAGGGAGTAGACAAATAGACCAGTTTATCAATAACCGCTAGAGCTACGCGGCGCGCGAGGAGATAACGGGACTACTCCGTCCCCCTACGTCCCTCCCCCTTCCCTCGCCTTCCTCCCACCCCCCCCGCTCCCGCTCGTCCTATGATTCGCCCAGTGGAACGCCGCGCCCGCCGCGGCGACCGCCGCCGCGTTGGCCCCGAGCGCGGCGCCCGTCCCGATTTCATCCGCCAGCGCCCCCAGCGCCACCGGTCCGAGCATCATCCCGAGATCCCCGCTCGTCCGGAACGCGCTCAGCGCGGCGCCGCGGATCCGCCGCGGCGCCACGTCAGCGGCGCGCGCGCTCGGCGCGGGGCCCATGAGCGAGTGCGCCCCCGCCCAGGCGAGCGCCGAGCCGACGAACGCGGGCGACGTGTCCGAACAAGCCGTCGAGACCATCGCCGCGCTCGACGCCGCGACGCAAGGGAAAATCAGACGCGTCCGACCCGACGACGGGACGGTCGATCGCGACGCGGCGCCGGCGACGCCGTCGTCGTCCGAACGCGCGACGTCCTGATGATCGCGAGTATCCGCCGGGCTCGTAGCCGCCGGGCTCGTGGCCGCCGGGCGGTTCCTCCGGTCGTCACCCACGGTGACGAGGCGATCGGCCATCGCCGCGCCGGGTCCGATCGAGAGGAGGCTCGCGAGCGCCATCCCCGCGAACGCCGCGCCCGTCTCCGCGGGGCCGAACGCGAACCGCTCCGACGCGAGGAGCGGGAGCAGCGTCGCGCGACCCCCCGCGCCGCTGAAGAACAGAGCCGCGTTTAAAGCGCACGCGGACGCGAACGGCGTCGTGGTGAGAAGAGCGCCGAGCGAGGGCGAGGGGGGCTCGACGCGACTGTCCATGTTATGCATGGCATGGTCGCTCCTTCGAGGTGTTCCTCCTTCTTCCCCTACTCGCTCCCTCCGAACGAAGGCGGAGGCGCGTTCGGAGCGTTCGGAGCGTTCGGAGCCTTCTGAGCCTTCTTCGCGCGAATCCAAACCCGCGTCCAAACCCGCCTCGGCCTCCGCTCCCCGCCTCCCTCGCTCCGCCTCGCTGTCACCCTCACGAACACGAGAGAGTGTCTCCCTCACGAACACGTGGGCGTGCGCGGCGGCCAACGCGGCGCCCCCCGCGACGAGCGCGAACGGCGCCCTCGTTCCGAACTCCGCCGCGACGAGTCCCCCGATCGCGGGCCCGAGCGCGGCGCCCGCGAGGACGCCCGCCTGGTTGGCGCCGAGGATCCTCGCCCTGGTCTCCAAGACGCTCAGGTCCGCGAGCATCGCGTGCGACCCCGCGGCGTACGCCGCGCTCCCCGCGCCGGCGACGAACCGCCACGCGAGGAGCGTCGGGAGGTCGGGCGCGAACGCGCTTCCGAGCATCCCGACGGCGGTCGCGGCGGCGCCGGCGACGAGGAGCGGTTTGCGGCCGACGGAGGGGGCGTCGGCGGCGCGGCCCAGCGGGACGTTCAACAAGAGCCTCGCGAGGGCGAACGCGCTCAGGGTGGTGCCCACCTCCGTCGCGCTCGCGCCGAACTCGCCCGCGAACGCGGGGAGGACCGGGGCGACGCACGAGTGGCCCGCCATGAGGACGCAGGTGACGGCGCACAGGGAGAAAACGCGCGGGTCCGCGAAGGGCGACGG
>MDSW01173024.1_pt1 | contig 11972 bp, 15 predicted proteins | sample 811171 | NCBI WGS metagenome assembly MDSW01 (sample SAMN05326641, study PRJNA326480) | marine metagenome | isolation source: seawater | place: Atlantic Ocean: North West | collected 2012
ATGCTTTATTGGATAAAATATCAAAGAAAATAAGAAATTCTAATGGATGAATTTGAAATAATTAAAAAGTATTTTCAAAAAATTTCCAAAAATAATCCTGGTGCAAAAAAATTAAACGATGATGTATTCTTTGATAGGAAAAACAAATTGGTTGTTTCCGTTGACACATATAATGAAGGTGTTCATTTTCCTAATTTTAAATATCCAAATTTAGTAATTAAAAAAGTTATAAGATCATCAATTTCTGACCTAGTAGCCAAAGGTGTTAAACCTGAATATTATTTCATTTCTGGCAGTGGAAATAAAAACCAATTTACAAAACGAAACTTAAAATTGATCTCAAAATCATTACAAGAAGAGCAAAAAAAATATAATTTAAAACTATCAGGTGGAGACACTACAAATTCCAATAAAGCCTCATTTACTATAACATGCATCGGATTTGCAAAAAATATCATAGGAAGAAATAATGCTAGATTAAATGATGACATATACGTCATAGGAAATATAGGTGATAGTTTTCTTGGATTAAAAGTAATTAAAAATAATATTAAAATTAATTCAAAATTGAAAAGTTATTTTATTAATAAATTTTATTGCCCTAATTTACCTTATAAGATTTATAATCATATGCATAAATTTGCAAACACATCAATGGATATATCGGATGGTTTAATTTCAGATATGATTAAACTTATTAATAAACAAAAATTATCTTTTGAAATTAATGTTAATAAAATCCCTATATCAAAAAAATTAGAATTTTATTTAAAGAAATATAAAAAACGAAAAACTCAATACTTGTTTAATGGTGACGACTATCAAGTATTATTTACTGCATCTAAAAAAAATCGGTTATTAATTAAGTCAATTGCTAAAAAAATGAATCAAAGATTTACAATAATCGGTAAAATAAATAATAGTTACAAAAAAAATACGATAATATTGGATAATAAGCCTCAAAATTTAAGTAAATTTAAAGGTTATTCCCATAAGTTTTTATAAGTTAAATATTGCCTTTTATTTCTTTTTTTGTAATGTCCGATTTTTAATATTTACAATATAACTAACAATTAAAGGATATATGCAAGCTTCATCATCAAATATACTTCAAATTATTATTTTATCAGGTTTATTATCAATCGTTTATGGATTTTTTACAGGAAAAAATATTTTAAGCTCAAGTGCAGGTAATAATAAAATGCAAGAAATTGCTTCTGCAATTCAAGTAGGAGCTAAAGCTTATTTAAATAGACAATATAGAACTATTGCGATTGTTGGATTGGTTGTTCTAGTTATAATAAGTTTTGCATTTAGTATTTTAGTTGGAATTGGTTATTTAATTGGAGCTGCATTGTCCGGTATAGCAGGTTATGTAGGTATGTTGGTATCAGTCCAAGCAAACGTTAGAACAGCAGAAGCTTCAAGAAAAGGATTATCTGAAGGTCTTTCTTTAGCTTTTAAATCTGGAGCTGTCACAGGTATGCTAGTAGCTGGTTTGGCTCTTTTATCTATTGCTGTATATTATTACTTATTATTATCTTTCGGTATTGATGAAAGAGAAATTGTAAACGCTTTAGTAGCTTTAGGTTTTGGAGCATCGTTGATTTCAATTTTTGCAAGATTAGGTGGTGGTATTTTTACCAAAGGTGCTGATGTTGGAGCTGATTTAGTTGGAAAAGTTGAAGCTGGCATTCCCGAAGACGATCCTAGGAATCCTGCTGTAATAGCAGACAATGTAGGTGACAATGTAGGTGATTGCGCGGGTATGGCTGCTGATTTATTTGAAACTTATGCAGTAACAATTGTTGCTACCATGGTTCTCTCTTCAATATTTTTTCATGGTGATCTTAATATGATGATTTATCCCTTATCTATTGGAGGTTCATGTATATTAACATCCATAATTGGAACTTTTTTCGTTAAATTAGGAAAATCAAAAAACATCATGGCGGCTTTATATAAAGGTTTTGTGGTTACGGCAGTAACGTCCTTAATTATTTTGTATCCAGTAACTGATTATGTTTTAGGATTAGAAAGTACTTATGCAATTTCTGATAAATCTTTTACAGGAATGAGTTTGTATATTTGTGGTGTTATTGGTTTAACTATAACCGGTTTATTAATTTGGGTTACTGAATATTATACAGGAACAAATTATAGACCAGTAAAAAGTGTTGCTTCATCATCTACAACAGGACATGGTACGAATGTAATTCAAGGTCTAGCAGTTTCAATGGAGGCTACGGCAATTCCAGCATTAATTATTGTTGGTGGAATACTTTTAACTAATTATATTGCAGGTTTATTTGGTATAGCAATTGCCGTAACAACAATGTTAGCTCTAGCGGGAATGGTCGTTGCTTTAGATGCGTATGGACCTGTAACAGATAACGCTGGTGGTATTGCAGAAATGTCTAACTTACCAAAAAATGTTAGAAAAACTACAGATGCTTTAGACGCTGTTGGAAACACAACTAAAGCTGTTACAAAAGGCTACGCAATTGGTTCAGCTGGCCTAGGTGCTTTGGTTTTATTTGCTGCATACACCGAAGATATTAAACATTTTTCAAAAGTTGCCGGATCACAGCTCGAAGGAATTGTTGTAACATTTGATCTGTCAAATCCGTTTGTAGTAGTTGGACTATTAGTTGGTGGTATGCTTCCTTATTTATTTGGTTCAATGGGTATGCAAGCTGTAGGAAGAGCTGGTGGTGCTGTTGTTGTTGAAGTAAGAAGGCAGTTTAAAAAAATTCCAGGAATTATGAAAAGAAAAGCTAAACCAGATTATGGAAAATTAGTTGATTTGTTAACTAAAGCTGCAATCAAAGAGATGATTGTTCCATCGTTGTTACCAGTTTTATCACCTATAGTTTTATATTTTATAATTTTACCTATTGGAGGCCAAGTAGCTGCTTTATCATCAGTGGGAGCTATGTTACTTGGAGTCATCATTACTGGTTTATTTGTTGCTATATCTATGACAGCAGGTGGTGGTGCTTGGGATAATGCAAAAAAATATATTGAGGATGGCAATTTTGGAGGAAAAGGATCAGAAGCACATAAAGCTGCTGTAACTGGTGATACAGTTGGTGATCCTTACAAAGATACTGCTGGTCCAGCTGTAAATCCGATGATTAAAATTACAAATATTGTTGCATTATTATTATTGGCTGTAATTGCTGGATAGTTTATCGATTAGTACTATTTTTTTTTGTAGAATTAATTTTTTGTTCTATACTTTTTAATGCTTTTCCAAAAGAAGATTTAGTGTCATACTTTTTTACAGTTGTATTTTTTTCAACTTTCAACTTATTCATATCTTCTAATTTATAAAAGTTTATCGTTTCAACAATATTATTAGTATTAAATGTAACTTCCAAAACATTATTTTTTTCAATCTTGGATTTCCCTAGTTTAAATACAGATTGATTAACTTTTTCTCTACCAATATAAAACCAAGAATTCTCATCAAATAAACTAACAGTTGAAGGTTTACCGATAATATTTAAAACATCATTTTTATTAGATTTTAATAATTTAATTTTATTTGCTTTTATTTCTAAAGCAGTTAATCCATGGTTTTTAACAACTTTATTATTTGTGCAACTTATTGTAAGTAGAAAAATAACAATTAATAATTTTTTCATATGACTTTAAAATATCTAAATATTTACAATAATTTAATCAAATTAACTAGAAATAAAAATTTATATTTAAATTTAAGTAGCGAAGAATCATTTTCAGACAGGATAATTTTCTTGTTGTTTCATTTAGCTTTCTTTTTTTCGACATATAAAGATAATAATTCTAAAGATACATTGCAAAAAATTCATGATTTTGTATTCAAACAAATTGAAATATCTATAAGAGAGATAGGTTATGGTGATGTTTCAATAAATAAAAATATGAAAAATTATGTTAATTTTTTTTATGATATTTTATCCAATATAGATAATTGGGATGAGTTTAACTTAGACAAAAAAGCATTAATTTTAAATAGTTTCATAAATAACTCAAAAAATATTTCAATTTTTGTTAATTACTTTGACAAATTGATAGCTTTTTATAAAAATAATACTTTAAATTTTTTTACAAAAGATATAGAAGAATTCAAAATTTAATTATGGCTGTACCAAAACGTAAAACTACACCGTCGAGATCTGGTAAAAGAAGATCTCATATAAAGATTTCTCCAAAAAATATTATTGAGGATAAAAAATCTGGAGAATATAGACTTTCACATCATTTAGATTTAAAAACAGGATTTTATAAAGGTAGGCAAGTTTTAGATCCTAAAGAATAAAATTTTATTTATGACAAAACCGGTAATTATTGCAGTAGATGCAATGGGTGGAGAAAATTCTCCCCAAAAAATTTTATACGGAATATCAGAATATTTAAAAATAAATAAAGATATTTATTTTAGAATTTTTGGATTCACATCAGTGCTAGAAAAAGAAATATCTAAAAATCAAATAAAAAAAGATTTTTATGAAATAATTAATTGTGAAGATATGATTAAAGATAATGATACACCTTTATCAGCTGCCAAAAAAAAAAATACCTCAATGTGGCAAGCCATTAATGATGTAAAAGAAAAAAGATCAAATGTAATTGTTTCAGCAGGTAACACAGGAGCTTTATTTGTAATATCTAAACTAAATATAAATATGATTGAAAATATTAGCAAACCTGCTCTAGCAGCATTGTGGCCTAATAAAATTGGCATGAGTGTAGTTTTAGATTTAGGAGCGAATGTAGAGTGTAACGAAAAAAATTTCGAAGATTTTTCATTAATGGGTGCTGCTCTTCATAAATCTTTGTATCCTTTGGATGACGCAAAAGTTGCATTATTGAATATTGGATCTGAGGAAATAAAAGGTCACGAAACTATAAAAAAAGCATATCAAATTCTAGAAAATAAAAAAAACCAACTCTATGAATTTTGTGGATACATAGAAGGAAATCATATCATGGATGGAAAAGTGAATGTGATAATTACTGATGGGTTTACTGGCAATATTGCTCTAAAGACTGCCGAAGGAACTGCAAATTTTATTTCTACAGAACTTAAAAAAGCATTATCTAAAGGATTGATTGCTAAATTGTCTAGCTTAGCAAACATTAATAATTTAAATAAATTTAAAAAAAGGCTAGATCCACGTTTATATAATGGAGCTATTTTTTTAGGACTTGAGTCGCCTGTAATAAAAAGTCATGGCTCAACAGATTATATTGGTTTTGCAAACTCTTTAGATGTATGTGTAAAAACTGTAAATGGACAATTAATTGAAAAAATAAAAAAAAATATCATTTTATAATGAGACAAAATTTAACTAAAAAAGAAATAATTAATTTAATCTACATGCAATTAGGCTTTTCAAAAAAACTAATAGAAAATATTCTTGAAGACATATTTGAAGTATTACTTAAAAGTCTTAAAACAGATGGAAAAGTAAAAATATCAAATTTTGGTACATTTATATTAAGGCATAAAAAATCGAGAATTGGCCGAAACCCAAAAACTAAAAAAGAAGTAATAATATCAGAAAGAAATGTTATTCTATTTAAACCCTCTAAATTTTTGAAAAATAAAATAAATAATGTCAATTAAACTATCCTCCGCATATAAAACGATAGGTGAGGTGGTAAAAATTTTAAATTCTGAAAATCCAAAAGAAGTTAAAATTAATGCTCATACGATAAGATTTTGGGAAACTCAATTCAGGCAGCTTAAACCTAAAGTTTTTAATAATAATAGAAGACATTACGATAGTTCTTCCATTGAATTTCTAAAATTAATTAAATTTCTTCTTAAATCTGAAGGTATGACAATTCATGGTGTAAAAAAGCATTTAAATCAAAATAAATCTAACCTTGAAGATTCTGTATTTAACTCTATAAGAACAAAATATTTTAAAAATAAATTATCTAATTTAAAAAATATAATTAAAGAATTAAAAAAATAACTATGGCAAAAAAAACTTATGTAAAAATTAGAATGGTTCCTGAGTCTAAACCTAATAGTCCTTTTTTTTATTACTTGAAAAAACCCGCGGGTGGTGAAAAAGCCAAAGTTAAATTATCCGCTAAAAAATATAATCCTAGTACTCGTAAGCATGAATTATTTGTGGAAAAAAAATTACCACCACATAGTAAATAATTATTTTTTAAATTTTCTTTTTTCATAATCAATATACGCTGAAATCATATTTTTCCATATTTTATTTGTTATTTTAGGATCTATATTATTTTTTATAGATTTCTTTTTTATTTGATTAAGAATAATTTTGATTCTTTTCTTATCAATAATTTGATTTTTGTATTCCTTTAATTTTAAAACCTTTTTGACCAATTCAGTTCGTTTTTTTATTAATTTAATAAAAGAATTGTCTAAATTATCTAATTTTTTTCTTAATTTTGTTAATTTTTTTAACTTTTCTGGCGACATTATATTAAATTGGATTTGTTAATAATTATTATATTTATTTGTATATGTATATAGAAAATAATATTACCAAAAAGCAAATGTCTTTATGGCTTGGTTCAATGTTTTGGATAATTGCATTAATGATAATTATTGGTGGTTTAACTAGATTAACTGACTCTGGACTGTCCATAACACAATGGGAATTATTTGCTGGTTTTTTACCTCCATTAAACGATGACAAGTGGATTGATTATTTTGACCAATATAAACAAATTCCTGAATTCAAGCTTCAAAATTACTCAATGACACTGGCTGAGTTTAAAGTAATTTTTTGGTGGGAATGGATCCATAGATTTTTAGGTAGACTTATAGGTATTTTATTTTTGATACCTCTGATTTTTTTCTCATTTAAAGTGAGCTTTAAAAAAGTGATTAATTTGTACTTAATTTTTTTACTTATATGTTTTCAAGGTTTTATTGGTTGGTACATGGTTTCAAGCGGGTTAATAGATCGTATAGATGTAAGTCATTTTCGACTATCAATTCATTTAATAATTGCTTTTATTATAATATCTTTAATTTTGTGGAATTATTTAAAATTAAATATTAATCGAGATTTTAGAAATAAGTTTAATAGTACTGTCATATTTATTTTTCTAATTTTAATATATGGACAAATTATAATAGGTGCATTTGTATCCGGAATGGATGCTGGACAAATTTATAATTCTTGGCCATTTATGGGTACATCTTTTTTTCCAAATGATAATGAAATTATTAATTTTTTTAAACTTTCTGCTTTTAGCGATCCTTCACTTGTCCAATTTATGCACAGAAATTTAGCCTATATAATATTAGTTTTTTATTTGTTTATTTTATTTAAAATTTATAAAAAAAAAATTTCCAATCTCTATTTTGCAATAAATTTAGTTGGTTTATTTTTATTTATTCAAATTATTTTAGGAATTTATACACTTTTATCTGGTGCACAAATTTATTTAGCTTCTATGCACCAAATAAGTTCAATATTCTTAGTAAGTGCTTCAGTTTATCTATTTTATTTAAATTCTAACCAACGGCCTTCAAATTAGGTTTTCCAGACTGATTTAATGCTTGATCTAAATCAGCAATAATATCCTCTGGATGTTCAATGCCAATAGATAATCTAACATATCCTGGTGTTACTCCAGCAGCTAAAAGCTCCTCTTCAGTTAATTGACTATGAGTAGTTGTGGCTGGATGAATAGCTAAACTTCTAGCATCTCCAATATTTGCAACATGATAAAACATTTTTAATGATTCTATAAATTTTTTACCAGCTTCTACTCCTCCTTTAAGCTCAATACCTACTAAAGCTCCATTACCACCTTTTAGATATTTTTTTGACCTTGCGGCTATTTCACCTTCATGAAGAGTGGGGTAGATAACTTTTTCAACATTTTTATGTTTTTTTAAAAAATCAACTGCCTTTTCAGCGTTTGAACAATGTTGCTTCATTCTTAAAGGTACAGTTTCTAATCCTTGAATAATTCCCCATGCATTATCTGGAGCCAATGGAGCGCCTAAATCTCTTAATAGACATACTCGAGCTCTTATTGCGAAAGAAACATTTGCTCCCGTTAATTGTGGAACTACTTCTCCCCATTTAGCACCACCATAACTCATGTCAGGTTCATTGAAAAGAGGTTGTCGTTTTGGGTCAGCGGTCCAGTCAAAATTACCACCATCTACCAAACAGCCGCCAATAACAGTTCCATGGCCACCAATAAATTTCGTTAATGAATGTACTACTACTGCTGCACCATGCTCTAGTGGTTTACATATAACTGGCGAAGCAGTATTATCCATTATTAATGGTATATTATGTTTTCTTCCAATGTCAGACACATCTTTAATTGGAAAAACCCTAAGATAAGGATTTGGTAGCGTTTCAGCATAAAAACATCTTGTCTTATCATCTATAAGTTTCTCAAAATTATTTGGATCAGATGGATCTGCATACCTGCATTCAATTCCAAGTCTTTTTAATGTATGTGTAAATAGATTAACAGTTCCACCATACAAATCCGTTGAACTAATAAAATTATCACCTGATTGACATACATTCATAATGGCAAAAGTTGATGCCGCCTGTCCTGATCCAACAGTTAATGCAGCCAAACCACCTTCTAGAGCCGCAACTCTTTTTTCTAATACATCATTAGTAGGGTTCATTATTCTAGTATAAATATTACCGAACTCTTTTAGTGCAAATAAATTTGCTGCATGTCCAGTGTCGTTAAATTGATAAGATGTTGTTCTATATAAAGGTACCGCAACTGCTGTAGTAGCTGGATCACTTCTGTAATCACCTCCATGTAATGCGATAGTTTCCGGATTTTTGCTCATTAATATCTCCTTTTTAATATCTTCCTTTATGTAAAGAGCACAATCAAGCTTAAAATTTATGATTTTGCGGGAAAATTGGTTGTAATGAAACTTTTTAGCACTTTCAGAACTCTGTCTGCTTCTTCAAGCAGCATCATATGTCCACAGTTATCAATAATATCTACTTTACTACCTTCAATAAGGTCAGCTAATTTTCTACCTTCTTTCACAGGACACATTTTGTCATCAGTAGCTAATATTGATAATGTTGGTATTTTAATTTTTTTTGCAGCTTCAAATCCATTTTTATAATTGTCACAAGCTCTAAAATCTACTCCAAGAGTATCTTTAATCGTTCTAGATTTTGCTAACATTCCTCCGGTATTTATATGATACAATCCTGGAACAGGATGACCACCAAAGTGACCCGCTGGACCATGAGCCCAATCCATCATTAAATCAACTGCTTTTGGATCATTGTTTTCTGCTAGCGCTAGTAACTCTGGATTCATAGGTATAGCTCCAGCTCCACCCATCAAACTTAAAGTTTTAATTTTATTTGGATATCTAGAAGTACATTCAATTGTAACCAAGCACCCTTGAGAATGTCCAACTAAAGATGCTTCTTTATAACCAACAGCATCGATTACACTATTTATCCATTCAGCCATATCCTCAATGGATTTAAGGCTTTTGCCTTTAGATAGTCCATGACCAGGCATATCTATTGCAAGTACGCTATAACCATGAAAGGCAAAGTATCTTGTTTGTAGAACCCATGTCATATGAGTTAAACCACTACCATGAACAAAAATTATTAAAGGTTTTTTTTTATCAAACGGTCGTCCACCGGTAGAGGCAAAAACCTCTTCTCCATTTACTTCAAATTTCATTGATTAGAGACTAGTCTTGGCTTTCTTGCTGCTCTAAAACCAACTTCAAAATCATTTTTTATATCATCTATGTCTTCTATACCAACAGATAGTCTGATCATGTCATGCGATAAACCAGCAAATTTAAGTGTAGCTTCATCCATCTGTGAGTGAGTACCAGATGCTGGATGTATTACTAAAGTTCTTGTGTCTCCAACATTTGCCAAATGTGATGCAAGTTTAACATTATTTATAAAAGCTACTCCAGCATCTTTTCCACCTTTTATTCCAAATGCTATCATTGAACCACGGCCATTTGGTAATAGTTTTTTAGCTAATTCATGATCAGGATGATCAGGTACACTTGGATGAGAAACCCAAGCAACACTTTCATGTCCTAACAAGTATTTGACCATCTCTTCAGCGTTTGAACAATGTTTTTTCATTCGAACCGATAGTGTTTCAATACCTTGTAAAACATTCCAAGCATTTTGGGGACTTAAACAGGGTCCAAAATCTCTCATACCCTCAGCTCTAGCTTTCATAGTAAAAGCGGTAGGTCCAAATTCTTCAGCAAATGATAATCCATGATATCCTTCGTAAGGAGTTGTCATTGATGGGAATTTATCATTTTGCATCCAATCAAAATTTCCACTTTCAACTAAAATACCTGCCATTGAAGAACCATGACCAGCCATCCATTTTGTCAATGAATGAACTACAATATCTGCACCATGTTCAAATGGTTTGCAAAGATAAGGAGTTTGATATGTTGCATCTACTATTAAAGGTATCCCTGCGTCATGTGCAATTTTAGCTACCTCAGGCATATTCATAAGTTCGTTTCCAGGATTTCCCACAAGTTCACCAAAAATACCTTTTGTATTTTTTTGAATTGCTTTTTTAAAACCCTCTGTATCTCTAGGTTTAACAAAAGTACATTTTATTCCAAATTTTGGCATAGTAAGTCTAAATAAATTAACTGTACCACCGTAGAGTTGAGAAGAAACCACAAGATGGTCACCAGCTTCACATAAAGTCATTACTGCTAAAAATATAGCACTCATACCCGATGAAGTAGCTAGTGCTGCCGTACCACCTTCAAGTGAAGCAACTCTTTCCTCTAGTACTGCTACAGTTGGGTTTGAAATTCTGCTATATATGTGTCCACCTCTTTCTAAATTAAATAATGCAGCAGCATGATCTACATCGTCAAATAAATATGAAGTTGTTTGGTAGATAGGAACCTGTCTTGATCCAGCATTTTTATGTGGTTGATATCCAGCATGTAAACTTAATGTATCGAATTTGTATGTTTTGGTATTTATTTCTTTATTTTTTTTATCGCTCATAAATTTTCCTTGTTTTTAAATATTAAATTATTGATTATCAATATTAATATAAATTGACAACCTGACATTTATAAGTATTAATCCCGCAAAATATGACAAAATTTGTTAAGAAAAACCAGATAAATAACGATTGGTACGAAATCGATGCATCTAATGCGGTAGTAGGTAGACTGGCGACAATTATTACTAAAATTATTAGAGGAAAAAATAAATCTACTTTTACACCTCATATGGATAATGGTGATTTTGTTGTAGTCAAAAATATAGAAAAAATTAAATTTACTGGTAAAAAATTTCAAAATAAGAAATATTATAAACATACTGGATACCCAGGTGGTATAAAAGAAACAACTCCAGAAAAACTTTTTGACAAAAAACCAGATGAAGCTTTAAAACTTGCTGTAAAAAGAATGCTTCCTGGTGGACCTTTGGCAAAAAAGCAATTAACTAAATTGAAAATTTATAAGGGGTCTGACCATCCACATTCCGCTCAAAATCCTAAAGTAATAGAATTATCAAAATTAAATAATAAAAATATAGTTAGAAACTAATGTCAGAAGTTCAAAAAATAGACTTTAAAGATAGCAAATATGCAACTGGTAGAAGAAAAACTTCTATTGCAAAAGTTTGGTTAAAAAAAGGTTCAGGTCAAATTTTAATTAATGGAAAAAAATACGAAGATTATTTTACTAGAGAAATACATAAGATGAAGCTTTTAAGACCATTTGAAATAATTAATCAAACAGCCGATTTTGATGTTAGAGGTAATGTTAAAGGTGGAGGATTAACCGGACAAGTTGGTGCATTGGTACATGGTATTTCAAAAGCTCTATTACAATTTGATGAAAATTTAAAATCAACTTTAAAAAAAGAAAAACTAACCACGAGAGACTCTAGGGCTGTTGAAAGAAAGAAATATGGTCATAGAAAAGCTAGACGTAGTTTTCA
>MDSW01024591.1_pt1 | contig 11971 bp, 9 predicted proteins | sample 811171 | NCBI WGS metagenome assembly MDSW01 (sample SAMN05326641, study PRJNA326480) | marine metagenome | isolation source: seawater | place: Atlantic Ocean: North West | collected 2012
CTGTTACACAAGCGTTAGGATTTAATTTTGATTTGAATGCCGCTATTGAACTCAATACGGGTAAAGTGCCTAATCCATATAAAGAACAATTATTCAAATCAATGTCCTTTAGAAAGTTTGCATATCAATTTGTATTTGCTCCTAAAAATCCATATGAGATGGCTCAAGCATATAAGATTATGGATGTTTTTAGGAGACACATGCATCCAGAGAAAGACGATAGTGGATTGTTCTTTCATTATCCTTCATTGTTTCAAATTGAATATCAGTATAAAGGAAAGGCTAATCAGTTCTTAACGAAGATTGCAGACTGTGCCCTGACGAATATGAGCGTTGATTACGGTGCAAATTCTACATTAACGACAGTGAAGGGTACTTCTGGCGCACCAACAGAAATAAAAATGACTCTACAGTTTCAAGAACTCAAATTGCTTGATCGTGCATTTTTCGAGAATTGGGGACCAGACGCAGTTAAATGGGGTCAAGAAGCAGAGGGTTTAACTCCAGTCCGAACGGATGATGATAAGTCAACTGAACAATTAAAAAAAGAAGATGATGCGGCACTTAAAAACGCACAGATCGGTTAATTAGGAGAGAAGAATGTTTTTTAAAATGTTTCCAAGAATGGCATATGAAATAGAAGGAGAGTATCTAAACTATCCAGATATTTTTAGGCGCGTTGGAACAAATGATGCGTTTAAAAAGTTCATATATCTTGATACATATCACATAGATGATGGAGAAAGAATCGAAGAAGTTGCTAATGCTATTTACGGAAGTCCTGAGTATCATTGGGTAATTGTAATAACTAATGATATAGTTGATCCTATACATGAGTGGCCATTGTCTACTACTGATTTGATTAAATATTGTCAAAAGAAGTATGGAACAAATGGACTGTATACTGTACATCATTATGAGTTTAATGACGCTTCTGGTATTACTGTAGATTACGATGCTACTAAACTTTCAGCGGGCACAATTAAATCAATATCTAATTTTGATTATGAAGTTGGGTTAAACGAAGCGAAAAGAAGTATTAAACTTTTAAAAAAGCAGTACTTGACAGAGTTCGTAAATCAATTTAAACAATCTGTGAGAAAGTAAATGGCGGGTGAAGGCCAACACAAAGATAAAGCCGAAGCAGTTGGCGCAGTAAATATTGAAGAAGTATACATTCGTACTGCGGACAAAAACTATTTTGATCTTTCCAACTATGTTCAGAATATTTTAATATATGAAAATATCGGTCAATCATGCCTTACCGGTAGCATAGGAATTGCAGATTCATCTAACTTTCTCGGTAATTTAAATCTTAAAGGTAAAGAAATAATTACCATGAAGATTAAATCTCCTTTTCTGTCAGACGGCGATGACATTCATAGGTCGTTTGTAGCATATTCTATTAGCGATAGAATTCAACAGGATGATAGACAACAATTCATGAGAATAAATTTTATTTCCATGGAAGGAGCAAAAGATATATCTACTAGATTATCTAGAAAGTTTTCTGGTCCAACTGATACAATAGCAGAAGAAGTATTTAAACAGTATGTACAAGAAACAAGAATATATGATAAAAAAGGTAATCCGATAGGTCCTACTACACCTCTTGTTATTGGTGGAACACCACATAAAACAAATAACTTTGCGTTTGTTGCTAATAATTGGTCTGCTATTGAAACATTAAATTTTGTTGCTAAGAACTCAGAACCAGCAGATGTTGACAGCAAACATGTTCTACCAAATTGTTTATTTTTTGAAACAAGAACCGGATTTTATTTTGGAACACTAACCGATTATATTTTAGAGCAGAAAAGAAAAAATTTAATTTATAATGAATATAATTTTATACCAGCGTTAGATCAATCATTTGCTCAGAACGAAGAAAGACTTTCATATGGAAGTTACAACTATATAAGTGATTTTGTATCAAACCAATATCAGGTGCCCTCTTCTTCTAATTTTGATGAGCATTATAATGAATTAAAAAATCAAAGAACTGGTTACTATGGAACGCATACTATTGGTATTGATATGGTCAATAGACTGAACTATCAAATGATATTCGATTATGTTGGCAATCTAGAAGATGCAAATCCAAATAATAGGGTAAATAAAAAGTGGGAAGATTTTGCTCATGTTTCAGATAGACGACCTGGTCCAGAAACTCCCATTTATAATCCCAGAGCATTACAAAGAGTAAAAGTAGGAGCATCTAATTTATTTGACACCGATGAATTCGGTTATGATATGGCATATTTTGAGAGAATTTCATTGAGACCAACTGCTATCGCTGAACAGAAGAGATTAAAAGTTGTGATCGAAGTTCCTGGTATGACTGATGTACAAGTAGGATATTTAGTGCGACTTAATTATCCTAGTGTAGGAGAAAAACTAACGGGTGACACTTCACAAGACACTTTAGATCCAGATGTATCTGGACTATACGCTATATCAGGAATAATACACAACATATCTGCACAGCAACATAGTATGAAACTTGAGTTGGTAAGAGACTCTTTTGGAGACGATAGATGATGAACAAATATCCAGAATTTGCTTGGTGGCAAGGTATTGTTGAAAGCAGAAACGATCCTGATAAACTGGGAAGATACCAAGTTCGTATTTTTGGTTATCATAATCGTGATAGAACTGTATTGCCCACAGAAGATTTGCCATGGGCAATCCCCATGCAACCCGTCACTTCAGCCGCAATTTCAGGAGTAGGTAATTCACCCACTGGTCTTGTAGAAGGATCGGCTGTTATTGGATTCTTTGCAGATGGTGGTGCTGACGGACAGATTCCAGTAATCATGGGATCATTTGGTGCTATGACAATGTTACCATCTAATGAGAATGGTCCTATCAAGTTTGATAGAACGACTGTTGGATTCTACGATAAAAGTGAAATATTTCCTAGAAACAAATCAAAACCTTTTGAGAAAGCAGTATTAGAAGATGTAGAGACTGATAATCCTGACTATGTTGAGGGTGGAGATGTAGAAAAGACTATTACGACCAAAGTAAAAGATGTTGAAGATCAAGGTTATAATAGTCTAGACGAACCAGATTCTCCTAGGCTTGCTAGAGGAGGTAAATGGGCTGAACAACATTTCTCTTTGAAATCAAAGAGAGCGAACAGAATAGGAAAGCAAGACGGATTAAACGATGAGCAGATGGATGCCGAGTATAAAGGTATACCTAAAGCGACTGCTCCAACTTCATCGATTTATACAACAGAAGAACCGAGTTTAACGCATCCTGGTATGCCTGCTACGCCAAAACCCAAATACACCGAAGAGTACTGGGAAGAACCGCTACCACAGGGAGTTGCAGAATCCGCAACACAATATCCTTACAATCATGTAAGAGAATCAGAGAGTGGGCATATCTTTGAAGTTGATGACACACCGGGTGCTGAAAGAATTCATCAATATCACAAGTCTGGTACATATGAAGAAATCATAGCAGATGGTTCTAGATCAGTAAAGATTGTTGGTAAAGATTATGAAATTGTAGTATCAGATAAGCACATACTTGTCCAGGGAGATTGGAATATTACTGTTGATGGTGATTATAATCTAAATGTCTTGGGTAACAAGTATGAGGATGTTAATGGACATTTATTTACTGCTGTCAGAGGAAACGCTGTAACTAAGATACAGGGCAATGAAACAAAAGAGGTAATGACTGATCAATCATTATTAGTAGTTGGAAATAAATGGGAAACTATACAGGCTAATCAGGGAACAGGACAAGTTGTTTTAAGAATTAACGGCTTATATACTAGAAGCATCTCAGAACAAATAGACCTCTATAAATTTGGTAAAGTTGAAGAGATTATGGGAGACTATAAAGTAATAGTAAGTCCCGCAGTAGGATTACATCCAAGAAAAGGTCCTCCAGATCCAACAACGGGTGCACCTGTTGGTCGACCAGAAATTCCAGGTATAACTAATTATGGTTCTTTCAAAATAAAAACTGTGGGTGATATAGAATTTGGCACATCAAAGTTGCCAATAGGAACTACTTTTCCTACAATATCTATGCAGTCTGCTTATATTACTTCAACTGCATTATTAGGACATATAGAAAGCGTTGGTATTATACCTCAGCCCATGATAGCACCGGGTACGCCTATGGGCAAGTGGACTCAAGTCGATGCGATAGGAATTATGGAGATGGTATTTGCTGGAAAGATAGATCGTATCAATTTGGCAGGACCTATCAATGATTTTGCTACCGTAATAAGTCAGACAGGAATGGCAAAGCATAGTACCAGATCTCCACTAATATCTAGAAATGCTGGAAAGATTACAGATAATGGTGGTGCAATGATGAGTATGAAGGCTGGTATTATTAAGTTAAATTAGGAGTAACTGATGGATTGTCAATTTGGAGCATTAGGAGATTTAGCAGAAAATATAGGTGGATTCCTAGATGAGATTGATGGTGTTATTAATAAAGTACAAAACAAGATCAATCAGATTCCCGCTTTAATTGATGCTGAATTAGCAAAACATATTGCTGATATAAAACAGAAGTTAGAAGAAGAATTTCCATTGTTGACAGATTTAAGTCAATTAAAATTGGCTTTACCTGAAGAAATAAAGCAACTAGCAAACTTGGCTCAAGATGGCATTGCATTTGTAAATGAATTTGAAAAACTACAAGAAAAGTATAAAGATGTAGATGTTGAACTTCTGAAAGACCCTAGAAATATAGTCGATCTTTTAAAAGATTTAGAAGGTGATCTTAATAGATTGTGCGATATGGTTCCTACAATGAAAGAAGTTGAAGTTGAAGAATGTGATCCTCCGGTAACAACAACTGAAACAGTAAAGAATCCAAATTTCGGTTTACCAGAAGAGCCAGAATTTATTACAACAACTGCTACTACTCCCGGTGAGTGTAGAATGGTAAAACAAAAGCAACTGAGAGGTAGAGGCAATAGTGAGTTTGCTGACAACATGAAAGTCAATATTGAAGCAAAAGCACTATTAAAGAAAGAGGGAAGAAAAGCGGCTTTCAAAGATTTAAAGAACTTAGTATTAAGTTTTGAGTATCCAGACGAACCAGGTTCCGGTAGAGGACTAGGAGATGCTATGGATGGTGCTAAATACGGTATTAATTAATAAGAATTATTATAAATAGTCAAATGGCAATTACTACTAAACCAACCCGCATCTATAAAGACATTGATTTGTCTTTTACTAAAAATGCTGTCTCTAAAGATATAGCGAGAAAGGTAGATGTGGGCGCTGTAAAACAAGGCATGAAGAACATCATCTATACTTCCATAGGTGAAAGACTTTTTAATCCTGGTTTTGGTTCTCAATTAAGAGAAATGTTATTTGAACCAGTTGATGCCGCTAGTGCAAGTGTTATTAACAACTTGATAACTCAATGTCTAGAAAATTATGAAAAAAGAATAGCGGTTAGTAGAGTAGATGTCAAAGCAAATGAACTTGAAGATGGATATAATGTAACGGTAATTTTTAGTATTCTTGGAATAGCAGATAAACAAAGATTAGAAATAGTTTTAGAGAGGTTAAGATAATGCCCAATGTAGCAGTTACAGGCGATCTTGCAGGAGGAGCCACAACAGGATTAACGAGTAGAGTGCTTATTAACGGTAAATCAGTAGTATGTATAGGATCACTAGTTGCTTCTCATGGAACTTCTCCTCACGCGGCTGCCACAATAGCGGAAGGTAATACAAGACTTGTAACCATGGAAGGAAAAGTTCCTTCTGTATCTGGTAATAAAGCAAGTTGTGCCCATGTCTTAGCCGGCACTAGCAATGTAACGATAGGATAAAATAAATGGCAATCAAAAAAGTAACAGAATTAGACTTTGATACTATCAAAGCAAATCTAAAAGCACATATGCAGGATCAAGAAGAGTTTACAGATTATAACTTTGATGCATCTGGCTTGGCTGTTATTCTAGATTTGCTTGCATATAATACACATTATAATGCTGTTATGGCACATATGGTAGCCAATGAAGCATTTATAGATTCTGCTGTAAAAAGAAATTCTGTTGTCTCTATTGGAAAGACTATGGGTTATACTCCCAGATCGGCTAGAAGTGCTAAAGCAACAATCAATCTAACAGTGACGCCCGCTACTACATACACTTCAAATACTCTAGTTATTGGAAGAAACACACAATTTACTTCATCTGTGAATGGAGTAGGTTATAGTTTTTATCCAAGTCAAGATTATACTGCTACGAAAGTGACAAACACAAGTGGCGTAGGGCAATTTGTGTTTACTGATATGGAGTTAATAGAAGGCACGAGGACAGAAACTTCTGAAATCATAAGTGCAAACAATACATCTGGTCCTATTATTTTACCAAATGAAAATGTCGATACTACTACTCTTAGAACAAGAGTCAAAGAAAATTCATCATCTTCAGCGACAACTACCTATAATGTTTCTGACACTATTATCGCTGTTGATAACACTTCTAAGGTATTTTATGTAGACGAAAATGTATCAGGATTTTATCAAGTATCTTTTGGAGACGGCACACTAGGTGTTAAGTTAGCCGCAGATAATGTTGTAACTATTGATTATATTATAAGTTCTGGTCCTGTTGCTAATGGAGCATCTCGATTTAATATTCCTGTGCAAATAACAGGTGCAGGAGAAACAGTTGTTGGTACTGTTACCGCTAATGCCGCGGGTGGTGCATTTAGAGAAAACATAGACTCTATTAGATATAATGCACCAAGATTTAATGCTACTAAGAATCGAGCAATCACATTTACTGATTATGAGACATTGATAAGATCAGCAAATCCTAATGTTAAATCTGTTACTGTTTGGGGCGGCGAAGATAATGATCCTCCTATCTACGGAAAAGTATTCGTATCATTACAACCAAAAACGGGTCTTGTTATAACGGAACAAGAAAAACAAAATTTACTTGATACGACAATAAAGCCAAGACAGCCGATTACAATGCTTACTGAGTTTGTTGAACCAGAATTTACTTTCTTGGGATTAAATATAACTGCTACTTATGACAATAAGATAACCACTCTTTCTAGTGATGCTATAAAAGCGTTGATAATTGCCGAAGCAGAAAATTATTTCAATACAAATTTAAACATGTTGAAAAAGAATTTTTACTATTCGGTTCTTACAAAAAGATTGGGCGCACTTTCAGATTCTATTATCGGAATAAACATGGAACTTAGATTGCAGAAACGACTAGAAGTAGGCACAAATGTTGCAACTAGATATCAACCTAACTTTCATAATAAAATCATGCCAAATTCATTAAGAACAAATCATTTTCAGGCTACTGTAAATAATGCATCATATAAAGTTAGTATTATTGATAAACCAGCGTCTACTGTTGTTGCGCCACAATATAGTGGAACAGGAACATTACAACTGAAAGATGTTTCTGCGGATACTATCATAAATGAAAATATAGGTACTATCGATTATGACACAGGAAAGTTAGATGTCACAAGTTTAACAATAAGTGAAATTACAGGAACAGCAAATACAGTACTTCATTTCAATGTAACTCCACATGAAAGTTCAAAGAATGTTTCTTCCGATTTATTAATAAGGCAACAAAGCGATACGACTTATGCAGTAACACAAAAAGCCTCTAGAAATAATGTAATAAATCTAGATCAAAATTCTGCCGATACTGCTAATAATATTATGGCAGGAATAAATGTAACAATGATTGCAAGGACACTTGACTCCTAATGAGTACAGACGCACCAAGATTTAAGAGATTTATAAAGACTGTAAACATCACTAGTGGTGGGTCTGGTTATTTCGGTAATCCTTCCGAATATATTCTCATACCTGCGCCTAATACCACAGATGTAAATGATACATCTTTACAAGCGACTGCTACTGTAACATTTTTAAGTGGCGCAGTAAGTGCCGTCACTATTACTGAACCGGGTGATGGTTATGCTAGTACAGTAACTCCAGTCTTACAAGGTTCTCCAAGTGCTATTAGTAATATTAGTACAGTAGATCCAAACAGGGATGCTGGAACATACACTTCTATTCCTGCTGATAGTTCAGACTATAATGGTACTAACGCAGTTGTAACATTTACTGTAGACGGCACTGGTGCGGTAACTGCTCAGAGTGTTGCATATGGAACTGGGCAGAATTATCGTGAAGGAGAAAAGATCACAATAAATCCTATCTCCTTTGGTGGTCAGGCTGATCATGATCCAGTTGTCTTTCAAGTAACGCATATTGGCGGTGGTTCTGGTGCAACATTCTCTACAGAAGTGGATTATATTGCCAAAGCATCTGACTTCTATGTTGATAATAAATCATGGGCAGTAGAACATCAAATTCCAGAATGGATTGCAGAAGATAATCCACTATTCACTAAGTTTTTTGAATATTACTACGATTTTCTTGATCGTAACACATCGACAGGAATTGGTCCATCAAATATATTAGATACATTCTTAGATCGATATAATGTTGATTTTAAGGATTCTGATGAAGTAACAACTACAAATTTCTTAGAAACCTTTTTAACAGATTATGGAAAAGATTTTCCTCAGACTGCAACAATTAACAATGAATTACTTGTCAAAAATCTTCAAGAGTTTTATACAACAAAAGGATCGTTTAGAGCGATTGAGTTGTTATTTAGGATGCTCTATAATGAGAAAGCAACGGTCAAATCAACATCTGAGTTTGTATTACGGGCTTCAGATGGAGTGTGGAATGAAGAATATGTTGTAAGAGTGGTAGACAATAACGCTCTATTTGAAAGATTTAATATTACAGCATACAATCCAGAAAGTCTGCAGGGTCAACAAGTTGATGTTCATTATAAAACATCATCTGGATCTGTAACCTCCAACACGATAGTTCAAACTAGTGTTGATCGTGTTAAGACTATTGCATACACTTCTCCACAGATTTATGAATTAACTTTAAATCTTAAAAGAAATACAACAATCGAAGGTCCAGGTAGTTCTGATACTTATACTGCTGTCATCGGTGGTAAATTCGGTAATGTTTCTGATGTTGGTGCCGCAGATGGTTCAAGAACTGCTGGTACTTACACTATTGGTACTAGCGATTACACTACTGATTCTGTTGCTGGTACTGGTGCTACATTTAGTATTGTTGTAGATGGAAGTGGTGCGGCTACTGTAACTGTTACGGCAGTAGGAACAAATTATGCACCAGGAGAAACAATTACTGTTGCTGATTCAAAGTTGGGAAGTGGTGGAGGCGCCGCTTTAACTTTTAAAGTTGGCACAATTACAGAAGGTTATATAAGATCAATAACTATTGATACTGGTGGTTTGGGATATGTTGCTAATCCTCCGTTGACGATACGAGAAGATGCAACTGATACGATTACAACAAAAGCAGTCGCAAGTACTAGAATAACTTCTGGTGCAGTAACTAGTGTAGTTATTGATACTGCTGGTTTAGGCTATAATAAAGTTCCGACAGTCACATCAAATAATTTTCCAATTTTTTCTTTTGTCTCTTTAAGAGATGAAGATCCAACTCTTCTCGCTTCTAGAAAAGCAACGATATTAAGAGTATTAACTGGCGCAAGTGTAAAAGCAAATTCTCATGCTACAGATGGTGGTTTTAAAACAGGACAAGTATATCAAATAGATGAAGCCGCGGCAGCCTTTGCTGGCTATGCCATAGATTATTTTGCTGAAGATTATACACTAACGGGTATTTCAAATAAAGGATTCTTGCGAATCAAAGCGGTTGATGCAAATAAGAATCCTAAATCTTTTGATGTTATATCAGTTGGTTCTGGTTATACGGCAGAACAGTTCGATATTAATATTACTTCTCCAAATGGAGAGACTTCAACTTTAACATGTACTACAGGTCATAGTACAACATATCCTGGTGTACATGAAACTAGTACTGGTTTCTTATCTGATGTCAATAGAATACAAGATAATAATCGATATCAAAGTTATGCGTATGATATTGAAACTAGCAGATCGAAAACAGATTGGGGAGACTTTGTAAAACGAGCCGCACATCCTGCTGGTATGAAGATGGGAAGTGCATTATTAATAGAACAAGAAGTTGATTTTGCTACCGCGTTCTCTGTAACTACCGATGTTACACTCTTCACAGTTATACCTGATATCGAAGAAGTATTGGTACAAGATGCAGTTGCTTTAGATATTGAGATCGTATTAACAGTAGAAGCGTTCTCAGTAAGCGATGCCGCTCCAACATTTGAGGTAACAACTACTGCTTCTGACGGAGTGATAGCCAGTGATGATGGTGCTTTATATGCCATGGATTACTTCTTAGAAGATTACGCACAAGATGATATGCCAGTTCTTGATTTTGAGAAGTTCTTAACAGAATACTCGACTGGTGAATACGCATTAGATTACTTCTTACACGATGGTGGTAGATATACACTTCTTATCGATGATGATGCATTAGAAGACAACGCAGGTGAAGTATTTGCGGTAGATGATGCTATATCATCATTTGATGTGACTTATGTTCTTGCGGATAGTGCGGAGATGTCAGAATCTATTATTACATCACTTGTGTACTTCAGAACAGGTACTGATTCAGTAGATATGGGAGATGCACTTGATAGTTTAGATATCGGTGTAGGTGCATCTGATCAACCAGTAACTGATGATGCGATTAATCTGCTTGACATTGAAACAGTTCTTGGAGATGATGCAGAAGCGGCAGATGTAATTACCTCATTCGATATAACTGTAGTCTATACAGATTCTTCAGATGTTCAAGATGCACCATCACTTGAAATGGGAGTAACACCCGTAGATACAAACGATGTACAGGATGTTGCAGTATTAGCGGTAGAATTCCCAGCCGCAGACGGAGCAGAAACTGCCGATACATTATCAATAGAACCGCAACTAGTGGGAACAGATACAGCCAATACACAAGATGCTGTAAACAATTTTGATGTTACTACGGTTGCAGAAGATGGACCACAAACTGCTGAATTAGTTGTAAGAGAAGTAGGTATAAATAGTACAGATAGTGCTGATATTGCTGACGCTGGATCTGCATCTAGTCAGTCATATGCGGCAGGAGATTATTTTTTAGAAGATTATGTTGCTGATACGGTGGTTAACTTCTAAAAACTATTATAAATAACCTTTTAATAACACATTTGTTAATTTTCCAGGAGAAAAAAATAATGATTAGCGAATCTACATTAAGTGCAAAGGGTAATGTCCAACTCGAAGTATTCGATAAGGACGGAAACCTAAAAGAAAGTCAAGAGATCAAGAATGTCGTGGTGACTGTTGGTCTTGGATATATCGCATCTCGTATGAAAGATGCAACGGCAACCGCAATGTCACATATGGCAGTCGGTTCTGGCAATACAGCCGCAGCCGCTGGTAACACAACACTCGAAACAGAACTTGGTCGTGTTACTTTAACATCAACTACAGTTTCAACTAACACTGTTCAGTATATCGGGGATTTCCCTGCTGGTACTGGTACTGGTGCAGTAGTAGAGGCTGGAGTTCTAAATGCAAGTTCAGGCGGAACTTTGTTGTGTCGAACAGTATTTTCTGTTGTGAACAAAGGGGCGTCAGATACTTTGAAGGTAACTTGGACCATCACAGTTTCAGACTCCTAATAGTTAAGGAGTCTTACGGTGGCGTTATTACTTAGGGATCAAGCCCGAGTTCAGCAAGCAAGGTCATTTTATAGAGATGTCTATAATACAAATGACTACTTTTATATGTTTGTCTCTCGGGCAACACCTTGGGCTGATGAAACCAGCCCTGATACCCCAGTGGACAATAGGACCCAGATGGCTGATGTCAGACGGCAAATGCTCTTTGCAAAAAGAGTACAGGGTTCTAATGTCGCTCTTTTAACGAAAAGAATTAACTGGGTATCTGGAACAGTCTATGATCCCTATGATGATAACTATTCATCTACATATAAGTCCA
>MDSW01211187.1_pt1 | contig 11971 bp, 10 predicted proteins | sample 811171 | NCBI WGS metagenome assembly MDSW01 (sample SAMN05326641, study PRJNA326480) | marine metagenome | isolation source: seawater | place: Atlantic Ocean: North West | collected 2012
CGGACAAGTTGTTTTGCTAAATGCTACATTATATAATGACCCTAATATGCCAATTTTAGGCTGTATGAATCCATTAGCAAATAATTATAATCCTAATGCGAACACATCATTAGAATTTGGAGGAGAGTATGATAATACTTTTTCTACTGGAGGTTATTTTAATGGTAATCAGCATCTAATTTTTAACGCTACAACTGATTTATTAATAAAGTCAGCAGTATTTTATGCTGATGACCCAAGATCAGTAACTTTTGAGTTAAGAAATAATAGTGGGAACGTTATTGATGACACAACACATTTATTAATTCAAGGTGCACAACAACTAACTTTAAATTTTGAAGTGCCTGCTGGAACAGATATGCAATTAGGTATTTCTAGCGGGAATACGGGCTTATATAGAAATAATGATGGAGCTAATTACCCTTATAATATTGGTTCAGTAATGAGTATTACTGGAAATAGTGCAGACCCTGATTATTATTATTTCTATTATAATATTGAGGTTGAAGTTCCTTGTGACAATACAATATTAGGTCTTAATAATGTAGACAAACCTACAAGAAGCATGTTCAAAGTGACAGACGTATTGGGCAGAGAAGTAGGTTATAGTTCTAATCAAACGCTGTTCTATTTATTTGATGATGGTACAGTTGAGAAAAGAATTGTTGTAGATTAATTAATCTTTAATAGTAAGCCTCAATACAGAGCATGATGAGTTTGATGCAAACTTATCCTTACCTGAGCCAAATAACATACTTTTCCAAGTGTCTTGCTTAGGAGTTCCTAATACTAATAAATCATACTCAGCTGTAAGTTCTGATATTAATTCAGAAGGATCTTCTGAAGTTTCAATCCTTAATTTAGCAATATCATTGTGCTGATTTAATAATAACTCTGTACTTTTTTTAATGTTTTTAACTTTTTCTTTGGTATTTTCTTCAGAAATAACATGTAATAATGTAAAACTAGCATCGTAAAACTTACAAACATTAGCAGTAGTATTAATGAGCTTCCCTATATCCCTACTATTTGGACGTACTGCTAGAACAACTTTTCTTATATAACGAACACCATTGTCCTTAAAAAGTGCAAAATTCGAGTTGATATTACTTACTATCCATCCTACAGGGTTATTGATTAAGAATCCATTACTTATTCTTCCATTCCAAGAAAGAAGTAGCCAATCAGACTTAGAATGATCAGAAAGAACTTGCATCGTTTCAGAGACATTATGAGTTACAATGGATTCAAAATCAAGTTTTAAATTATTTACCTCTTGAACAATTGATAATTGCCTTCTTAATGATTTTATTTTTGGAGTTTCAATAAGAACAGCATCTAAGAATGTTTGGTCTGGAACCTCCTTGATATTAACTACTTGAAGAGTTTTTTTCTTGTTAAGTGCAGCTCCAACTTCAATTAAAGATTCAGGTGAATATTCATTTCCAAAAAGTGGAATTATCACACCAGCATTTGGATTAATTTGTCCGTCAAGCCAGTCCTTATGTTCTTCATTAATAGCATTATAGTTTGTGTCATGCTTAATATTATCACTATTATTATTAAAAAATAGAAATTTTGCAGCGCTCTGGCCATAATTTTTTAAAACTCCTGTTCTAGAAGCTTTAATCCCGTATAAATAAAATATTGTACTTCCAATTAATCCAATTATAATCAAAACTAGTATTGGCAACCATCCTAAATAAAATAATAGTACTAGACCGCTAATTATACCGAAAATCTGAACATAAGGATAAAATGGAGATTTGTAGGTAGGTTTATACCACTGAACTGCCGTTTCTCTAAGAACTATAACAGAGATATTTACAGCTATAAACATACTTACTTTAAATGCACTTGCTAACTTGACAATTTTTTCAACATCTAGAAACATTATTATGAATGCCATCATAAGGCAAGTAAGTAATATTGTATTAATTGGAGTTAAGTATCTATCATGAACTTTCGAAAGATTATTAGGTAATAATTTATCCATTGCCATAGCAAAAGGGAATCTTGAAGCTGCTAAAACTCCAGAATTAGCCATTGAAATAAGTGTAACTACAGCAAGCGCTGCAATTATATAAGCAAATAATTGATTTCCTAATACAAGAGATAATGTATAAATAGGTCTAATATCTTTATTTAATTCAGCTAATGGAACGTTACCAACTAAAGTGTATGAAATTCCTATATAGATAGCTGTAATAATAATTAAAGAGAGAATCATTGATAAAGGAAGGTTTCTGCTTGGATTTTTCACTTCTCCTGCTACAGCTGCTATTTTAGTTACTCCGGCATAAGCAATATAAACGAATGCAATTGTGCTTAAGAAAGAACCTGAACCATTATTAAAAAATGGATTTAACAAGTCACTTTTTATTTCAGGAATGCCTATAAAAAATAAAGAAATTAAACCTATTAAGCTAAGAGAAATTATAATTATTTGCACTTTTCCAACCTTTTTAATTCCAAAGATATTTAAGAACATTATTAAAAATAAAAAGACTAATGATATATATTTCACAAATTCATATGGAATACTAGTCAAAACATATAGGTATGCACCTAGTCCAATTAATGCAAAAGAACTTTTTAGTATTAATGAGATCCAAAGTCCTAAACCAGATATAGTGCCCATTATAGGTCCAAAGGCTCTTTCAATATATAAATATGCTCCACCTGACTTTGGCATTGCAGTTGCTAACTCAGATTTAGATAAAACTGCAGGAAGAATGCTAATTGCCGCCAACAAGAATGCTAGCCAAACTGATGATCCAGTTTTTACAGCTGCAATACCAGGTATAATAAAGATACCTCCTAGCATTCCTGCTATACATATTGCAATTGCAGCAGGTAATGATAATGTTCTGTTAAGTTTTTTCATACTATAATCATTGCAAATATATATTAATCTGCAAAAATAATTTAGCTATAAGATACTAGATTTATTAAATTTGCACAAAGAAATATTTATAATGAAAAAATTAGTTTTATCAGATGTTCATCTGAGTCTAGGAGGGAAGATGGTTGATTTTGCAGGATACAAAATGCCTATCCAATATGCTGATGGTGTAATATCAGAACATAATGCTGTTCGAAATTCAGTCGGTGTATTTGATGTATCTCATATGGGAGAGATTTTTATAAGTGGAGATAAGGCTTTCAATTTTTTACAATACATAACATCTAATAATCTGAATAAACTTACTCCTGGTAAGGTCCAATACACTTGTTTTCCAAATGATACTGGAGGTATTGTCGATGATTTTTTGTTATATATGGTTTCTGAGAATAATTATTTAGCAGTAGTAAATGCATCTAATATTCAAAAAGATTTAGATTGGATGAAAAAACATAACTCTTTTGGTTGCAATATTAACAACCAATCAGAAGAATACTCTTTATTAGCTGTACAAGGACCTAAATCGATTGAACTATTACAGGAACTAACTAATATTAATTTATCTGAAATAAAGTATTACCACTTTAAAGTTACTTCTATTTCAGGTATTAATAATGTAATTTTATCAAGGACAGGTTATACAGGAGAGGTAGGATTCGAGATTTATGTTAAAAATGAATATGTCAAAGAACTATGGGATGCTTTATTCTCTACTTCTATAAGTCTCAAACCTATTGGGTTAGCAGCTCGTGATACTTTACGTTTAGAGAAAGGTTTCTGTCTTTATGGTAATGATATTAATGATACCACATCACCTATTGAAGCAGGTTTAAGTTGGATTACAGACTTTAGTAAAGATTTTATAAATTATAAGAACTTGAAAATTCAAAATGAAGGAGGATCTAAAATGAGATTAGTTGGTATAGAAATTATTGATAAAGGTATTGCTCGTAAAGACTATCCTATTGTTAATGAAGATCAAAATGAAATTGGCGTTGTTACCTCTGGAACTATGTCTCCTACTTTAAATAAAGCTATTGCTATGGGGTATGTTCCTAGAGAATTATCAGAAATAGGAAGTAAAATTTTTATTAAAGTACGCAAAAAATATATTAAAGCTAAGATTGTATCATTACCTTTTGTAAAATAATGTTGTCTCAGAATAATATATCTGTTTGCTTTACAACTGATCAGTTTAAAAAATATGCTGATGAAAGATCAACAGTAGTAATTATTGATATACTCAGAGCTACCTCTGTAATATCAACAGCCTTTGAGCTTGGAATAGAAGCCGTTATTCCAGTACAAACAGTTAAAGAAGCATTAACATACAAGAATAAAGAAAATCATATAATTGCTGCTGAAAGAAATACTTTAAAAATTAAAGGATTTGATTATGGTAATTCTCCTTATCATTATATAAATTCTGATATTAAAGGAAAGACATTAGTACTAACAACTACAAATGGCACAAAAGCAATACATTTAGCAAAATCACACAAGGTTATTACTGCTTCATTTCTAAATATTAATATAGTTGCTAAATATTTGCAAGAAGACAATAATGATATAATTATTCTCTGCTCTGGATGGAAAGGCATGTTTAATCTTGAAGATTCAATTTTTGCAGGAGCACTTTGTGAAAAACTATTAGAATCAGATAAGTTCTCTAGTAAATGTGATTCTATGCTAGCTGCTATAGAACTTTATGGAAGCGGGCGGGGTAATTTATTTAATTATCTATCTAATTCTGCTTATCGAAATAGAAATAACTCTGATTCAGTAATAAAAGATACCCATTTCTGCTTAAATCCAACAATAAAATCAAATATTATTCCAATATTTACTGATGGTAAATTAATTAAACTAAAGGGTTATTAAAAGATGTTATTAGGATTTAGTGAGACCAAAAATGTCTTCCTAGATAGAATGCTAGCTTAAGTTTAAAATAAGGCCCCATTGATTGCTTTTTTTCATCAAGTGATATTTCTGTTGTTTGATTAGCTAAATCATTGTATACAGTAGTAATCTCATTTGTTCTAATGTTATTAAAATTAAACCCAATCATTGGTTCAATAGCAAATATTTCTCTACTACTAAAATTAAAGATAGACCACCCAAAACCTAGACCTGCAGATGAGCCAAATGTATTCTTAGATATTTCTACTGAATTAGAATTTACATCTTCATAGTATTCTCTAGAATTATTAACACCTAATCTGTAAGATGCTTCAAAGAAAACAGCATTTCCTCTTCCGGTGGTAATATAATATCTTAATTTTGGTTTTACTCCTACATTAAACTCATCATCACTTTGTATACCTACTGAATCATTATAATGGACAGATAAAGCAGTTAATGTATCAGAATCTGTATCAATATCATACCCTCCCAAGTCTAACCCTAAACCTAATAAGAAACCATCAGCTAAAAAATATCCAAAACTTATATCATTTAAGAATCTAGATTCCCAGTTAGAAAAATTAGTAAAATCTAAATCGTAGCCCAAATCCGTCTCTGAATTATAAAAGTCTTTCCAATCACCAGATATAGGGTAATTAGGTTCTGATTTTCCATCAATTTTATAATCATAATCAAATTCTCCTCCAGTCACCCAATTAAAATGTCCTCCAATACCTGTACCAATTTCTATCTGCCATATTCCTTTCTCTATCTTTTGTGCACTTATATTTAGTGCTAATACAGCAAAAAATGAAGCTATAATTATCTTTTTCATATCTATATTCTATAAATTATTTGTAGGCAAAAATAAGAAATTCAAATTAACATATCATTATTAAATATAATATCTAATATTTTATGTAATACTTAAAAGAACATTAAAGTTTAATATAGATTGTTAGAACTAAAAAAGATAAGCAACTGAAAACACAATTCCTTTACTTTTTAAATCAAATATACTCTCTCTAGGTTCATTTCCATCACTACCAGTATTTGTTTCTTTAGCAACCTTCCCAATGCTCATAAAGCCTCTATTTACTTTTCCGTCAATTATCAAATTTTCAGAGATATAGTAAGAAAGACCTAAATTTAGTCCAACATCAAAACTTTCCGCTGCAAAAACACCTTCTTTAAGCACCTCATGATTTTGTAGAGCATCATCATCTCCAGTGTCTGTCATGATATATTCATCTTCAATTAAGAAAGATAGTGATGGGCCAAAATTTAAAGCTATTTTGTAAGGTGTTTTATAGCTAATTGTAGGATTAAGTTCAATATATGCTAATTTTAACTCATTACTTGTATTATGTTCATCCTTTTCAGCCTGATTAGTAGATGTATTCTCATAAATATGTGTAAAGTCATAATCAAATAAAACTCCTTTCTGTACATAAACTAACTCTGGATTAATATACCATTTATCATTAAGAGCTATTTCCATATAAAAACCTCCAGCAATACCAACAAGTGCTGAGTTATCAATATTCTTTACATCCTCATTAGCAGTTGAAGAGACGTTTGCAATATTTGCTCCTAACTTTATACCATATTTGGTTGGCAATAAGCTTTGAGCGAACATTCCAAGGCTAATAAAAGTAATAAATATAAGTAAAGTAATTTTCTTCATAATTTAATTATTTAGCATAACTGGCATTACCAGCATTAATGTATTTTCTCCTTCTTCAAGACCATCTAAAGGTAATATAATTCCAGCTCTATTTGGAGCACTCATTTCTAGTGATATTTGATCAGATCCAATATTGTTTAACATATCAATTACAAATTTAGAGTTAAATCCTATTTCCATATCAGTTCCTTCATACTGACATGATAATCTTTCTTCAGCTTTATTTGCGAAATCTAGATCTTCAGAAGTAATTTGTAATTCACTTCCTGCAATCTTCAATCTTATCTGATGAGTAGTCTTATTTGCATAAATTGAAACCCTTTTAATTGAACTTAAAAGTGCTGAAGTTTCAATAGTTAATTTATTAGGATTCTCTTTTGGAATAACAGCATCATAATTAGGATATTTTCCATCAATTAATCTGCATATAATAGTAATATTATTAAATGAGAACAAAGTATTTGTATCATTAAATTCTAAAGTAATATTAGAATTATCAATAATATTATTTTTAAGTATTGTTAAGGGCTTTTTTGGTATAATAAAAGAAGCAGTTTTATCCGATTTAACATCAGTTCTACTATGTTTGACTAATTTATGAGCATCAGTACCAACAAATGTTGCTTGCTCAGCAGAGAGCTCACAAAATACACCCGACATTACTGGTCTTAATTCATCGTTACCACTTGCAAATAAAGTTTTATTTATAGCGTTTAAGAGAATTTCACCTGCTAAAGATGTAGATGAAGAATCTGATAATTCTGGAGTTCTTGGGAATTCATCAGCATTTTGCCCAACCAACTTATAATTGCCTATTTCTGAGCTCATTTCAATACCAAATGTATCTAAATCTACAACAAAAGTTAATGGCTGGTTTGAGCAAGCTTTAAGAGTGTCAATTAAGATTCTAGCAGGAATAGTAATCCTGCCGTCAGTATCTGCCTCAACTGAAATCACAGACATCATAGTAGTCTCTAAATCAGAAGCGATTATAGTCATTTTATTGCTCACAATTTCAAATAAGAAATTATCTAAAATAGGCAATGTATTATTTGAACTTATTACGCCATTTAACTTTTGAAGCTCTTTCAAAAGAGTATTACTGTTAGCTATGAATTTCATTCAATATTATTTTCTTTTATTCCTAAATTGAGTGTCAAATATAGATTATCTGAATTGAATATATCATATTTACTGCTTTAATTCAGTAATATTAATTAACACTTTGTTAAAAACATAATCTTGAATTAACATTAACTCTCCACTATTTAATGTGGCATACTTTCTCTCAACTGTAAAATCATCTTCCTTACTCTTTGTATCTATTTTAGACATCTTATATGTTCTTAAAGTATCTGAGTTAACAATTAATTCCTCTAAAGGAGTGGTGAAATCTATTTTATTTTTGTCTTTTTTATAAGCCTCACAATTTAAGTTTTCAAAGCTATTAAGCAGCTTTAATACATTATTTTTTTTAAAACCCACTAATTCGTAATTATAATCTCTAAGAGTTATTGGCTTTTTTGATAGCGAATAAGATTTTTTATTATTTAAGAAATCAGTAAATCTTATGTAATTAATATCATCAAATTCTAGATTAAATACATTGTTTGAGCGCCAGCTATTTACGTCAAGTATATTTCCTTGAATTCCATATCTAGGAGATAAAAAACCATTGAAAGAAGGAATATGAACTACATACGGTTCCTTTGTATCTCTTAATATCATATATGTTCCTAAATGATCAGCAGTATTTGAGCCAATTACATAAGCTTTAATCATTTTATCACCAGAGAATATCTCAACAGAAACACCACTTGTTGCCATGTATTTTATAACATTATTAAAAGAAGTCTTTGAAATAGGTTTCTTTATTCTGATGCTACTAATTGTAGAAAGAAGTATAGAAATTGCATCATTTCGCACTTCAAACTGACTATTAACCCTCCAGTTTTCTTCTGTATCCTTATCTAATGTAATTGTATTTCCTGCTCTATCTGCTAAGAATACCTTTGTTATAGATGAGATATCTTGCACTTCAAAATTAACTGCAGACCTTTTATTGCTTTCCGTGCATCCATTACTAATCACAATTAGAAGAGTGATTACAATATAAAACAAAATATTCTTAGACATATCTCTTATTTTTAAATTTAATAAATATTACAGTGCAAAACAATAACAATAGTAAAGGAAGAATAATATTAACAAGCATAATTAATGATCTATTATTTTTAATCTTTTCTTTATCTAATAATCGTAACTTTATTTCTTTTGATTTCAATTTTGTTATTCCAATATCATCACATAGATAATGCACTGCATTCATTATAAACTTTTTATTACCAGCATATGTGTAGCTATTAAATCGATCATAACCAAGAGGTAGAATATTACCAGAGGCCGAGACACTATTCTTAGCAATATCACCATCAGAAACAATTATCATTTGCGTTTCTAGACTTTTCTCCTTAAATTTTAAAGATTGTTTCTTTGGCAGTATTCTATTCTTAAAAACAGACTCAAACTCTCCTTTTAATAATACTGCAACTGGCAAAGAAGATTTGTTGTATGATTCAATAGGAGGAGGGTCTTGGAGAATTCCAAGACTAACTTTAGCTGGGGCTGGATTAATTCTGCTTTGCTTTGAACTAGTTAATAGAATTGTTTTCTTTATTTTATTCTTAATAGTATCTATAGAACTCACAAAATCACATTTCAAAGCATCTAAACCTTTTGATATTGAATGATTATTATCAGACAATAATAAAGGAAAATAAGGCCAATAAAAATATGATTGTTGAGGAATATTATTACTGTAACCTGTTACAATTGGAATCTTAGTGGATCTTAAATCTTCAATTAGGTTAGCATTTATTCTTACTCCATATTTAAATAATTGATCATCAAGATTTATATCGTTTTTTAATGCAATAAAACTATTCTGAGTTTGCAAACTATCCATACTTCCTTTTACTGCATCAATAAGCCAAAGAATTTTTCCTCCATGCATGATATATTGATCTATAAGAAACTTTTCTAGATTATTAAAAGGGGATGTTGGTTTAGCAATTATTATTACTTTATAAGACAACATCTTTTCAATTTGCCTAGAGATATCAGCATCCATTGTACTGCTGTCAATCTCAAACTCTTTAATATTAAAATGATCTACTTGATAATAATAACTTAGACTATTGTTGTCTTGCAAAACAGACTGACTTAAGTCATATACCTGATCTTTGTTTAACTCTCCATTGCCTTCTAAGAAAGCGATTTTAGGAGTGTGAGTTTTAAGCATTTGATATATAGCAGTAATAAACTCAAACTCTAAGCTCTCAACTGATTCATTAATATTTTCTGCTGGTTTTTTTGTTATTGAGTTTTTTAGAAAGTTTACAGCTCTTTGTTTATCTTTATAATAAACTAAGGCGCTAGGAAATATAATCTGATTTGAGTTTGAAGAAGAAGTTCTTATCTCAATGTCAGTAGGAGAGAGGCCGTCTTTAACCAACTGTTTAAAAAGATTCATTTTTTCTTTCTCATCTACTAAATTGTTTGGGTCAATAAATTCAAAATTAAGATTAGATCCAGCAATCGATTTAAACGATGATAAAAGATTTTTAACCTCAGATTGTAAATGCTTAAACTCTGAAGGGAAATCTCCATCTAAATAAACTTTTACAAATATTATGTCATCTAAGCTAGATAATATCTGTTCTGTTTCATTTGAAATAGAATGTTTTTTATCTAAAGTCAAATCAAAGCTATAATCTATAAATGAAAAGATTAAATTAACTACTATAACTAAGCCAAAAAACAATAAGATTCTTAATTTATTTTGCATTATTTCTTTTGACTTAAGATTACTAGTTCTGAGAATTTAATAAACATAAAACTTATAGATAAAAAATAAACAATGTCAGAAAGTCTTATAAAACCTGTACTCATAATATTATAATGGTAGGAGATTCCTATTTTTTGTAATAGAAAATCAATGGATTCAAGCATTGCAAAATCACTTAATAAATCAAATCCAAAATAAAACACTGCAGACATAATTATACCAAGAACAAAAGCAATAATTTGATTGCTGGTTAAAGATGAAGAAAAAACACATATACTAGAAAAAACACTACTTAAAAACAGAAGTCCTATATACGAACCAATCACCGCCGCTACATCAATATTCCCAATAGTCTCTCCTAAAAAATAAATTACAATAATATATAATACTGTAGGGGAAAGAGAGAAAAAGATTAATGTTAAGACAGCTAAAAACTTAGCAAAAACAATCTGAAATGCAGTAATAGGCTTTGTAACTAAAATCTCAATAGTTCCTGAATTATATTCCTCTGAAAAAGAACGCATGCTGACTGCAGGAATAAATAATAAAAATATTAAAGGAGAAATAGTAAAAAAAACATCCATTGATGCATAAGCATTATCAAGAATATTAAACATACTTATCTCACTCCATAATAGCAACCCATTAATAAGAAGAAATAAACCAATTATTATTGGACCTATTGTAGTGCTAAAAAAACTACCTAATTCTTTACTATAAATCTCTTTCATTTAAATTCAACCCTTACTATTTCATGTAATTTTAAGCCAAGAAGCTTACTTGCAAAACCCTTGTTGATCGCAATTTGCAATAAATTATTTTCACCAAACAAAGCAAGTTTTTCAGGCACAGGAACATCTGTGTACTTTAAAGATATTTTTTTAATCATTTCATCTTCTCTACCAAATAAGATGGTAAAATCTCTGCCTTTCTGAATCTTCTCAAATTCTAATTTACGAATATTTGTCGTAGCATTCCCATATCCATCAACATAAATTACCGAACCTCTAATCATGTTAGCTTGTAAAACAGATTTTAATTCCATTCTTTTAACTTCAAAATCTGCTACCAACGAACCAATAATCTCCATTGTCCCTCCTCTTAATAAATGACACGCTGCTGGAACAAAGATGTTTTTAGCCGCAAAAGTCATGCAATTTGTCGTTAGTGAAATATTTAACCTTACTATTTTCTCTGGTTTTATTTCATTAAATAAAAGTGAGAAAAATCCATTGTCAGCTCCAATAAAATAATGTCCAAAAGCCTTAACAGCTAAATGCTCATTATGAATTGAGAGCTCATCATCAACACTTATAATATGAACTGAACCTAAAGGGAAATCTTTAAAACAGTTCCCTAAAATGTATGCAGCTTGCTGAATATTAAATGGCTCAATATGATTAGTAATGTCAATAACTTTAGCATCCTCAAACTGAGAATAAATACTACCTTTTACTGATGCAAGATAGCTATCATTAGTACCTAAATCAGTAGTAAGAGTAATTATTGCCATTTATTATTAAATACTATTGATGAAATAGTTAAAATATTGTTATTTTGTAAATTCAAAAATAAAACAAATCTATGAACAGTATTGCTAATGAGTGAAAAAAAAATAACACTTAGTAAC
>MDSW01186190.1_pt1 | contig 11970 bp, 5 predicted proteins | sample 811171 | NCBI WGS metagenome assembly MDSW01 (sample SAMN05326641, study PRJNA326480) | marine metagenome | isolation source: seawater | place: Atlantic Ocean: North West | collected 2012
GTGCTTGGAACAAATATGTTTTCTTAAGTACTTTAATATCATGATCTGTTTCATAAGGATCTGTTGGGGTGAAGATAAGAGTCTTTCTTCCAAAAGAATCAATATTTGCACTAAAATCTCCAAGTTTATTGTTGGTAAATGATGTGTACTTCTCAAAAGCAAAGATATCATTGGTTGTTGATTGAACAATCAACTCCGTTAATTGTAAATCCTTAGTATCTGGATCAGCAATTTGTATAACATACCTTACATGATTGTCTATGAAATCAATCTCTTCAATTTCAACAAAGGTATCTTTAAATCCTCTACTAGAGAACTTATTACTAATATCATCATGAATAAGAACTCTATTAGTTCTACATTCAATGTAATCAGTCAACTTCCTATTTTGAATTTGTAACGCATTTGATTGTGTAAGACCTGTGACAGGACTTACTCTTGGATCAACGTCTACTGCATTATCAAAATTGTTAATCGTATCAACTCTCCTTTCATTGACTACATCAAGAATTACAATTGACGTTGTTGATCCACCAAGACCAACACCACTCTTACCAGTAGAAGTTACACCAACATCGGCAAAATTCTTAAGACCTGCTGGATGAATTACGCTGTTAACTGGGGTAGAAAATTCATCCCAAGTTATTGGACTCTTAATAGAGTATGAGAGATTTTGATAATAATCATTATTAGGAGTTACCTGATAGTCTTCACTAATCTTACCAATATCATCACTCCACCCAAGTTCTACTCTTGAGGAATAATCTATTACAAACTTAGCCCTCTTTCTGTCAATATTAGTTACTTTTGCAACTACACCACTGATAATACCTTTAATGATATCACCTTTCTTGAGTGAATATCTTCCAGTATATTTGATGTAATCATCTCTTACGAGAGAAACAAATGCATCTTCAGAACGGAATCCATTACCATCACTATTGACAAACAATCTTTCATTCTTGGTGAAAGTTCCCCTATCTTGTTTGATAGTAATTCTTGGATAGATATTTTCGTTGATAAGAGTTGCATATCCTGATTGATATGTCTTTGCAATACCTGCATTGGTTGTAAGACCAACACCAGCATCATCTACAAGTTGGAATGTAAGAGTTGCTGGACTGGTGTTTGCAAACTGGGTTACTTTGAATAACTGGTAGTTATAATCGCTTGAGTTGAATCCAGAACCATCTGGAGAACCCATTTCAATGCCCTCAACAAATACTCTATCATTGACAGCAAATGGTGCTTGATTATATCCAAGAATTGGTGTTTTAAGAACACAAGTTGCAATTCCAGTTGGACCACTGACCATTGAAACGATACCAACACCATTTGAGTTGTTAATTGTAATGATCTTATGTGGTTCAGATTCTAATCCAAATATTGGTGCTAGTTGTTCAATTTCTGCAATAGATCCGTTTGGTGCTTTTGCAACAAGAGTTGTTGTATCAACAACTTGCTTAGTTGTATCATTCCAAAGAATAACGTCTGGATCGGAAAGATATTTTGCACCAGCAAACTCAATATCAATTTCTTGAATTGTATCCAAATTATCAACAGTGACAATTGGTGGTACAAATGCTTCAGGTCTTAGAGTTCTATCTGCAGAATAATCATATCCAACATCACGAATTCTAGTCTTTTTAATACGACCAATAGAAGTTGATATTGCAACAATATTTGCATTTATACCATTCTTAGATGTAACATCCTTAAACTGAGGAAGTTTGTCAAAGTTAAATCCTTCAGCAATAACTTTGACCTTGGAAATGCTACCATTGAGTGCATTTGCGGATCTAGTATTGTATTCTAATGTATCACATTCAGCACTACTGTAAGATAATACATTTGGATATCTGTATGGAGAAATCTTGAACTCTGTCGTTGATGATGTAGTTGAGATACCAAATACAGAATATGTTCCATTATACTCACTATTCTCATATCTAATTTCCGAATATGCCTTGACTTCAGTATCTGCTGTACTAATATATCCACCTTTTTCTAATGCATAGTAAAGTCTTGATGGAATACTATCAGAGTAACTTAAAGTCAATGATGCATCGGAAGCAGTACCAAAACCTACACTTCCAAGACCAACTACATTAAAGTCTCTGGAATCACCAGAACTAATATATTCATTAGTAAAATGCTTATCTCTATAGATTTTTAACTGATAACCTCTAAGTGATACATCTTGGAGATTAAACTTCAGATCACTATTTCTTACAACATCAATCGGTGGATTGACTGCAGAAACGTAATGATTTACTCCACCCTTAGCACTAATACTTACCGCATTCTCTGTTCTTGGATTTGATTCAAATAAAGTTTCTGCAAGTCTAAATTTATCAATACTATCTTGAATTACATAATAAGTTCCAGTGGTTAGACCAGAAGCAACTTCTGTTGCTTCATAGAATACTTTATCACCAGTTTTGTATCCGTGATCTTGATAAGTGAAAGATCCGTCAGAAAGAGAAATACCAGTTGAATTGATGCCAATTGTATTGACAAGAATCTTTTTCTCATCTTCATTCAGTTTAATATTCAATGCACCAGTTGTTCCAAATCCAACAACAGTGTTTGGAGCAACAGTCAGTTTAATAACATCTCTATTCTGAAGACCGTGAGTTGATGAAGTACTGACAATTGTAGTAATTCTATCAACATTTCCAAGAACTTGCGATCTATTTGTTTTGAGAAGATATTCAGAGTTATTAGATCCATCACTATAGAAGAACAGTCCTTCAGAAGCAGTTGTTAAACCAACTTGTGTTGTTAGACCAATAAAGTTTTCGCCCTTATTGATAACAAAAACTTCACTTGATAGTGAGTTAGTATCTGGAATAAAGAATGATCCTTGATTTAAAGAATTATCTGCAACAATAAGTGAGTCTACTCCAGCAAGAGTGCTCTTAGTAAAGGTAAGTCTTTCACCAGTCTTAAGTCCGTGATTTGGCAGATATATTGCTCTACAAGGAACAGAGACACTAGATGTGGTGACTCCAATTGTTCTTACCTTTTGTTGAGCACCACCTGCTGTTGTTCCAACACCAACGGATGTTCTTGCATTGAAATAGATCAGTTTGTCTCTTCTGGATTCAAACTTTGTAGATTTTACTGGAAGTCTCACTCTATCAGAACTCAAACTGAGATCACTTCCAAAGGAGTGTGCTACACCAGTAGATCCAAATCTCTTGACAGTTAATACGCCATTTGAATGATCATTGAGAACTTTTACAGTCTCAGTACCATCAGACGATGTGATTGTTATAGAATTGCCAATTGATACTTCTCTAAATCTTCTAGAAACAAAGATGTCTTCAAATTTTCCACCAGGAAGTCCAGAATAACTGGTCATTGTTCCTGCAAGACCAACTGCTTCTGTAGTAAATCCTATTCTCTTTGGTCCACTCAAGAATGGTATAGAAGTGGAAAGTCCACTAATAAGGACAGTATCATTATTATTAAAGTCATATCCTTCGCGGTTGTATGCAGAAACTTGATTATCGTTATCCCATACAAATACACAGTTTACATTTCTCTCTAAGTCAGTTGTAATTGAAGATATTCCTGCACCTTTGAGTTCTTGAACTTCACCTCTAAGACCAGTTCCACCAGTACCTTCAAAATCAAAGTTGACTCTATCACCAATAGAGTAACCAACTCCACCATCAATGACTTTAATCTGACCAACAGTTCCCTTTGTAACAGCATCTACAGTAGATAGTTGTTCAAAACTTTCATATGACTCATTAATAAAATCATAATCAGCATTTGGATCATTGACTTTGTATGGGAAAGTATTTCTAACAAGATCATTTCCATTAAAATCAAATTTGTGATCTAAAATTAGATTGTCTGTTATTACTTGAGACTTAAATTTATTTCCAATAAAGTATGGGTATGCAGGTGCAAATTTTGCAGAGTTTTGTCCGCTAGTTGTAACCCCAACAAAGTATGCATAAACTCCATTTGGAAACTCAGGAGTCTTGCAGAATCTACCGTTGTGAACATCAAGATCACCACTATTGGTATACAGATAATCCTCTTTAAAGAATCCTGGTTCAAAGGTGGGTGGTCTATCAACAACAGAATTAGTTTTCAGTTCATATCCAGTTTCAAGTCTAGTAACACCAGATTGAACATTATCTGCCTTTTGATATCCAAATGGACCATAAATTGGATTTCCATCATATGCCCATCCAATAATAGGTGAGTGAGAACCATTCAAAGGTTCAAAGTTGGATGCAAGATCTTCAGAATATCCATACATTCCATAAACCAATGAATCTTGTTCAACATCTTTGTAAAGACTGGAATAAATTTCTGGTGTTCTTGTCGCAGAAATCTTACCAAACCTAAAGGCATCATTTACTGTCAAATCTCTAACTCTGGTATCAAAGATTGCACCAGACCCTCTAGAATCTACAAAGATTGAAGTAGAAGATGCACTATATCCTATACCAGCATTGATAACAACAACATCATCAATTTTTCCATTCAAAAGTACAGGTCTAAGAATTGCACCTGTTCCTCCAGAAGGATCTTCAACTCTAAGTTCGGGGATTGAATCATATTCAGATCCCTTATTCAGTACTTGAATATCAACAATTCTTCCATTAGAAATAATTGGAGCAAGTTGAGAATTTTTGCCTTTACTGAGTGAAATTCTTGGTTTTGTGTGTAAATTGAATATGGTAGATCCATATCCTGCACCAGACTCATACAGATAAGCATCAGCAATTTCACCAGTTACAATTGGTGTAAAGGTAAATGTTCCAATACCAGCGGATCCAAAAGAAACATTAGCATTAACTTTAATCTCTGGATATTGGAAAATATGATATCCGCTTCCAATGGAGTCAAGTTTAGTGTATTTTGACTTATTCAGATCATCAGCAAATGTTCCGGCAACACCAACATTTACAAGTCTGAATTGATCGGAATCTACAAATTGAATAGAATAACTATTGAGAGTAGATAAACCAACGATAGAATTACCTGTGGTTTGATATGTGACTACTTCTCCCGTTTTGAATCCATGATTCTTAAAGTAGATAGTGTTATATTCTGTAGAAATACCACTAGACTTTACTCTAAGTTTTCTGTAAGCATAACCAGATCCGCCGTCAAGAACAGTGATCGATCTTACATTTTTTTGTGATAAAGTTCTAAACTTATGAATACCAGATGCTGATGTGGCAGCAGAAAGACCAATTGTATTGATACCAGTGCTTATGGTTGTAATACCCGATGCGGAAGGTGTAAATGCATCAGTATCATTTTTAAACAGTCTAATGGTTGATGTATTTACAACTCTAACAACATATTCATCACCACTGCTTAAACCACCTGTTGCAATATTATTTGGATCATATGCTTCTCCAATCTCAATCGGATCATTGCCATTTTGATTGTAGATAATGTGCTCACCATCTGCAAGATTATGATTTGTTGTGAATGTAATCGTCTCATTTTGAGGGTCAATTCCTCCACCAACATTCAGATTACGACTATCAAAAGATATTTCTCTAAATCTTGATCCAATAACTGGTTCCAATAAACAACCAGATCCATTACCACCAACTAAGTCAAGTGATAAAAACTTATCAAATCCAAAGTCTTGTGGATCAACAAAAACCTGTTTAACACTACCAATAACTACTGGTTCAACTTTTGCACCAGATCCAAGGGGAAGACCAGATCCAGTTTGTGCAATATCTTCAACTGTTAATTGTGGTGGATTTACAACGTCATATCCTTTACCACCATTAAGAACTTCAAATTCTTCTACAGGTCCGTAGTAAATTTTATCCGTAGAGTCTGGACTTACAATCTCCACACCATCAATCAATACACCAACGTTAGATACCGTTCTATCAGAACTCTTAGTGCTTTCTAATTGTTGTACTAATGGGAACTTTCTAACAATCTGCTTACTTGAAAGAGTTCTATTCTCGTGCCTCTTGAGGGTAAAATTATGTGCTCCTGCACCAAAGTTTGGATTGAATCTAGAAATATCATCAAAGTTTGCAACAGTCTTTGCATTATTAGCAAGTTGAGATTTAGATGCATATAATTTAATCTCGTTTGCTGCAACAAGTTTTACAAAGTAACTGTCTCCAGAAGTAAGACCAATTAAAGGACTTTGTGCGGTATAAACTATTTCGTCACCATCTCTAAAATCAACTGGTGTTGAGAATACAATTGTCTCATAAGTCTTATAGTAAGGATTATATCCACCCAGTCCTTGAGTATTGTTTGGACCTAATGTTTGTACATATCCATCTGGGAGTGTAGACTCAACAATATCATCTACAATTTTATATCCAGGTAAAGAATTTGATGCTAAGTATCCAAAGGTTGCAGCATCATCTGTGTAGATATTAGATGCATTTGCAATGTATACTTCATTACCAACGGTAAGAACTACACCAGAACTCTTTGCCTTTACAACTTTTCTTCTAATACTGTAGTCTTTATTAGGGTCTGGTACAAAGTTTCCTATGTTGGATAAAGTAACTTCTTTAGTGAGAGTGTTTATTGATGATACTGTTGCAAAAGATGCATTTGTAACAGTTGGATCAGGTACAACTACCTGTTGACTTTCTCCAATAAGAACTTCAACAGAATCACCTACTTTGAGATATGCCTTATCAATATCAGAGAATAATGTAAAAACTGAAGAATTTATTTCTTCAACCTTAAATCTTGGACTGGTATTATACATCCAAGAGTTGGCAAACATTTGCTTGTAAGTCCTATCAACGATAGGATTCTCAATAATCTCACCAACATTTCTTGTGGTTATCTTCTCATCTTCTTCCATCAAAGGAATATCTGTCAGTGATTTGAATTCTGACAGAACTCCAGTGATTCTCATATCACATCTGTTCTCGATATCACCATTTTCATAACCAAAAATGGTTTCATCTGCTCTTATAACATCAGCAAGATTAATTTTTGTTGTAACACCAGTACAACCGTAGAACTGATTAATACTCTTTGAAGTATAATCAATTCTATTTGTTCCAGAAATAATAGTTCCTGTCTGACCAAATCCGATTGTAGAGTCAACGCTGATTACATTTGCATTCACTTCAACTGGTTCTAATACTCTAGATGCTCCAGGAATAGTGAAAATACCTTCTACAAGATCTCTATCGTTGTATCCAACGAAGACACCAAGCTTATAAAAAGTTTGATTATTTCTAGTGAAAATTTCAACGTCTGAAACTGATGCATTAGTTTCAAGATCATTTGATTTAAAGATTGTCTGACCTTCTAATCCAAAAGGATCACCAGAAATATTCTCAGCAACAATAAGTTCTCTTCTAATATATTCAGAAGAAGAAGGTTTGATAAGTCTACTTTCAAGATCTAATACTTCAGCATTTACACCATAAAGTACTTTGAACAGAATTTTAACAGATTCTGCAATACCTTTTGACTGATAGAAGTTTCTTGCGTGCTTTATGAAGTTTCCGACATCCAAATCAGAAACAAAATCATACTCTTCTAGTCCTGGAGTAAAAGTTTTCTTTAATTTTTTATAGAACTCCTGTAAAAAGATAACACTTAAGTTCTTTACTACTGCTCCGTTGGCCGCGGCGGATGCAGAAGTTTCACTGAAAATTACATTTTGCCTGTTTACATTGCTGAAAACAGTAGAGATTCCTACATCGTATCCAGATATTCCACTAAAACCACGAACACAACCAGTAAATTCGGTGTCAGTCTTTGCCTTATACGTAACAATTTCATCACCGATCTGTAAAAGACCATACTCATCAGGAAATCCCTTTGTAGAGGTTACCTGAATAGTATCTTGAGAAGATGTAATCGATGCCGTGAGTGCTGTTTCACCTACAACAACCTCTGGAACGAGGTTATCTACTCTAATATAACGATCAAGATTATCAACAAGATCTACACTACCGCCCTGATGCTCCAGAGACAAGTAATATTGTCTAAAAAATTCTATTGCTTTTGGAAAATCAGCGACTAAAAACTCTGGAAGTTGGCTCTCAATAATTTTATTGAGTTGCACTCTCTTCTCAAATTGCGACATATTTTATTTCCTCTCTAAATCTCCGTTGGAATAACTTGAAGTATAATAGTCTCTTGTGAAAGACACGCCAGAAATATCTTCACCAGATGCAATGACATCTTTAACCATATTTATTGTACTACTTGGAACGTTGAAACTCAAATAAAGATCTTTTAGACCAACAACGTCGTTAGATTCTGGGAATGCTTGAATCTCAATAATGTTATTTGGTCTCTCAGTTTCAACAATATTCAACGTATTGAGAATGACTTCTCCCTTCATATAATCAACTACACCTGCTTCTTTAGCAACAACAATTCTTTGACCATTAGAACCAATCTTAATTATGGAAATGACTCCAGTTTTAAGATCAGCATTTGGCAAATCTGTCAAATATACAACCGATGCTTCGCCAACGAGTTTAAATCCAGTAGACTTGATATTAAGTCCATTTGGTTTTACATTGAATCGATTACCGAAACAAATCTCATATTGAGCAAACTGATTAACTAGTGCCTTCATATCTCTTCTGATCTTCACCTTAGTGATGTTAGAAGTGATAGCAGTATCAACACGATCAATGAGTTGAAGAATCTTACTGTACTTAAATCTTCCACCAAAGCGGTTCATATCAACATCTTTGGAATATTTCTCAAGAGTATCAATGATATTAGTTCTTAATGTGTCAACACTAGCAACTTGTGATGAGTTGTAGTAAATATTAGACTCGATTTCAACATAAAGAACCTTAAGATCAATAATCTTTTGGTTAATCCCTGCAATTGAGTATTGTTTGATCTTATTGAGAATATTTCTCTTGTCAAAATCGGAAACATATGTACCGTTTTTAGGTTTAATACTGATTTGGACAGTACCAAACTGTGGTGGTACCAATTCTTCACCACCAACAACTGCAACAGACTCTGTATTTGGATAAATTGAAGCAATAATCGCTTCATAATCCCTTGATGTAACCGCTCTGTACTGCGCTGAGTAGAGTCTTGGAGCGAAATACTTAATAGAGGACACATCCTCTATTCCGCCGCCGTTCATCGCCTTCTGAACGGTCGTAACAGGCACTGATCCTGTAGGAATTGCTCTTAAACCTGCTTGATCAGTCAGATTCCCTTGGAATTCAAAGACAGCAGGTCCATTTCCTGCCTCACCATCAGTAACAATGTAACTTACAGTGATAAGTTTGCCATTTTCTAACTTTTTACCAAAATATCCGTCACCAAACAGCAATTCATACCTTTCATCTTGAACTTCTTGGATCAAATAGATCTCAGAGTTCTTATCAATGTTTAAAATATTGTCAACTCTACTAAAATCTCTTCCAGTTCCTGCTTGACCAACCGTAGAGACATTAACTCTGATAGTTGAAGCGTCAATATTTGGATTATCAAGGATAAAACGCTGATCTCTAGACGTATCAGTCACAAATTGTCTAGTAAGAACCGTTCCTTGGAAGATTTCTATGGGTTTATCTGCTGTTCCAAACTGCGCTACACCATTAACTACCGATGCAGTGACTTTTTCTGGAATTGAGAAGCGATATGAACTGTTATCTTGCCCTCCAATGCACACCAGACCCGCTTCAAGGGTGATTGTAGTAGCAGTAGAGGGTGCAGGTACGCCAAAAGTTACATTCGCCTTAGCGGCGCTTGCAGAGCGAGGTACATAACCAATATTTCGTGCCAATGATACGACGTTTTCACGTACTGTCGCACCATCTAAGAAGGATTCATTGACGACAAGGTTAGCATTGAACGCATTAATGTACGTATTGTATGCTAAAGTGTCAATCAGTACCGAAAAATTAGAACCTTCAAAGTCAAAATCCGTAAAATTTGAGTTAGAACGGAGATATGCTTTGATTTCTGCCCTAATTTGGTCGAAATCTAGGTTAGTAAACTGAGTAAAAGGCATTGGTTATCGTGTTGCCTCTAATATGAACGAAAATGACTGGGTTGGATAATCTAAACCTACGATATCAAAGAAAACATTGACATCAAAACTGTTATTATCGGGTTGTGGATTGACTTGAACCTTTAAATTTTCAATTCTATCCTCATAAAACAGGATTGTTTCCCGAATTTGCTCCTTAATAACACGACTTGAGGCGACATCGACGAACTCAAAGAGACTTCTACGAATATCTGACCCCAAGTCGGAGTTAAAAAAGCGTTCTGTAGGTACCGTTTCAACCAAATTACGTACAGATCTGATGATTGCACGCTCATTAATGAGTACAGGAAGGTCCTTCGTCACAGGATGTGGATCAAATGAGAAACTAATATCCTTAAATGCTCTGGAAACCCTCTTGCTAGGCATTGAAATGGTAGATTTTTCTGAATTTATTTATACCCTCTACTCAGAAATCTGACCATAAGTGGGTTCTGTACCATAACCCCAGTCATCATAATCCTCATCATTACGAATTTTTTCGTGAAGTTCGTTTTGAGTCTTAAAATCGTGCTTTTTAGGCGTCATATCATCATTAGCAATCTCACGAAGCATCTTTTGATGTTGGTGATTGCCTAGATTGTCAAGAAAATCGTTCATTTTTTCACTTTGATGGTAGTCAGTAACGAGTCTTGTGGTACCCCACATTTCTCTCATGTAGTTAGAGTCTCTATCGACAGGTGAGTTGCCCATTGTAGCTCCTGATTTACACTGAAATCAGAACTTTTAAAGGGGTTGCTATCCCTATCAGTTTAGTATGCTGGTTTTATACCAGTTTTCTTAGCACTTTTACTAAGCTTATCAATTGCAGATCCTCCAGCATTAACAGCGCCACCAACAGCAGCATCTATTGGTTCGTTTCTAGCACCAGACCATCTTGCACCGCTTGTAACAGCAGAAGCACCTCTTGCAAGATTCCTACCACGACCAAGTGCTCTTACTGCCTTAAATGCTGTACCACCAGCAGGGAGCATACCCAAGGCATTTACCGCAGCACCACCATAGTTACCCTTCTTAAGTTCTTGTGCCGCTCTATAACCAGAGTAAGCACCCAATGCCATACTTCCTAATTTCAATCCAGCTGCTACTGCAAGAGGTAATGCTTCTTGAATGTTCTCTCTAGCAGAATAGGACTCAGTACAAAACTGCTTATATGATTTCATCGTACCAATTTGTTTTTAGGTATTTATTAAAAAAGAGGGGTCAATGCCCCTCCTTGTATTCATTTCCTACCTTGTCCGCGATATGCTTTCTTAGCGTTATTGCGAGAAGAAGCGGCGTACTTCGTGTTTTTTCCGGACCCTTGACGAGTCTTCTTCGGTTTGGATTCTACGAATTTCTCACCAGAAAGTCCAACTTTAGATCGTGCCATAATTAGTCTGTCGTAATTTTAGTTTCAAGTTCCGAGGGGTTCGGAGACCCAGAAGAGTAGAAGTCCTCTGCTAGGTCTGTAAGTTTATCAAAATATTCAGCTTCGGTCAAGTCCTTAAACAGTACTTCACCCCTATGGAGAATTGTATAATACTCCTGCTTCATATCAGATCACACGAGACTTCTCGTGACCAACTCTGACGCGAGGATCACACCAAATCTCAAATCCTGCTTCTTTTGCATCCAGACAGAATGATACATCCTCTCCACACATATCTTGTACTTCACCAGACTCAAAGACTTGCATCTTCGGTGCAAACCAAGGATACTTAATCTCGTCGTGCTCAAAGACACCATTCTTAATTAACAACCAACCGAAACCTGCATAGTCCACAGTGAAGGGTTTCTTACGCTTGGCAATACTCTCCAAGGTTTCGTGGTTCATAACACCACCATTGTTTCGGAAGTCATCTTCGTCCATCCAATGTGCAACACTGGTGGTTTGACCGTCTTCGGTACAATACCAACCACTTGCAATATCTTTGTCCATCAATACCAACTGATAGAACTTCTCA
>MDSW01204051.1_pt1 | contig 11969 bp, 6 predicted proteins | sample 811171 | NCBI WGS metagenome assembly MDSW01 (sample SAMN05326641, study PRJNA326480) | marine metagenome | isolation source: seawater | place: Atlantic Ocean: North West | collected 2012
CGGGGCCGCGTGCGTGGCGCCGGTCTGGTTTCCGGCTTCAGGTAGAAATTTCCGTCTCCAAGGTTGGGTAGGATCTTTCGGAGCGTAAAAGACGGCAAAATAATTGCCACCAGTAAAGGGTTTGCCTTTCGCGCCGAGTGTCAAATCGGGACGGCCGTCGGCATTGACGTCGCCAAAATCAAAGTAGTGGCTACCACCGGGCGCTGTACCTTTTGCGATGGGTATGATGGACCAACTGATCGGTCCATCTTTGGGGGAAGAAGATTTGAGCCAGCAAATTGATCCGGAATAAGGTCCCTTATCGACAGTGAAGTCGTTGGCAATGAGGTCCGGTTTGCCATCACGGTCAATATCGAAAGAGCGAATGCAATGGACACCATGAATTTGATCAGTAATTTGATGCATCTTCCAGCTCGTCTTTGTGGCATTCTTACTTGGGCACTCTAACCAAAATAGGCCACGTACATAAGAGCCGACAAAGTCCAGATCGCCGTCTCCGTCAACGTCATGCAGGACACTGTGAATGCACTGATCTTTGCGTTTGGGTTGCTTGGGATCCGCCATAGCCAGCACCTGTTTCTTTTGATAATCCGGACCAAGGTGCATGAGTATCTGACCTGCTCCGGAAAAGATGATTTCCTGATGACCGTCATTGTTATAATCGGCGGCCGTGGCGGAGTTGACGTGGGCACCAGAGAAAATTTCATGCCGGATCCATTTAGCGCCTTCCGCGCCTTTGGTGATCGCGATAGATGAAATGAGAAGTCCAGAGAGTACTGCAGTGCGGCATGGGAGGAAAGAATTGAGCGTCATTGAAATTTTGTATATTAAGGGCCTATTTAGACCTTAGCTAAAATAGTTCCTTTATGGGCTGGCCATCGAGGATCAATTTGGAGATTTCGGGCGGCAACAGTTCGGGTGATACCCGAAGTTTATCCGCATCGAACATTGTGTGCATTATAGTGGCGAGTAGGTTTTCCGGGCCGTACGGTTCGGAGGCCGGGCGGCTACCGGTCCGGTCGGATTTTCCAATCGCCTGCCCCATATTCAAGCCGCCACCTGCCAGTAGAAGTGGCGTCAAATCACCGTGATGATCGGTGCCTGCGTCCTTGTTCTTTTTGATCGGTGAGCGGCCCATCTCACCGGTGATAATTAACAGAATTTGATCGCTCAGGCCTCTTTGCTCGACATCGTCGAGAAAAGCTGCAACTGCATGATCCATCTGAGAGCCCAAGGTATTCATGCCAACGAGAGTGCCCGGATTGTTTGCCCCGTTTCCATGGAAATCCCAGCTCGAATCGACTACAGTCACAAAGCCACAGCCCGCTTCGCACAAGCGCCGTGCCAGAAGCATTTCCTTACCTAACAAATTTGTCCAACGTTCCTGATCCACTAGCTTTTTTTTACCTTTGAAGAGAAAGTACTTACCGCCTTTGTGGTAATCAGCCATGTTGAAGAGGTGACTAGTGTCGTACTTTGCTATTGTTTTCGGATCTTCCTTTGAAAGATCAAATGCGTCGGCCACGCCGCGAAGAAGGAGATCGTATGTTTGCCGTTCGATCTGACTCATTCCATTCACTTCTCCGCTCTGATCCAGATTACGCTTCAAGTCATCGAGTTTTCCGAGAAGATGGTACCGGTCAATGAAACGGTTCCGCGGTAAATTCAAGTCGAAGTTACCCAATTGTTCAGGTTTGCCGTTGCGGATAAAACCCTTGTAGGCATTACCTAGGCTTCCCGAAGTTGCGACTGAGGTCTCGATCCTTGGAAGTCCAAATGTTGGAGTTGGCGTGCCGAGTTTCAGACCGGGCTGCACAGCTTCGGGAACGATTACTGTATTCATCGGCAAGCCTGTCTCTGGATGAAATGGACCAGAAGCGCGGGCGCACAATGCGCTCATGGCAGCCCCTGACGGATGTTTTCCGGTCAGAAGAGGCATAGGATTATGACTACCGTCATTGGTGGCGAACGAACGGACCACGGCCAAACGGTCAGCCCGTTGAGCTAGCTTTGGTAATGTTCCTCCGAACCAGACACCTGGCAGTTTTGTGCGAACCTCACCGGTACAACTGCGGTTATCAGAAGCGACATCGATCTTAGGATCGAAGGTTTCGATTTGTGGTGGCCCGCCCTGAAGGAAAAGAAAAACGATTGATTTGTTTTTGAATACATTATTCTCCAGAGCAGCCTGTGACTGCGCGGCCTTAAGGCCCGGCATGGTTAAGCCTCCAAGGCTACCGATGCGAAGGAAATCACGACGATTGAAGGAGGAGGGACTGTGAGCGAATCGACGGTCAGTGATGGTTAACATCGACTAGGTACCTTGATTGCTCACTTCATTGGCCCTACTTAGGCTCTAGTGAATTTGTTTATTCTGAATAGAATTCTTTACCCAAAGAGTTCAGTGATTGCTTCTGCTTTGACCAGCTCACGTGGCTGGTTCAAGTGATTATAGACTATCGAAGTAGGATCGATTCCAAAGGCATGATAGATTGTTGCTAATAACTGAGTTGGATGGACTGGGTCCTCGACAGGAGCAGAACCGGTCTTGTCAGATTTTCCATGCACATTACCCCTCTTAATTCCAGCACCCGCAATGAGTCCCGTGTAGCAATATGGCCAGTGATCGCGCCCGTCTGCACTGTTGCCGTTACCTGAAGTGCTTACTCCTTTTTGCGGGCTTCTTCCAAATTCGCCGACGGCCACAACGAGTGTATCATCCAGCATTCCCCGTTCATCTAGGTCTGAAATGAGGCCTGATAAGCCTTTGTCAAGCATTGGTCCTGACTGATTCTTCATTCTCTTGGTAAGGTCCTTATGATGATCCCATGAGTGATTATCAGAGTTAGCCACTTTGGGCCATATCACCTCTACGACCTTAGTACCAGCCTCAACGAGTCTTCTTGCGAGTAGACAACTGTCACCAAATGAAGTATTGCCGTACCTTTCTCTGGTTTTGAGTTGTTCTTGGTCCAGTGCAAAGGCTTCACGAGCTTTTCCTGAAATGATCAGATTAAGGGCCTGATCGTAATACTCATTGAGTTTATAATCTTTAACGGCTTCTTCGACCTTATTCATTTTCTTTGAGATTGTTTCTCTTAAAGAGGCACGCCTCTGTAGTCGAGTTGCAAAAACATCAGGCCTGAGCTGAAGGTCATCAATTTTGATCTTGGTCATTTTCTGCATATCCATGTCCCCTCCGCTAGGATAGAGAGTATATGGGTCATATGATCGACCAAGGAAACCGCCAGTACCGCCTTTGCCGACAACGTTGGATTCCTGAAGTGGGCGAGGAAGCATTACAAATGGCAACATCGGTTCTGTCTGTGGCTTGAGTCGGATGATGTTAGAACCAAAGTTAGGGAAGTCCTTAGGTGAAGGAGGTTCGAGCTGGCCAGATGGGGACACTTTATCCGTCGTGTAGCCGGTCATCATCTGATAAATTGCAGCGGTATGGTTGAAGAGTCCGTTCGGCTCGTAACTTACTGCACGCATGAGGGTGAACTTGTCATTAATCTTGGCAAGTTCTGGAAGTATTTCAGTGAAATGAACGCCCGGTATCTTGGTGGGAATTGTGTTAAAAGCTGACCTTACGTTATCGGGAACATCCTTCTTAGGGTCCCACAGATCCAAGTGACTTGGTCCTCCCTGGAGATAAACCATAATGATTGACTTGGCTTTGCCCCAACCAGGAGATGAGCTTTGGTTAGCTTTAGCTTTGAGCTCAAGCATTGAACTTAGTGTTAGGCCGATCATTCCACCTCCACCTACTCTGAGAAAATCTCTACGAGATGGTTTGAGGTGCTTGTCGCAAAGGTCTTTTCCTGGGTCGCCTAGTATTCTAAACATCGTCTCTATTTATTAACGGTTATGGTTTCTTAAGTATAATTATATAACTGCTAGTCTTTTTGTAAATCTCTGATTTTCATCGAGAAACAGGAAAAAACTCACAATTTATCATTTTTTTTGTTTTATCGATTAAAGAGGAAAGCGGGAGTGTTGATTATTGCCCAAGCAATGTCCTGGGCTGCGGTGATTCTTTTTTGACTCTTTTGCTGTTCACTCAGCGCTGCATCCTTGCGTAATTGTGCGAGCCGATAGTCTTCTGGGACCGGTTTTTCAGCCTCTTTTATATCTGCTTCCAATTCCGATACCTTTGGATCAGCGGGTCTTGGTTTTTTAGCGTTTGCCAGATCCTCATTTAATTTTTTATAGTCCCCGTTGTTCTCTTTGTAATATTTGGTGATCTCCGCCACTTCTGCCTCGGTCCGTTCGTTCTCGGCCTTGGCAATGATCGAGGTGACATTGCCTGGAAGTCCGAAATTAATTGGCTTGGGTGAAGAGGTGACAGAGATCCGGAAACGTCCGATCGAATGGTTCTTGTCTTGATACCTTTGATCGAGATCGAACCTGAGGAGTCTTCTCCCGTCGGAATTGGGCTGTTCTTTGACTTCGAAGATGGCAGTGTGTGGCTTATTTATCTGAGGAGAGATTGCCCAACCATTTCCACTTTCATTTCTTTGTCCATCAATGGCTGTATTAACTCCATAGCCGTCCTGACTGAAATCCGCCTTTGCATTTTCCAGGGAGAACTTTTCCAGTTTTGCAGTCTCTGCCCTGTTAACCCGCATAGCGTCAACGTAGACGACGTTCTTATCATCGATTGGATCGAATCTTAGTGAAGTCAGCTCACTGTCTGTCTGGAAAAAGAGACGGTAATTCTGCCAGCCCTTCTTTCCTCTGGGAAGGGTCAGTCTTGTGGACCTTTCCTCGGAAATGTTATTGTCTTTTTTAGTGGTCCAAAACAGTTGCACATGGGCCTTCCCCTGTCCGGGAAACTCGGCCTTAAGATCGACCATAAAAGTTCCTGCAGGAGCGTTCAGCGCGGCCGTCACTGAAGGATCATTCCCCTTACTGTTAATTTTCAGGACGCCCTTATCGACTCCGATCTCGGCCTGATTTGGCTTTTCCCAGCCATCGGCGCTCTGGTCGAAAGTCCATAACTTGACTACTTTCCAGTCTTCTTTTTTCTGAACGGCCGAACCGTGGAGTTCAAACTCTGTAAGAACAAAGTTCCCAGATCTTCCTGGCCCCCCCTTGGGCAATCTGCTGTCAGGTATCGCTTCGATCCTGACGCCCGTTATGTTTTGTATTCCGGTCGTCGCAAAGATTCTGTAATTACCGATTCCATTTTTACCGGATGCAAAGAGTGAGCTGTCATTTTCAAGTTCGAGCTTTGATCCGTTCGTCGCGTTAAAACCTATCGGGTTGATGACTTCCCAGGACGAATCCGTTGAGCTTGCTTTGGCCCATGCGGATACTTTTTGAGGAACAGTTTCCTCAAAATCTTTGATCGCTTTTTCGGCTTTGCCGATGCGTTCAGCCTGTTCTTTGTTGAGCTTTTCTTCGCGTGCGGCCATCTCCTCACGGTATTTAGTGAGCGCTGATTTGGCTGCAGCGATGGCCTCATCTCTTTTCTTTGTGGCCTTATCGGTCTCGGCTTTCAAATTGGATTCACGTTCATTGACCATTGCAACGATGTTTGCATGGTCCGTATCAATGTCATTCATCAAGGAAAGGCTTGCGGCAAGTTCATCATCGTTTGCGGGCCGCGAAAGTAGACGAAGAAAAATCTCGTTAATGACTTTTTTATCGTCCTCAGATCCATTGACAAGTTTTGGGAGTATATTATTGGGATCACTGATGGCATTTCCAACAGTAGGCCCTGAAACGAGCGCCATGATTGGTCCTAACTGTAGGCCGCTACTGCGTTCGCATTCACAGGCACTTTCGCGGACCGGTCTTCCAGCGTTATCAAGGAATCCATCAGGCAACTTAATGCCGACGTCAGGGAGTTGAGCTGCTCTAGTTCCTGCTGGAACACCAGGGAAGTTGGGCTGAGCGCCTAATGATGTGTGAATCGCATCGTAGAGCACTTCTGCTGGCAGTCTTCTAGCCTTACCGTGAGAGAAGTTAGTATTATCATCATTATTCCATTTGTTAGTTTCAATGGAGAGTTGATACGTTCTCGATTTGCAGATCAACCGTAGCACGTGCTGGGGGTTAAAGTTACTACTGATGAATTCCTTTTCCAGATATTTTAGAAGTTCAGGATTACTTGGTGGGTTTCCTGCACGAATATCATCGAGAGGCTCTATGATTCCTGTCCCGAGCATGTATCCCCAGAGCCGGTTCACATAACTCGAAGCAAAGTACTGGTTCCCTGGAGCAGTGATCCAGTCGGCCAGTTCGGCTCTCCTCGTTTCTTTTTTTGGTTTGGTAATGTCTCTTCCAGCCAAGTAAGGGAAAGATGGCGCAGACACTTCTTTAGTTCTGTCGTGGATGACTTCACCTTCTTTCTTGTCAGAAATGAGTTCGTAAAGAGGCTTTGCACCTTCGACTGCCGTGCCTCCAATATTATTTTTGCCAGAAGCTGGGTCCCTTTTCATTTCTATCTGAGCAAAATAAGCCGCTAATTCGTAATATTGGTCTTGGGTCCATCTTTCGAATGGGTGATCATGGCACTTATTACAATTGAACCGAGTCGCGAGGAAAAGGTGCGTGGTATTTTCCATTAGTGCGTCTGGTTCACGCAGTATCTTATAGTATGAGGCAGCAGGGTTTGTTTTGTTTGAACCTGTGGCCGTGATGATTTCACGGACAAACTGGTCATAAGGCTTATTATCCTTGACCTGCATTCTGATCCATTCACGGAGCCCCTTTGCCCCTTCTTGGCCGAGGAATTTCCTATTAACCTGCAATAGGTCTGCCCACTTGTTGGTCCAATGATCAGTGTATTCCTCAGATCCGATCAACTGATCAATGAGAGCGTCCCGTTTCTGTTTCTGATCCCTATTATCAGAGACAAAGTCCTGTAGGACCTGTGCCGAAGGAGGAAGTCCGGTAATATCGAGATATGCTCTCCTCACAAATTCATAATCATCGCATAGACCGGATGGTAATATCTTCATGCGCTCCCATTTAGAGGCGACCAATTCATCAATTTTGTTATTTGCCGGAGGCTGTTGCCAAACGAATCCACTCCTGTCTCCCATTACTGTGACTGTAGTTGCGGTATAATTTCCTTCGTAACGGATCAGTATCGGAGCCTCTCCTCTGCGGATAGTATTGATCAGAGAATGACTTTCTTTTTCTGGTTCGGCAACTTCAGTGTTTCCACTTTGCACGAAGGCCTCTCTAGTAACGTCGCGCTTGAGTCCATCATGATAAGTGGCGATGACCCGTATCTGCTGCTTGGTTCCAATTTTCTGAACTACTGGATTTTTTGGAAAAACTTCGATCCCTTTAACTTTGGGAGTCGAGAGCTTGAGCTTGGCCCCACCTGCGATCCAACTCTTTACAATGTTGTAATAGTCCGAGTTAATTTTAGTAACTTGGCCCCCTTCATGAGGAACGGCTCCGGTAGCCTTGAGGAGTAATAGGCTTGAGTCCGGTGCAGCGACATTGACGCGTCTTCCCCCAAGATCATCAGTGAATGCCCGAATATCATAGATCGGATCATATCCTCGCAATGAGAGTTTGAAACCGTTCTTGCCATCCTTCGAACCGTGACATGTGCCCTGATTGCAGCCCATTCTTGAGATGACGGGCATGATGTCTCTCACATAGTCTGGTTTAAATTCATTTGCCTGACCCTGAACCTTCACTGAGAGACTGACTGTTTTTCCTTTGTGTTCGAAATTGATTGTGGAATTACCATCCTTCAAGGGTTCAATAAAACCGGACTCATTTATTTTTGCGGAATCACCCTGGATGGTGACTTTCGCTAACCTCGTCACATCGATGCTGTCGCCGCTCATTAGTTTCGCTGTGGCGATGACTTGAGCATTAGCAAAAGGAGAGCCGAGTTGAATCTCTGTCGGGTTCAATGAGAGAGATTCAATGTCTTGTAAATTCTCCTCGGCATTTAGCCCACAAGTTAAAATGAACGAGAGAATCGTTCCCGTGCAGATTAGATTTTTCAGTGCTGTCATAAATTAAAGTAGTGCGTAAATTTTAATGTTAATGCTCTGCGAGCTCCTGTATATGATTTCCTATTGGTTTATTGGTACAGGCACAAATTCAGTGACCTTCTGTCCGTTCGTGGTATCAAAGATTCTTACATGCCCATCAGATCCGGCAGCAGCGATTTGGGTCCCTGCAGGATTAAATTTCACTGAATAGATTCCTGATGGTATTGAGTCAATTGCGGCGATGGTTTTGATGCCATTCTTGAAATAGTCATTGAGCTTATTGCGTTCACCCCCGTTTCGGCTCTGGACAGGTTTTTTAATGATTCCATCGATGTCTCCCGGAACCTTATAGTTTGGGTCAATACCGTAAATGTGAAGGTATCCGTTACCGTCGAGGCTACTCCCTGCCGCAATGAGTTTTCCGTCTTTGCTCCAGTCAACGGCGAATATCCTTCCCTTGAGTGGAGGTAGTTTCCATAGTTGGTTCGAATCATCTCCGATCTCACGCTTTTTGACGCGCTGAGTTCGATAAATCTTCGGGACTCCATCAGCTCCTCCAAATAAGATTTCGTCTCTAGAAGGGTGCCTCGTCACGGATAAGATTCCACCCTTGAGGGCTTTCGGAGTGATTGAAGTAATATTGTCTATGAATCTTTGTTCGTCGACTTTGGTAAGTTTGGCTGACATGTCTCTCCCAACTGATACAAGATAATCACTCTTCATGGAAAATACGGTATCTATGACCCAGTTATTATGGCTTCCCATGAACAGTACCTGCTTGCCGGTCTTTGCATCGATTGCTCTGACCGTAGTGTCAGAGCAGCCGAACGCGATAAGTTTTCCGTCCGGTGACCAGCTCCCACCGTAAACCGTGTCATAAGTTACAGGAACCGATAAGCTGAGCTTTCTTGTCGCAACGTCCCACACTTGCACTTCGCCCATCCTTGCGGGTAGTCCTCCAGTCACGGCAATCTTTTTGCCGTCCGCTGAGAACGATATTGACTCGATCCTCTCAGACAAACCGACTAGTCTCGATTCCATTGCGGATCCGTCGGACTTATGAATCAGAACTTCATGGAATCCTGAAACAGCTAACAATGAACCGTCCGGTGAATAGTCCAAGGCACTGATGACTGGTGGCTTAACGTACTCTGGTGGATTCTCTGCAGTGTATCTTTGTTTGGCCCCTTCTGGGGTATCGTCCTTCGCTCCTTCCGAAATCCATTTTTTAATTAAATCGATTTCTGTTACGTGCAGGGGATCAGCTTTCTGAGGCATCTCAGCTTCACCGTCCTCAGGAGTAATTAAATCAATGATATAACTTTTCTCAAGGTCGCTCGGAACGATGGCCGGATCACCGCTGTCACCGCCGGCAATGAGTTTATCAAACTCAGTCATGATGTACTTTCCTTTTGCCTTGGATGGCTGATGGCATCCCTGACAATTGGCCTGAAAGATCGGTCTGATGTCTTTATAATAGCTAACGGCTTTATTTGCCGGTTCTTCTTCTTTGCCTATTGATAATTGAGTGAAAATTACCAGACTCAGTAACGGAAAAGTTTTGCGGTTAAAAAGAAGCGGATTCATTTATGGTATTGTAAGGGATTTAGTCTCAGCATTCAAGCTACAGGGATCTCCGTTTTTGCCGATTTTCTAAAAAAGGATGCATTATAACAGATATGAATATTATAGCTGTTCCGCAATAGAATAAAGGCCCAAATAGTTGATGTTCACTAAAAAACAGGGCCGCAAATAGCATTCCATATACCGGTTCCAGATTATAAGCGAGGTGAATCGTGAAGACGCTCAGCCGTTTCAGTAACTCTATGTATTGCGCATAAGCATATACAGTGCAGAAGGAGACCAGTAAGAGCATCCAGCCAATGTCCTGATAAGAGGGTATTAGATTAGGCATGCTCTTCTTCCATAGCGCTGTTAGTAGGATCCCGGCCCCGGCGATGAGTGTCGCTCCTATCATCTGGTAAAGAGCAATGGTATAATGGTTATACTTTCTGGTGAACCTACTGTTCAGAATTGAAAACAAGGTGCCGATCCCGGCCGAAAATATTGCAATCAGAAGGCCGTTGAGGTAATTGAATTCATTTCCGACTATCAATGCTATTGCCGCAATCATGATCGCTCCGAGCCCGAATTCATATGCCCTGAAAGAACGTTCCTTGACTAGCATCGGTTCTAGGATTGCAGTCCACAACGAAGTCGTTGCCATTCCAATCATGCACACTGAAACATTGGCAATTTTAACGGCCAAAAAGAACAGGGTCCAATGAGTCCCTAGCAATAGCCCATTGGCAAGCATCTGTATTCGGCCCTTTGCTGAATCTGCCCCCGGTGCCTTTATGAGTCTGATTAGTATTGCAAGTATGATTCCGGAGAGCCCGACACGGTAAAAGACGAGTACCGGACTTTCGAGTTCGATCAGTCCGCCGAGGATTGCGGTGAAGCCCCAAAGGATGACGACAAAATGAAGCTTTGCATAGTCACGGCTCACTGCGTTTTATCGTTGATTGTTAATTATACAAAAGCCGCAGACTCTTATTGTCTGCGGCTCTTGGATTGAATGATTGTTTTAATGATTTTTTATGACCAACCATGCGAGTCGCGGACCTGAATCATGGTGTCGAGGATAGTGTTCCATGTGTCCACTTGTTCAAGCATTGCGTTAGGGAACATGCATCCGTCCCAACAAATATGCTGAATGCCTCTTTCCTGAGCATCCTTGAGCCAGTACCCCGACGCTTTCACGATATCGAGTTTGCCGTTCGGATCATCCGCGGGGCAATGTTTACCTGTCTTATCATGAGTGCCTGCCCCGTGCACGGTTCCATCGTTCTGAGCGACATGGAAATCGATTGTCCATGGGCGGAGCTTGTCAGTCATTTTCTCGTAAGCGGCCCAGAACTCCTCGTCGCTGTAGTTTTCGCTAACTAAGGCATGTTCCGGAGCATTGTAACCCAAAAGATATAAGTAAGTGTGTGCCAGATCGGCTTGGAATCCCAGAGAGTCGGGCATTCCAACGCCTTCGAGTATGTCCAGCATATCTTTCCAGCTATGCATTCCTGCCCAACAAATCTCACCCTCGGCTGCGAGCCTTTCACCGCTGTCGGCGGCAATCTTTGCAGCTTCCTGGAAAGTTTCAATGATTGTTCCGGTATTGGCAGAAGGATTTTCCGCCCACTTCTCTACCCCGAACTCTGCAGAATCGATACGTATGACCCCGTGCTTGCGGACCCCGTGATCATTGAAAACGCCTGCGATCCTGCATGCCATCCTAACTGCATCTAGGAACTTGGCACGTTGTTCCGCGTCCCCCATTGCGGAATCTCCTACTGTGCCTGGCCAGATAGGGGCCACGAGCGAGCCTACATCAAAACCTTTACCCTGGATCAGGTCGGCGATCGCTTTGAGATCATCGTCGCTGGCTTCGGGATCCGTGTGCGGCAAGAAAAGAAAATAGTCAATGCCATCAAATTTGGTTCCATTGACTTCTGCAGCTGCTGTTAATTCGAGCATGCGCTCAAGACTAATTGGTGGTTCTTGTCCCTCATCGTCACCTTTGCCGACGAGTCCGGGCCACATTGCGTTATGAAGTTTTGGTTTTGGGTTGCTCATAGTTTATTTGAAATTGATTATTAACTTAATATCTAATTTTTATGGAAGTCGCGGTTAAGAGCAAGCGTCTAATCAGGATGATATGAATTTATTGCTCCAGGATCAGATAGTTAATATTAATAAAGTAAATTAATTTTGAGGCTCATCTTTGATCTCGATTGCCTTTTCCAGACTAGTCAGTAATTGAGAGAGAATCTTTTCATTAGTGATTTTGCCGCCCACTGATGTTACGACATAAATAGTGTCAATTGCGGCTCCACGCGTTGTTGTGATGCGGGCATGGGTCACTTTGAGTTCTATTTCAGCGATCGCAGAAAGTATGTTGTGGAGTAGTCCGATCCTGTCGAGTGCCTGAATTTCAATGAG
>MDSW01204302.1_pt1 | contig 11968 bp, 2 predicted proteins | sample 811171 | NCBI WGS metagenome assembly MDSW01 (sample SAMN05326641, study PRJNA326480) | marine metagenome | isolation source: seawater | place: Atlantic Ocean: North West | collected 2012
CACCTTGTTGACAATGGAATCTTTCTAGATCCTCTCATTATGGCAGGTCCCGGAAATTGGTTTTGGATTGGTGGTGAATGGGGCGCTGCATTCATTGTCGGAGTCTTTCTTGGCCTAGGGTGTATGATTGGAGATTGTACGGGCTCGTTCATTAAACGGCGTTTGGGGAAGAAGAGAGAAGGTGACGAAAGTTCCGAAGCACCATTACTCGACACCCTGCCTTTTGCTATTTTCACGTTTGCAATAGGTTTGCTTTTGTTTCCTAACGCCCTGGTCGGCCATTCCGACCTAATTGTATCGATGTTTGGCTTGCTTGTACTTACTCCCATCATTCACCGTTTGACGAATATGTTTGGCTTCTGGGTCGGTTTGAAGGAAGTCCCATACTGATGGTACCCTTCATGTGCCGAAACGTACCGTGATGATTCATGGGACGAACCGTACTCGTTGTCGGAGGAGGTGGCCGGGAGCATGCGCTCTCTATCGGTTTGTTTGAGAGCCCATCGGTAGATTCCGTTCACGTTGCACCTGGTAATGCTGGAACCTCTCAGATCGCAACCAATCACCCTGTCTCAGCTGGCGATGTTGGTGGGCAGGTTGCATTGGCACAATCCCTTGGTGCAGATCTTGTGGTTGTGGGTCCAGAAGCCCCCCTCGTCGCTGGTTTATCCGATGCACTGCGCGCTGTAGGCATTCCAAGTTTTGGACCACATGCAGATGGTGCTATGCTTGAGGGGAGCAAGGATTTTGCCAAGCAAGTCATGCTCGACTTGGGCATTCCCACAGCAGGTGTTCAACACCTGACTCAAGAAACCGATTTGGACAAAGCGATTGATCTCTGGGGCTCACCTTGGGTTGTCAAGCGTGATGTTCTCGCTGGGGGCAAAGGTGTCTTGGTGACTGAAAACCGTGATGAGGCGCTTGAATTCATACGTAGTTCCATTGCATCAGATGGCATGGTTTTGCTTGAAGAATTTCTATCAGGGGAAGAGGCAAGTATGTTGGTGATGATGGATGAGTCCGGTTTCGTGGCGCTCCCTTGTAGTCAAGATCACAAGCGAGTTGGAGAGGGTGATGTTGGTCTGAACACCGGTGGGATGGGTGCTTACGCACCCGCCCCAGTCGTTACAGAAGAGGTCCGCAGTCGGGCGATTAAAGAGATTGTAGAACCAATGCATGTACACCTTTCTTCCCAAGATGTGCCGTATCGTGGATGTCTGTATGTTGGGCTGATGATTGATGATTCGAATGCTCCTTCTGTGGTGGAATACAATGTGCGTTTTGGAGATCCAGAAACACAGGTGACGGTACCACTGATTTCCAGTGACTTGTGCGATTTATTGTTGGCCGTTGCAGAAGGACGTTTGGCGAATTCAATGCCTACGTTCTCGAATGCTCACGCGCTCACCGTCGTTCTTGCTGCTGAAGGTTACCCAGGTCCACCTGTTAAAGGACGATTGATTGAAGGCAATGTTTCCTCAAGTTGGATGATAGCCCCAGAGGGAAAGAGTTTGATTCACCATGCTGGAACTGGAATTGTCGATGACCAATTGATTTCCACCGGAGGACGAGTTCTGGCCGCTACTGGCATCTCAGAAAATTCATTGGAGGATGCAAAAAATTTAGCGTATAAACGGCTATCTGAAGTCCAACTTGAAGGGTCCCATTTCCGCCGAGATATCGGTCATAGAGCACTTTGACAATAGTTGTCTATTCGTGTCACTGCGGACATCCTCTCGCGCGAGCGCGTGAGGAGGGGTTATAACGAGGTCTCAAGTCGCGGCGTCGCTGATGGCGTAGCGTATGTGCTGTCAGTACCCAAAGAGAGGGAAAAAAATGGATAATGAAAACGGAACTGTGTCGACAAAGGCCCCATTGTACGGGCTGATCGCCATCCCAGTAACCATTGCCATCATGTTGGCAATGATGGTAGCTGCAACATGGAATGCTGTCGACTACGAAGCAAGCGATTGGAACAAACTACTGATGATGACCACCGTCTTGATGGCTGGTGGCCTACTTGGTAAGGCACCCCGAATCATCTTCGAACCCGTTGGAACACGTCCCTCTCTCGTTTCTCTCGGATTCGCTGTTGTGATTGGTGCAGTCGGTATGATTCACTATTACGATGGTGCTGCCCTATTGGGCCTGGCATTCTCGATGATGGCGATTGGCGTTCACCTCTTCGATCGCTCAAGTCGTCACGAAGAGGAAGTGATTGTTGTTGGAATTGTTGCTGGTTTCCTTTATGCGATTCAGGTTGCCGCTGCAGGACACAGTTGGAGTGCAGAGGCTGTTCTCGCCGCAGAGGGTCAATATGACCTACTCGATGTCGATCGTGCAGTTACTGGCTCACTGTTCTTTACATGGTGGATTATTTCCATTCTGAGCAGTGTACTGATTGCCCTCGCTATGCGAGGAAGGTTGCAAAAAGGCGGCAATGGTTCTTGGTTCAATCAACTTCCTGCAGTTCTCAGTAAGGACTACGCTCCCCTGTATGCAGGACTCGGTGTTTGGCTTGCTGCTCACATTTTCAGTTTGTGGCACCTCAAGAGTTTGGAAAACGCAGATGCGATATTCCTGACACAACATGTTGGGTTCTTCTGGGCGCTGTTCACAGGTCTAATTGCCATGTTTGTCGCCTTTTGCTGGGCGGAGCATTGGCGGACAATGGGCATGATTCTCAGCCTAAACTGGGTCCTATACAGCGTTGGGACTTGGCAGAGCAAGGCAATGTTTGGGCTTCATGAAATTGGATTCCTCAATGGAGACCTTGGTGGATTGTCATGGTTCTTGATTTTCTTCTGGACCAATGCATTGTTCATCTATCTTGGATTCGCTGGTCGTCTTCTCAGTGGGCCCGAACGTCGTGGTCATGGACAAGCTCGTCTCTGGTGGGGTCAGCATTGGTATGCCATTACAATCTGTAGCGCATTGCTGACTGCTTTCGCAGTTCGCGTTATGTGGAACGTAATTCCAGCCATGAATGCCGCCGGAACCGGCGAATGGGACATGACTGGTGGTTCAGATCCTTGGTATATGAAGCGTGCAATCGACTATATTCTCGCACAAAACAGTCATTTCGTTATTGACATGGATCGAGCCTACCCTGTGGGTTCAATCAATCCACGTCCACCGTTGTTTAGTTGGTCATTGGCCTTAGGTGGCGTTGCACTAGATCCCTTCCTTGAAGGTGATGTGCATGATGCTGCATGGTGGTCAATTGCTGGAATGCCTGCTGTATTCGGCGCTCTCACAGTTTTGCCTATCGCCGCAACTTGCAAGCGATTCTTTGGAACTGCAGCTGGTGCCATTGGGGCTTGGCTCATGGCACTCATGCCCGGTCACGTTAGCCACAGCACGTTTGCACTGGCAGACCACGATGCCTTCGTGATTCTATTCATGTCTCTTGGATTCTACTTTTGGCTTTGTGCAGTGGATTCCATTGGCAATGACAAGTTGCTAGAAGACTCAAATTGGAACCCGCTTCACCTCGTGAAGGGAATCCGTACTGCATTCAAGCAACATCCTGCTGCAATGGCTCAAGCCATCTTGGCTGGTGTTTCATTCGCAACAGTAGCCCTTGGTTGGAAGGGATTCGTCTATGGATTAGCGATAGTGTATGCCGCGTTCTTCGTGCAGACAGCCATCAATTTGGTTCGTCGAAGAGATAGCATGCCCGTCACAGCAGCCATCATCGTGATGATGCTCACGACATTCATTTTGCCTCTACCATTCTACGGTAACTTACAGCTGAATTTGATTTGGGACGCCAGCGGTTTCCAGCCACTATTCTACATCGTCGGATTTACCATCATCAATGGATGGATTGTAACTGCATTCCGTGATAAGCCTTGGTTGATGGTCATCATCATGGGTGCTGGAATTTCCACCGTCCTGTTGGGTACACTCTACATTCTCCAAGTATTGGAAGTATCCAACGGCTGGGACGTATTGACAACTGGTGGATTCTACTTCACAAAGAACAAGGTTTTCGGAACCATTGCTGAAGCACAAGCACCGAGTCGTGGACAGTTATTTGCCAACTTTGGACCACTGGTGTTCATCTTCTCTCTAGGAATGGGATTGACCTCATTGTGGCGCGGTTTCAAGAATCGAGATCCAAAGAACCCCTCACGATTGATGGGTCCAGCATCACTGGTGTTGGCCGTTTGGATTCTTTTGGCTTCATACATGGCTTGGTCCGCAGGCCGATTTATGTTCAACGCGACACCAATCATGGCCATCATGGGTTCAGCCGCAGTGGTTGGCCTGTGGCGCTCAAGCGGTGTTCGAGAGTACGTCAAGACCTGGCGCCGTATGGGTGTCACGAGTCCACGTGCCCGGTTCAGCTCCACCATCGGAGCTGGACGTAAGCACCTGGGTGTTCCTGCAATTGGTATGATTCTGATTTTGTTGTTCAGCCAACATGCAATCTATGGAATCGATTCGGGAATCCCACGAGGTGAAGTAGGCGAGAAGCAAGTCGATGACACCATTTACGGACTCGTACCGGATGTTCTTCGGGCAGACTTGTTTGGTTGGTCCGTATTGGATGGCTCACCATATACCGACTATGGTGTTGGTGAAGACAACATGACTTCTTGCCGTGGTGAATGTTGGTACATGGGTACATTTGGTCCCGGCTTCAATGGCGCTGGTTGGAATCAAGCGTATGATTGGTTAGAATCTCAGGATTCTGATGTCAGCTTCTCTGAGCGACCTGCATTCGTCTCTTGGTGGGATTATGGATTCCAAGCTTTGGCTCAGGGTCAACACCCCACGGTCGCGGACAACTTCCAGTCGGGAATTCCCGCTGCTGGAAACATGCTACTGGCCAATGGTGAAGAAGACACCATCGCACTGTTCATCATCACGCTCGCTGAGGGTGATATGCGTCAAGAATACACACTAGACAAGGGAACAGAGGATGATGAGAAGTTCACACGAGCGTTTGCAAACGCGATGCAGCAACATCTCAGTTCAGCAACAGATGGAGATGCCGCATGGGATGAATGGGTTGCCATCAACACCATGTCGAATGCGCAGGATGTTCGTGACCGCTCATTTGCCATTATTGGCACTTCGGATGATACTAAGCTCGCTGAGGGGTCAGTCTTGAACGATGATGGAACAAGATCTACTGAACTCATCTACAGAGTATACGAGGACCGTGAGTTAGTTGAAGAATTTACAGATAAGGAATCTGCAATTACCATGTTTAATTCAAAGAATGGTAACACCGCTTCAGATTGGGTTGACCAATGCCCAGTGGATGGTAAATCTTCAATCGACACCCGATCATCGAGTGGAGAACAACTCGTCCCTGGTGATGCAGATTACACAGAGAGCAATGCATTCTCGTGCAGCTCTTCGCATTACATCATTGGTGATTATTGGTACACCAGTGATTTGTACGATGATTTTGATGATGTCTCTACTTCTCTTCATCGACAGAATGCAAGATATGCTATTGCTCGTGATTTGCTCACTCATGTCTTCTCGTTGGAGGAAATGGTAGACCTGTACCATGACCTGACCTCCATTGAGTATGAGGTGGCCACCTACGAAGGTGGACCTGGAGAAACAATTGTTCGCAACAATGACATTCGGTACTTTGCAGTGGATAACAGATTGTATCCTGTAGGTGGTTATCAGTACGCAGAAAGTGGAATGCATTATGGGAACCCAACTGGTATTTTCTACGCACCAACTACATTGAGCGGATTAGATCCTGACAACTACATCACGTCGGAATACATTACGACGGAAGGCCCAATGTCTGCAGCCGAATTTGAGGAGAGATACCTCGCTCAATTGTTGGCCAGTCAGTCGGGTGGAGATGCCGAAATCATCGAATTGGAAGATGTACTTGTCGAACACTCTCCAAACTTCTTCGACACCATGGTTGCTCGAACTTATGTTGGATATGGTACATCGACTCTAGGACTCGATAACGTCGAACGTGTTGGACAACCAAGACAACACTTCAGTGGCTATGGAACACCGGATTCTCTGTTGACTTACACTTATCCGCTACCAGGTGCGATGATGAATCACTTTGCTTTGGCAAATTGGTATGATGCCAACGAAGATGACCCACAAAAGATTGCATATGCAAACACAGGTGTCAAGGTACTCAAGTACTACTCAGGTGCCACACTAGAGGGCGATGTTATACTCGGTGAAATTGGGGCTGTGCCTAATGCCAAGATTCTGATTGAACGTGACGCCTTCAGTGGTGAAGGTTCCAGCGATACAGATGCTCGAACATACTGGATTCCAATCGCATCGACACAGGCTGATGACAACGGACACTTCAGTGTCACAGTACCGAGTGGAAAGATTCGAGTATCAGCCTTCATGGGTGAATCGGATTTGACCGAAGCTCGTGATTTATTCGTCACCTCAACAGCTGAGGAATCCAACATGTGGATCTCTGATTTGTTGACCGAGGTCAATGAAGATCGCACCGTGAACCCGGTAACGGGTATTCTCGGAAATGTCTCGGGCTCGACCTGGTTGGGTGAATCGATGATTGTGGTAAACGGTGAAGACGGCCACTCTAATGGTGAAGCTGTGCTGACATTGGATGTCCAAGTTGGTGCCTCTGGTGCGACTGGAACTATCGAATGGTCAGGTGAGGCTGAATTCGGCGGCGAGCCGTTGGCCAATATGGATTTGAGAATCTCTAATATTTGGGATGAGACACGACAAGATGCGTACTTCATCACAACTTCAGATGGTGAAACTGAGGGTGATCGTGAATACGGTCCGGGAGCTACCGGACAAGTGACTTTCACAGGCGCAGGTACCATGATTTCCGAAGAAGGAGTCGTGACCGCGACAGATTTCACTGGAAACTATACGCGAAGTATCCAGAACAATCACTCATACACTGGAACGGGCGACATTCTTGGAATTGGAACTTTTGTAGGTACCATCGATAACTCAACCTCAGAAGCCTGTGGTGTTAATGGTACCATGCCGGATGGTGCAACATACTGTTTGGAGGATGCCAATGTTACAGACAATTACCTGATTGACGGCTTGGTTGAAAATGCGACCGGCCGATTTACATCGCAAGGTACCTCGTTCTTCACAACTAAGATGTATCGTGAAACCATTATCGGTTCAGGTACATTTGTTGTGGACACCTCTGATGATTCCCTGACTTCATACGGTACTCTCAACGGTACAGGTACTTTCCAAGGAATCGGTCATTTCAGTGGCGACATGGTCAAGGCAGGTTCATTCCACCTTGTGGATGCAATTCCAGGCACATATCACGTCGCAGTATTGTTTGACAATGGGCAAGAAACCGTTTTGCCGATGCCACTTGAAGTTCCACTCACCCGCGACAGTCCAGATGCAAAGAACATCGAACTGACGTTGCCGGGAACCTGGATTCAAGGTACAGCGAGTACCATGGCAATGGAACAAGAAGAAAGCCAAGTAGTCACAGGTCGATTGCACCTAGTCAATGTATCAGAGATGGATGCTGAAGTCAGTGAACCCTGTGGAGAAGTGGCTTGGTCTCCTTGCTGGTTCGAAACCGATGAAAATGGAACATTCGGTATTGGGCCTGTTCTACAAGGTGACTACATGGTCACCATGGATCAAGACGATGACGGATTCGATGAGTATCGATCTCAGACCATTACGGTTCTCGCCGATACGGCTGGTAACGTGACGCCGGCTGATATCGAGCGAATCCCTCCAATGTACGACATTGAGTTCCTATTGTTAGATCATGAGGGTCAGCCAGTCGATGGACAGAACTTGACCTTCTCCAATCAGTTCTCTCCTGTCACAGTTGATGCGAGAGACAACGGTAACGGATCATACAACATTGAATTGCCTCGGGACACATGGGTCGTCGAGAGTATTCTAAACGACGATTACATCCTCTATGAGGAAATCGAACTGCAGGAGAGTATCTCTGGATTGGTATTGCAATACAGCGAATCTGCTTGGGTAAATGGTACAGTCATGTACGATACGAGTGATAAACCGGATGAAGAGTCTCAACCGTTTGTCAATCAAGCAGTCTTTGCTCGCTGGGGAGGCATCTCAGAATCAGCTTTGACCGATAACAACGGTTCGTTCGGTATGCAGATTCCAGTGGGTGCCGAAATCAATCTGACAGCGTATGTTGTAGTGGGTTCACTACTCGCCGGAGAGAACTTTGTCGTACCAAGTGGTGGAATTACCATTGACTTGGTTCCAAAGAATAGCGTAGGAGCTGCTGGTGATCTATTCCTCTATGAAGTTGGTACACCTTACACACAGAATGTGCCTGGATTCGGGGATTACCCCTTCATGCTCGAAGCGCACGACAGTGCGACTGGTGTGACTTGGCAATGGCCTGTAGAAACAGCACAAGGTCGCTTTACCGCTTACGTACTTGAGGCTGAGGCAGAAAACGAGACCAGGAACTGGACACTTAGTGTCAACAACGCTGCTCTCAATGTCGAACCAGTGACCTATTCGCCAATGGGTGACAACAACACAATCATGCTCATTGCTGAGCCGGAATATGTAATGACAACCATCCATACGTTCATTGATCATGATGGAAATATGTCGAATGGAACCGCATTACCTGTTGACTTCCGCATGGTCCCATCCAATGCCTTTGAAGAATCAATGATTATCAATATCAGTGCAGATGATGCACGTTGGGACAATGGTTCGATTGAGTTGGAGTTGCGTGTCGGAAATTGGTTCTTTGAAACAGATGCTAAAGATCCTCGAGATGAGAATACGACCGATTACAACACACTGTTGTCGAATTCGACCGGTGCAGTCCAAATCTCCATCGGCTCAGAAAATCTCGATGTCGAGATGGGCTTCTTGCCTGAGTGGCTCACTTCAATTGTATTGCGAAACGAGTCTGGTGGTGTAATGTCGAATTGGACCGTCCACTTTGAGCAGATTGACGGTGACGAGACCTTCGATCTTGATACCGATGCCAACGGTACTATCGTCGAATATCTACCTGAGGGCGAATGGTTGGTCTTCGTAGACGAATTCATTATCGATGATGGTGATGATTCCAACGATGACCCACTCCAGTTGTTCCGTGGAATACTGACTGTAGATTCGAACACGCCAGGTTCAACTACACAATGGCAGACAATCGAAGCGGCTCAGTTTAACCTCACACTAATCGAGCAAGGCAGTGATGAATTGCTCAGCGGCTTCACAGTGACTGCATTTAGTGAAGACGGATTAGGGGAATTTATCCTCGGGCCGAGTGATGAAAATGGTGTTATCGATGCATCTCTGATGCAGGGTGATTGGACACTCAGTCTGAACCGAACCGACATTAATATCCGCTGGATTTTGGATAATCAAACAATCAGCATAGTCTCTGGTTCGGGTAATGGTGATCTCAATTTGACACTCAACAAATGGGTCGAAATCGCAGGTAACCTATTCCGCGATATGGATGGAAACGATTTGTGGAGTGCGGATGAATCCATTGCAGATGCAGATGTTGTCGTGAGCAGTGAATCATTTGGTCCAGTCAATTTGACCAGTAATATTCTCGGGACATGGAGAGCTTTCGTTCCCGTGAACGATACATACGAAATCTTCGCGAGCAAGGCGGGTTACAGCAATGGATCTGCCTCCATGGAAGTCGGCTTCTCAGTCAACACCACGGATATCGAGATGACAGCAGGAATTGTTTCTGTGGGTGGCGAAATCACACACGTTCTGCCATCAGAGTGGAACCTCATTTCTGATGAGATTGTGCTCGAGTTAATCCCTGAATCAGGGATGGAGTACGGATCTATCACTCCGACTAAGGTACTGGATAACGGCACTTGGGGTGGAGCCTGGAGCGCGGACGTTGAGCCAGGCAACTGGATTTTGTACGCAACTTACGATGGTGGCGAAGGCCAGTTTGCAGCAATGACATTGCTACAGGCAGCAGTGGCCGAAGGTGGCGAAGCTGATGCCATGCTATCCTCAGCGAGTTTGCTACATGTCTCGACCAAGTGGAATGATTACGATGGTGTCGAACGCACACTCGCAGATGACTCACTCATCATCAGTGGCGGTCATCTGGTCTTCGTTGGAACCGAAGTGACGAGTTGGAATCAAACCGTCGATGAAGAGGGCAAGGTCACCATGCTTTTGCCTGCAGGTGATTTCAGTATGAGTGGCACATTCATCACATCTCAGCAAGGTGTGAACATGACATACAATGGTGGAAAGAGCACAGAAGTTGTCGGCGGTGGTGTTGAATCACCAGAACAGATCGTTCAGTTCAGTGTTGAAGAAGATCATTCAGTCTCGTTTGTCATTGGTGATACACATAGTGGAATCACTCAATCCGAAGATGATGGAGATCACTTCACCATTGTCGACAATGGTGAGGCAGGTACGGACGGTGTTGACGTGTACGAAATCGGTGAAGTCAATCTTGAAGTCGTGTACAATGGTAACCGTGCTGAAGACGAATATTTGCTCAAGGCACAGATGAATGGTGAAGATGCAAGTTACTGGGATGTAGCCTTCTGGGTGGGTTCCGGGGAGACAACAGAAACATTCTGCCAGGCCGCGGAAGCATTCACAGATACCACTGGCGAAGTCGTGGCGAACAACAGCATTTACGATGAAGGTGAAATCTTTGTTGATGCCAATGGAAATGGCGAATGGGATGATGAAATTCTCGACAACTGTTGGGCAGGCGACAAGCGAATTACACTAGGTCTTGAGGCTGGTTTAACCGAGAATGTGATTATGCGTATCGAGGCTGCGAATAAGTCTCACGCGGTTGCAATGGGTGGACACTCACTCCTACTACAGATGCAAGAAGAAATTACCCAGGTTTACGATGAATATGAATTGAAGGTTTTCGTACCACAAGAATACGGAATTGAGATTGATGAAAGCGATATTCCTGATGTTATTGGCGTGCAAATTGGAGGGCAACCAACCACGGCATCGTTCTTCCTTGAGAATACAGGCAATGGTGACGATACATACACCGTAGAGATTTCTGATTTACCTGCTGGTTTGACACCACTGTGGTCAGTTTCGGGCCCTGAAACACTGCCCTTCTTCGGGCCACGAACCACTCAGCCATATTCACTAACGATTAATGCAAACGAACTTTGGGTTGGCGATGCAGAGTTCCCAATTACAGTGACAATCACGAGTCAAGATGGAAACACATCCGACATGGTAACTCTAAACATCAAGACCGCATTGCCGAGTTTGGAAATTGTCAATCACGAAACACGTGGTCTTTCGATGGATGGGTTCGCTCCAATGAATCAGAAGGTTGAGATTTATGCTCAAATTGAGAACACCGGTGACGTGGATGCGAGCGATGTCGAAGTCATAGTTCTGAATGAGAACAATACTGTTGTCGGTGCGATGATGCTTGATATCCCGATGGGTGAAGTGACCAACTACTCGATTTTCATCGATGAAGTCGATGAGTTAGGTTCCATCACTTACACATTGAAGATCAACTCGACTGCTGATGAATTGGAAAATACTCCTGATGAGAAGCAAATCAAGATCAATTACCAACCATCAGTCGCTACCGAATCCAACAATTGGGTTGCTCTGGTTGTGTTCGTGTTCGTTGCTGGCATCATCTGGCTGTTCTGGAAGTTCAGTGGAAGACGCGGTGGTCAAGCATTCTGATTGCTTGATATGATTACCATGGAACGTTGAGGCATTTCAGCGTGAGCCTTCCAAACTGGGGAAGGGGCCATGAACCCCCTTTCGCCCCTACGGGGCGAGCCGAATGCCTCCAGACCGCCTGCGCAACCTCGAATATCTCCCTGAACCGGAAGATCCGAGGATGCTGACGGCCATCGATCCCGATGCGCCTGGCTACGCCCCATCTGCATACGGTGCCACACTCAATGAGGCTGAAGCTTGGAGAAATGCCACGGTAGAGACGCTCCGCCAATCGAAACCACGGCCTTGGGGTGTGATG
>MDSW01142461.1_pt1 | contig 11966 bp, 6 predicted proteins | sample 811171 | NCBI WGS metagenome assembly MDSW01 (sample SAMN05326641, study PRJNA326480) | marine metagenome | isolation source: seawater | place: Atlantic Ocean: North West | collected 2012
ACATTTCGACTTTTGGTTTGCTTTCTTCTCCACGTTGTTCGGAGTACGCATCAGTTCTTTTTGACCAAATTGTCTCTACCGCTTTTCTAATTTCACCTTGATTTGCTCCCATACGGAGGAGGGACTTCAAATCATTTCCTTTGGATGCAAACAGGCAGGTGTATAAATTTCCATCAGCGGAGAGCCTTGCCCGATTGCAGGTTGAACAAAATGGCTTTGAAACAGATTCTATAAATCCAATAATTTGCCCATCAAGTTCGTATTTTGTTGCCACTTGGCTCTGATCTTGGTTTTCTAATTTCTTTAGATCGCCAAGTTTTTTTCTTATTTCTGAGCCAGTGACGACATCATGTAAATTCCACCCATTTGTTTCACCAACATCCATGTATTCGATGAATCTAATTTCATCAACACGTCCCGAAAATAAATCAATGATATCATTTACTGCATGTTCATTTATTCTCTTTTGAATCACTGTATTCAACTTTAATCTGAATCCCATGCTCAAACATAATTCAATTCCAGATAGTATCTTATTCACATCAATTTTGCTGTCGCTCATGTGCTGAAAGGTCGCCTGATCAACAGCATCAAGTGAGATTGTAATGTTTCTTAATCCACTTTGCCACAAATCTTGTGCCTTCTCATTGAGCAATATGCCATTCGTCGTCATGCAGACTTCAACTTTTGGTTGGAGAAATTGAATGAGTGTTTCGACATTCCTTCGAATGAGCGGTTCACCACCTGTAAGTCTGACTTTCTTAAGCCCAAGACTAAGTAAAGCGTCTACGATTGTTGTTATCTCTTCGTAGGATAAGATTGCATCTCTTTGCAGAAACTGATACTTAGAATCGAAGTATTCCTTTGGCATACAATAACGACAGCGGAGATTACAGCGATCTGTCATCGAAATACGGAGGTACTCAAGAGGTCTACCTCTCGTGTCCCTTATCATGGACGTGCGACTTGATGCATCTATTCATCCTTACCGGCTATATTATTCAAGGTCGACAAATACCGAGTATTATGTCAGAAGGTTTGATTCGGGTCGAGCCTTCGAAATTGAGCGGAAAAATTAGATTACCACCATCAAAAAGTCATGCACTTCGATGGCTGATTCTCGCCTCGATGGATTTTGATTCTAGTACTGAAATTCAGATGCACGAGATAGGTGATGATGTACAAACAATGATAGATGGATTAACTAAACTCGGTATCTCAATCAAAAATTCAACCGTAGTTGGGGGTCCTCTTTATTCTCCAGGAGATGTTCTTGATGCAAGAAATAGCGGGACTGCTTTGCGTTTCCTTATGGCGCAGGTTGCTTTTGCTGGTATTCATTGCCGGTTTGATGGTGATAATTCACTCAGAGCAAGGCCACATGGAAAATTCTTGACCTCGCTTGGGTCTCCAAATACAAGTCTTCCATTTCAAGTACATCCTCTAAAAAATAAGGAAAAAATAATCATCGACATCGGAGAAACCTCTCAATTTATCTCAGCCTCTATGCTTGCAACACCTCGATTAAATCAACCAATTGAGATAGAATCAATTTCTGTAGGAGTTTCAAATAAACATGCAGAACTCACATGGAATTTGTGCAAAGAAACTGGGGCAAAAGTACCAGGATTACCTTGGGATGTACGCTGTCCCGAAAGAGTTGAAATACCCGCAGATGCTTCAATGGCTTCTTTTCCAAAAATACTCGATCTTTCGATTAGTAATATGCCTGCTTCAATTGATTCAATAGGTCATGATATATCTGAAAATAAAAATGGTATTTACGACTTAACCAATGCTAATGATCTCATTTCTCCGTTGTCAGCAAAACTCTGTTTAACCCATGGAGGTACAATTACGGGTGCATCACATGCCATGTTTAAAGAATCAAATCGTATTGAAAAAACAGTGGAACTGTTGCAAGATTTTTCCTTAGAATGCCAAATGACATCTGATGGGCTGAAGATGCCTGGAGGTCAGTTTCCAATGAGACCGAATCGCATTATAGAAACCCATGGTGATCATCGATTACAAATGACAGCCGTCGCTTTGGGTTGCCTTAGCGGGGCTGTGATTAGAGGTGCAAAAGCCCATCATATCGCTTGGCCTTCCTATCTGCAGCAATTAGAAAATTGTGGGGCGAGTATTATCCATGACGGCCAAAATGATGATCTAGCGAGTGTATAGTTAACCGCATAGCAGTTGGTCGTCCATGAACACAAGCCCATGGATTTGGAATACATCTCATATCTTCCAGGAGTCTCCTCATTTCCGCAATGGATAATTTATCATTAGCTTTCACGGCTCCTCTGCATGCTCGCATAAATGCCATTTCATCCTTGATTTTCTCCATGGAGAGAGCCCTTTGATTATCCTCTGATAAATCTTGTAATAAATCTCTCATGAAATCTTCGATACTCGATGTTGTTAAAATCGCAGGAGCTGAATGTATGATCATTGATTGAGAATCAATATCAAAATCAAATCCAAAAGATTTGATTGTGGAAGAGACTGCTTGAAGTTGACTCATCTCTTTAGGATTAAGTTCTATAGAAATTGAAGAGATTCTTGATTGAGGTTTCCATTGATTCTGATCTTCCTTTAATCGCTCATATCTGATTCTTTCATGAAGTGCATGTTGGTCCACAATCAATAATTCTTCACCTGATTGTACTAAAATGTAAGAATCAGCCAATTGAGCAAGTGGTTCCATTTCTGGGAGTTCATTGATGATTTCTGAGAGAGGTTTTTCTGAATCAGGGCGTTCGGATTCTATTCCTGAATAACGATGAATATCTCTTTCATCTGATGATAATGCGGGAGCAATTGGTTTTCCTCCGAAAATTGTTTTTTGAATTGCAGGAGATGATGAAATCGGCCTCTTTTTCTCTGGTTCCAAAGATCTTGCTGAATCACCTGAAAGGGTTAATTGTTGAGTTGCAGTAATTGCCCATGAAGGTTTTTTGTAAGTTTCAGTTTCAGTTTCGATTTTGGTTTCTTTGATCGATTCGATACCAAGGCTGCTAGCACTTGAATCCGGTGCAGTAGCAACTGAGTGTAGCGTGTGCGCAATTGCTCTCTCCAAACGTTCCAAAACTCGCCAAGAATGTTTCAACCTAACATCTCTTTTTGTTGGATGCACGTTAACGTCAACTTCATGGGGAGGGATCTTCAAAGACAATATCGCAATCGGATGACGTCCCTGCATTAATCTGGTTTTGTAACCTCTCCTAATTGCTCCTTGGAATGGCTGAGAGGCAATCGGTCGTTGATTGATAAAGAGATGAACTTCATCTCCTTTCCCTCTTGTAATATCTGGGCTGCTTATCCATCCCGTCCATCGCTCATCACCTGGTGCATTCTCATCTTCACTGGGAACTGAAAGTGGGATGAGCCCACTCGCTTGTGTCCCAAGTACATCAAAAAGTCGATCATCATATTCTGAAACCGAGGGAACATCAAAGACGATTCTACCTGAATTAGTAAGAGAAAAAGCCACATTTGGATGGGAAAGGGCATGTTGCATGACAATATCAACAATTTTGGCCATTTCTGTAACAGGTCTTCTTTGGAATGAGAGTCTTGCAGGTTGATTTTGAAATAAATCCGACACTTCGACAATGGTACCACCGCCCATGCCTTCAGGTTCAATATTCTCTTTTTCTCCAAAATTCATTCTCACCGTGTAACCTGAGCCAGCGGATGTTTTACTTGAAACTCTTAATTTACTCACCATGCCAATGCTTGCGAGAGCTTCACCTCGAAAGCCGAGAGTGGTAATTTCATGTAAGTCATCTTCTTGTCGTAATTTGCTTGTTGCATGACGGTCGAGAGCCAATGGTAAATCATCTGGGTGTATGCCATTTCCATCATCGGTAATGCGTATTCTTTCAAATCCTCCATTTTCAATTTCAATCTTTATTGAATTTGATTGTGCATCAAGACTATTTTCAAGTAATTCTTTCACCACTTGTGCAGGTCTTTCAACAACCTCTCCAGCAGCGATGAACCCGATTGTTCTCTCGTCAAGCTGCTTGATTCTTTTCGCCTCAGTCAAAATTATCACTCTCGATGAATCCTTTCAATTTGTATAGTGTTTCTTGTGCATCCCTTGGGGATAACGAATCAACATCCAATTCTTTGATCAGTTTTTCAATCTCATTTTCCTTTTTATCGATGGGCTGTGCGGCAAGAAATTGAAAGATAGAATGTTGATTAACATCTCTTTTATTTGGAGTCTTACCATTTCCGGCTTTGGCTCCTTCGGCTTGTCTTTCTAGGAATACCAGCAAATCAGATGCTCTTTCAACCACGTGTCGAGGAAGCCCTGCCATCGAAGCGACTTGAACACCGTATGAATCATCACAAGGGCCGTCAATCACAGTGTGTAGAAATTTGAGTTCTCCCGAAATCACAGCTACTTGTACGGATACATTGACTAAACCTTCAATCGCTGCTTCAAGTCCAATGAGTTGGTGATAGTGCGTTGCAAATAGGGTTCTGGATTGCAATCTTTGACAGATGTCTTCGGTCACGGACCAAGCAATCGACAATCCATCGAATGTAGAAGTACCTCTGCCTACTTCATCAAGTAGAATCAGTGATTGTGGGGTTGCAGTTTGAAGAATATGAGCGACTTCTACCATTTCTACCATAAATGTTGAGCGACCCTTTAGCATGTCATCTGAGGCGCCAACACGTGTGAAGATACGGTCGACTAACCCTATTTTCGCCTTTGAAGCAGGAACAAAGGATCCTAACTGGGCCAAGATAGTAATCAATGCTGTGGTTCGCAGATATGTGGATTTTCCTCCCATGTTTGGGCCAGTGATAAGTAAGAATTTTCTTTTTTTAGAAAATTCAACATTATTAGGAACAAATCCCGTTTCTTGTCCAAGAACAGGATGTTTTGCATCCTGAATCGATAAATTGTACTCGTTTGTGATGTTAGGACAGACCCACGCTCTTTTTCTCGCAATTTCAGCCAATCCTTGTAATACGTCAACGGTGGCAACAGATTCTGAAATTGCATTAAGTTGCTGACATTTTTGTTTACATTTTTCTCTTAGGACTTTGAAAACCTCATATTCTAGAAGGTTCGCTTTCGTCTTTGAATTGAGTAAATTATCTTCCCATCGTTTTAATTCATCGGTAATGTATCGGCTTCCATTGGTCATTTGTTGCTTTCGAATCCATTCTTTGGGAACTTTTTCCAGATGTGTTTTTGTGACTTCAATATACCATCCTATTTGGCGGTTATATCTCACTTTAAGCGAGGGTATGTTCAACGACTTGCGTAGTTCTGCTTCCAGATTTTTGAATAATTCTTCTCCGTGATTCGATTGTTTCCTTAATGTATCTAATTCACTATTTACGCCAATTGCAATCAATCCTCCCTCCTTCACAGATAGGGGTTGGCTCGAATTTAGTGTGGACAAGATTTCAGCCCTGAGATAATCCAGTGAGTCAATATCTTCGCATAGTTTCGTCAGCATTTCGTTTTTAGTTTCGTTGGCAAGTACCTTTAATCCAGGCATTCGGCTAAGTGCTTCCCCGATGGCATAGATTTCTCTACCACCTGCTCTCCCATAGGCTAACTGAGTAGAGAGTCTTTCCATGTCTCTGAGTCCGAGGAACATATCTCTCATTCCCGCTAACCTTCTGGAAGATTTTGTAAGTGATTTTATCGCATTTTGTCTAAGGGTGATCTCATTGATGTCCATCAATGGATTTAGTATCCATTGCTTTAATTTTCTGCGACCCATGGCCGTACGACATTTGTCAATAGAACCAAATAAACTTCCTTCCTTTTCTCCACCATGAGCATGAATCAACTGTAAATTAGCAAGGGTTGTTCTATCAATTGTCATGTATTGACGATTATTGATAATTGAGATTTTATTCAGTGGAATTTCATTCATCTGATGCATCTTTGAAAGATAGTGTACTGCTAATGCGATTGCATGTGTTGCTTCTTCTGAATCATTCAAATCAATATGTCCTAAATCCGATACCTTGAGTAATTCTTTCAATGATTCTTCAACCACTTTTTGTTGGCTATTGTGCTGAGAAAATATTGTTTTTTCTAAATGACTTATACAATGGCGAAATTTCGCATGCTGCGATAGTTTTTCTGAAAAAATGAGCTCTGATGGATTCATGCTCATGAGTAAATCAGTTACTTTTTCCCAATCATCACTTACCGAAATTTCACATGCATCTGCACGACTTGTAGATGCATCAAAAAAAGCGACACCGACGACATTGTTTTTCTTTACGATAGCACAGAGGAGAGCCGATTGATCAGTTCCTATGAGAGACTCCTCATAGAGAGAACCGGGCGTATAAACACGGGTAACTACTCTTTCGAGAAGCTTTGCGCCCGGTCTTAAATTTTCTTCTTGTTCGCAGACGGTTACTTTGTATCCAGCAGCCAGCATCGTCTTGAGATGTTCTTCGATCGCATGCCAAGGGAATCCCGCCATTTTAATTGGATTTTCTGCGTTTTTATCTCGGCTGGTTAAGGATAAACCAAGTGTTTGAGAGCCTATCACTGCATCTTCATGGAACAATTCATAAAAATCACCCATTCTAAAAAAGAGCACAGTATCAGGATGTTCGTTTTTGATATCCCAAAATTGATCCATCATTCCGCGCTTGGTCGCCATGGTGATGTTCCCTCTTGAGGAGTTGGCCATGATACAAACTGGTTATTCAACGATGCGATTGAATTCGATCAGAAAATTTCTCCTTTCGAGATGGCATCTCCCACATTCCACGTCATCAGTCCGATGACTAGTAGTGAGGAAATAATGAACATAAAGTCAAAAATCCCTCTGAGGCTTGTAAGGGAGCCTCTTGCATCTACGTCTATGTTTAATGCTTCATGAGAACCATCATTAGAGATGCCGTGTAGGACAATTTTCCCCTCATCCAAAAATCCAATTTCGGGCAAGAATCCTAAGGGCTCAGATAATGATTCAACATATACCTCACCTTCTGAAATCCTAACTACGAAGTCATCACCCGTGGTTCCATAAAGCCAAATGTCTCCGTTCAAATCCTCGATTACAACTCGGCTTGGATACTCGAATTTTGTATGTTCATTTACACCAAACATGATTGCTTTATTTGTTCCTGCGGCAAAGAAAGCACCGTCTTTCAGGGCTATGATTGAATGGATTTCTCCGTCGTTGCTGTAATCAATGTGTAAAGGGTTGATGATAAGTAATTGATTTTGGTCATTGTAGATTATGTCAAAGACGGCTTCTCGGCTTGGTGGATTTGCTTCATTTCCGGTTGAAAGGAGGATTTTACCACCAGCAAGCCAACGATTTTCACCTTTACTCATCACAGAATTAATGAGAACGCTCTCCCCGTCATACTCGGCGATGTTCGATGATTTTGTATTTGTATCAAAATCATAAACCAGGAAAGAAGATTTCATCCCATTTGAAAGGACCACAAGAGATGAGCCGTCACTTATCGATGCATGGGTGGCAAAATGGTTGGTATCTGTAACATTCACTTCATTCCATCCATTCCCGTTATCGACGTAAACAATTCCATTTTCTCCTGGGCAAATCAACTTGACAGTTACGCTTTCACTTATACAACTCGAAAACTGATAGTTTTCGATTTTATCTGTCCCATCAAGAACGTATCTCCCCGTCTCAGATTCCCATAAAGACATTGAATCAGTCATTTCTAGAAGTCGATCACCAGTTCCGTTTTCATGAAGTGTTCCAGTATTTACACCCGCCAAATCACTTGATGCGTTGATGTAAATGCTACCTAAAATCACAAAGATTGCAAATCCTGCGAAGGATAGCCATTGGTACTCAGACTCCTCTTCTAGCCACTTGCGCCATCCGCCCATTGTCCCTACCAAACAATACAAGTGCATGAATACTTCCCTTCATTTCCTATCACTTCGTAGGCGGTAGGGTCAAATATGGCATGACTTTCGCCCGAATGGAGGAAACCGCATGGCAAGGAAACCAGCGAAAATGTATCGTCGAGTCAAAGGCCCATCTTTCACCCGTCGAAAGTACACCGGCGGTGTCCCGAATAATCGTATTCTGCAGTTCCATGTAGGCAACCGCAGAGCAGCGGAAACAGGTCAATTCGAGATGGAACTTGAATTGTGTGTTGATGAACCTTGCCAAATTCGTCACACGGCCCTAGAAGCTGCACGTGTAGTATCTAACTCGACGATTCGAACTGCGGCCGGTCCACAAGGATACGCGCTTCGTGTTCACACATACCCGCATCAAATTCTCAGAGAAAACAAGCAAGCAACCGGTGCTGGTGCCGATCGTGTTTCTCAAGGTATGCGTTGTGCTTTTGGAAAAAACGTAGGTACTGCAGCACGTGTAAAGCGCGGTCAAAGATTCATTTCCATAAAATGCCATCCTAAGGACTACCTTGTTGCTAAGGACGCACTTAGAAAAGCAGGTATGAAAGTACCATCCTCATGCACAACCCGTTTGGTAAGGGGTGCTGAGCACGTCAAAGGCTTGGTTTGAATCAGAGTTATTAACTCCTGCATCCATTGTCTAATATGTCCGGACTTACTTGGGTTAAGTTTGAGCGGCTGAATCCATTTAAAGTCCGAGAAGTCCTCTTGGTAAGCAGTCCATTCGACCGTTTTGTGTTAGAAGAAAATGATATTCTTCCAATGACCTTACATCGGGATTTTGAACAGTTAATCTCATCACAAGCACCACGGATTTCTCATGCTAGTGATGCAGACGATGCTTTGAACCTCATGTTAGAACGTCGTTTTGATCTTGTCATCACGATGTCTCGTATTGGTTCTATGAATGTAAATGAATTCGGAATGAAAATGAAATCCATCCATCCGGAGATTCCGGTTGTATTGCTGACATATAATACAAGGGAGCTTGCACATTTGAAAATCGGAGGGGGTATCGACCGAGTGTTTGTTTGGTCTGGTGACACATCCATCTTGTTCGCCATTATCAGTTTGATTGAGGACGAGAGAAATGTAGGCCACGACGTCGCAACTGGAGATGTCCAGGTCATGGTATTGGTCGAAGATTCACCACGATTCTATTCAAAATATTTGACAAGGTTTTACAAAAATCTTGCACGACAGACCTCGAGATTAATTTACGGAGGTTTGAATGCTCATCACAAAATGCTTCGTTTAAGATCCAGAGCTAAAGTTCTGTTAGCAACAAATTACGAAGATGCCTTGGATGCAGTGGATAAATACGGTAGAAACATCATAGGATTGTTTACAGATGGAAGATTTCCAAGAAAAAATATAATGGAGGAAGATTCAGGGCTCAGACTTATCGATGAAGTGAGGGACTTATATCCACATCTTCCTATACTTTTCATGTCCACAGAAGAACATAATCGGATACCCTCTCAGCAAAAAGGAGCGGTATATATCAATAAACATGACCGCCAACTTCACGCCAAAATCAACCAATTTATGGCATCTAGAATGGGATTTGGAGAATTCATATTTTCAGATTCAGAAAATAATCAGTACATGTCAGCATCAAATCTGAATGAATTAAGAGACGGAATTGAACAGATTCCAGAAAAAAGCCTTCTCTTCCATGCTGAAAGAAACCACTTTTCTCATTGGCTAAGAACGAGAACTGAATTTGAGGTGGCAGCAGCGATTAGAGAGAAAAAGATTGATGATTTTCCATCCTCTGATGGTGTGAGGAATTTTATGATTGAAAGCATTCAAAACTTTTTGAGAATGCAAAGAAGGCAGACAATCTTTGATTACAACCCCGAATTGGCTCATTCGAGTAATTTCCAACGACTAGGTAAAGGATCTCTGGGTGGAAAAGGTAGAGGTTTGGCTTTTTGTTTCAGTCGAATTCATGAATTAGAGTTGCATTCAAAATATCCAGAGGTTCGTATTGATGTACCACGAACACTTATCCTTGCAACTGACCGTTTTGTCTCCTTTTTGGAAAGGAATAATCTTTCTGAGATTGCTCTTTCCGAGATCGGTGATGATGAAATTTCTGAAGCCTTTCTCAAGGGTGAGTTTTCAGACGATGATCTTGAAATTATGAGAGGGATGTTAGAAATTGTAACATGGCCTATTGCTGTAAGGTCATCGTCTATGCTTGAGGATGCATTACATCAACCATTTGCTGGTGTTTATTCTACATTCATGCTCCCAAATGACCATCCTTCTCTTGATTGTCGAGTTAAGCATCTCTCTCAGTCTATTAAATTAGTATATGCATCGACCTTTTTTAAGAAGGCTAAGCAATATGTAGCAGCTACTCCAAACTCTATAGAAGAAGAGAGGATGGCGGTGGTAATTCAAGAAATAGTGGGGGTCCAAAAAGAAAATCTCTTCTATCCGTCGGTAAGTGGCGTAGCCCGTTCTCACAACCATTACCCTGTTGGTGACATAAAATCGAGCGATGGTCTAGCAGCCATTGCATTTGGGTTAGGAAGAACAGTTGCAGAGGGTGAAAAATGTTTACGTGTTTCACCTGCTCATCCTCATCGTGTTCACCAATTTTCAAATATCAACTCAACATTTAATTCAAGCCAGAGGAAATTTTGGGCCGTTAGATTGAGTAAGTTTGATGGAAATATCACTCCTGATCCAAATTTGACCATGCATCATGGCGAGATTAATGAAGCGTTATCACATGGTCAGCTCGATTTATTGGCATCAACATATATCTCTCAAGACGATCGAATTGTTCATTCCATTCATCGAGAAGGTCCGAAACTTCTCACGATGCATGGTATCAGGGATAAGAAAAAATCGCCTTTGATGCCTTTGCTTTCTGAAATTTTGGAAAAACTAGAATCAAGACTTTCAACACCTGTAGAAATAGAATTTGCTTATGCATTTTGCCAAGAAACCGAACTTCATCGTTTTGCTTTATTGCAAATGCGACCTTTGGTTTCTGATAGCGTTGACGTAAATTATGATAAATCAGAAATTGATGAAAGCCAAATTCTATTGCAAACCAAGCAAGCACTAGGCAATGGAGTCATTCCTGATATCAAAGATGTGATTTACGTAAATCCAGAAAAACTAGACCGGCTTAGAACTCAGGAATTAGTGAAGATAATCGAGAAATTGAATAATCAATTGTTAAATGAAAACCGACCATATTTGTTGATAGGTCCGGGGCGATGGGGTTCAAGCGATCCCTCTCTTGGTATTCCCGTTTCTTGGAGTCAAATATCAGGAGCAGCAGCAATAGTGGAATGTGAAATGATTGACATTAAGGTTGAACCCAGCCAAGGGACTCATTTTTTCCAAAATATTGTTTCATTTGGAGTAGGATATCTCACGGTGTCGGATTCAGACCCATCCGTTGATTTTGAATGGTTGGAATCACAACCAGCGCTTGAAAAATATGGCCCATTGTGTCATCTAAGGTTAGATGGAGATTTACCGGTTCTTATCGATAGCAAAAATCAAGAAGCAGTCATTCTCAAGCCGTCTATTTGATGTGTTATGGCTGATGGGCTTTACATGGGGGTCACATGAGAGTCGCCGTTCTCAAGGAGGATAATTGCCAGCCCAAAAAATGCATGGCAGAATGTCATGCTTTTTGCCCTCCGGTAAGAAATGGCCAAGAATGTATTATCCTTGATGACAAATCTGGAAAACCACATATTTCAGAGTCTCTTTGCATAGGATGCGGAATTTGTGTGAATAAATGCCCCCATGATGCATTGATCATCACACAATTACCGAGTGAATTAGAGTCAGATATGGTCCATAAATACTCATTGAATGGATTTAGATTATTCCGACTTCCCTCACCTTCTAAAGATGCAGTAGTGGGGATTTTGGGTCCAAATGGAATGGGTAAATCTACAGCAATAAATGCTCTAAGTGGCCAATTAATTCCAAATTTAGGTGATTGGGAAGATGAGGATCCAAGGTGGAGTGAAATGATTCAAAGTCTGCTAAGAGGAGAACTCAGAGA
>MDSW01000472.1_pt1 | contig 11964 bp, 4 predicted proteins | sample 811171 | NCBI WGS metagenome assembly MDSW01 (sample SAMN05326641, study PRJNA326480) | marine metagenome | isolation source: seawater | place: Atlantic Ocean: North West | collected 2012
CTCGCATTGAACGCAACCATTGAGGCCGCCCGCGCTGGTGACAGTGGTAAGGGCTTTGCGGTTGTTGCAAACGAGGTTAAGGAATTGGCCGGTGAAACCGCTAAAGCCACCACTGAAATCTCGTCCAAGATTCAGGCAATTCAGCAAGACGCCGATGCATCGATTACTGCAATTGGTAAAATTGGCGGGACCATTGAGCAAATCAACGCCCTGCAAACAAGTATTGCTGGAGCGGTTGAAGAGCAAAGTGCCACCATGGCAGAAATTGGTCGCAGCGTTGGGCTAGCGGCCAACGGTAGCTCACAAATTGCAAACAACATTATGGGCGTAGCAACCGCCGCAGATGGAACCACCGACGGTGCCGATAAAACGCAGCACCAAGCTCAAGAGCTCGCGGAAGCGGCTCATAGACTGCAGTCACTGGTTGGATTGTTTAAGACTTGATTCAGATTGGTAAGCGGCTCCAAGAGCCGCATCCCCAACTTCTTTAAATATGAATTTCTGTTGAACGTGAAAGCGTCGAGGCTTGCTGCAAGTATACCCTTGCAACCACGATATCATCTTCTAAGCCAACGCTAACCAAAGCTTCACCGCCACCAAGTTCAGTTAATCGCTTAGCTACGGAACCACTTACATTCACGGACCAAATCTTTCCATCGTAACCTACGTCGATTTCCCTAAAGTCTGCCCTAGCTCCGATACCGATGGCTTTAAGGTAGGCTTCTTTAATCGCCCAAGCTGCCGTTAATGCACGGTCTCGGTTATTTGCCTGGTCCGCCCACTCTCGCTCTGCCTGGGTGAAATAGCCATCGGCCCACGAATCATGACGCGGTTCAATGACCTCAACATCGATTCCCGGCAATACGTCCGGCTCTGCACAGAACATGGCCGCCGCCATGGAACCGCTGTGACTGATGGATACCCGTGAAGCTGAAAGTCCCTCTCCGACAATCACGATGGTCGGAGCACCCAAATGGTCTGGTAAAATACTGATGGCACCGTATGGAATGATAGCCCCTTCTTTACCGAACCTCGCTTCTCGAATGAGGCGTTTAGCCGCAATACGTCCAGCAAGCCAATCGCGCTTACGTTTTTGTGTTTTGAGTGTATCGAAACGCTTGATTTCTTCGGTGGATAAATACTTCTTCACCGTACCGCGAAGGTCCACGTCCAGCATCGTATCTACATCAGCGATATTGATTCGAACCCAATCCGGAACCTCGGCCTGTGCGCGCATCGGTTCAAACCGATCCTTGATAGACAAGGTACGAAGTGTTGCGGTTCTGTAACCCCGCATCACTTCAAAGATGCGGCCCATTCCATCGTGAAGCCAGACATCAAAGCTGGCTCCACTTTCACCAAACGAGCGACGCCGCACACTGATCAAAACAGGAACATCAGCCGGGATCCGCCCGCCCAGGTGCAGGGTATCAATTCCCGAGGGAAGTCCCATGCGGCCCAGTTCAGCCATTTCCCAAAGACCCGCCGCCTGGAAACCTGCTTCACGCAAATACGGCAACGTTACGAACTCATCGTGATTCATTTTCGACAACCACTGAGGTCTGTCTTGAAGCGGTTCTACTTCGACGCCATCTTCACCCAAACGACTTACGTCACCGAGGACCTGAAATCGTGGGCCATGAAAATAGCGGCTATAGATGTCAGAACGGGTCAGCCTTGGGTCACGTGGCATCTCCAAGCGATCCGGTAAAACTCGGTTCACTTCTAAACGCTCACCCACAAAAGCATCAGCAATAAAATGCGTACGTGTGATTACCTTGCCTTTAGGCGTGGTCAATTGGGTATTTAAGGATGCCTTGGCCTGACCATTTTCCAAAAGCTCCACCTCAACCACGATGTCCATTGAATCATCGTTGAAAAACTTCACCGGCTTTTGGAATCGAATATCCCGAAGTTCGGTAACAGCTTCGCCAAGACATGCATTCAAACCTTGAACCATCAACTCGACCCCAAGCACACCGGGCAAAAGCGGGATACCATCCACACGATGGTCATCGAGTCCCAGATCTACCTTAGGATCAATATGAGCGATGAATCGCATTCCTTTTTCAGTGGTTTCTGAAGTTGAGAAAATACTCGATGCTGCAGACTGCGTTTCCTCAGCAACAAAAAGAACCGGGGACTCTTGCTCAAGTCCGGAGAAAGCGCCCAATTCACCGGCCACCACAACATCGCCGACAATACTCGAGAGCGCGAGAGCGGCACCAATGGCGGCGCCCTGCTTGGCTGGCAATAGGTCTACACCACTTGCTTCAAGTACCTGTTGGACGGAACCGCGAGTTGCCATGCCAACATCACCCCAGGCTGTCCAGCACACATTCAATATGTTGGAATGGATAGAACGCGCCGATGAAGCCAACCATTCATTCGAGGCTGAATAGTCTGCCTGGCCGGCATTACCGAAACGTCCGGCAACAGAGCCCATGGTCAGAACGCGCTTTGGTTTTAGACCCGACTGCAGATGCGTAAGCGAAGCGGCCTTCGGTTTGAAAGTCCAGCCAAAAGAATTTTCATCTTTTTGGTGAATGAACTTGGATTCTTCAAAACCAGCTCCATGAATCAGCACATCGATATTCGCGTGTTTCTTCTTCACTTGAGCCATTGCCGTCTGCACACTCTCTGGTGACGCAACATCGCATTGCAAAACTGTCACCTGAGAACCCAAGGCCTCCAAGGCCTCCACATTGCGGGTAACTTCCAACTGCTTTTCGTGCTTCTCAATCCACTTACGAATGGTAACCGGCGTAACGCGTGCGCCGGTGGCCGCCAAAGTCGCCTTAGCTATTTCCTTCTGCTCCTTCGGCGTGCGACCTGAAATAGGACTATCATCCACAGGGATGCCCACCGTTCTGGCCATGATGGTAAAATCACGGGTGCCGGCTTCGGCCATATTACGGAGAATTTCAAAAGTAACACCTCGTGCACCGCCCGTGGCCACAACCGTCTTCACGGAAACACCTTCCGTTGCCAGATGTTCAACCGATTCAACCCTCTGCAGAGTTAAACGTTTGCCCGCATGCCAAGAGATTTCCGACGGTCCCGTACTCTCCAGTTCGTCCAGCAAGCTTTTCGCTAAATCATTTGCACTTCGCTCATCCGTATCTACGGCAATGGTTCGCGCTTCTGGCCATTCTTTTGTAAGACTCTTGGCGATTCCCGCGTAACCCGCCGTTAGCTCGCCCGCATGTCCTTGGGTGAGCGCACCAAAAACACCATGGGATGGAGCAGCCAAAAGAAGACAGCTGCCCTCCATTTGCCCCGCTCGCTTGGTTGCAAAAAGACGGATTGTTTCAAACGCCCCTTCTAAATCCAGTGCGGCAATCTCACTGCTCGTAGCGAGATTCGACACAGCAACAATACCGTCCAATCCTTGCGTAGACACTTGCTTCTGCGCTTCAGTCCAAGACTTAACGCTTGTGCTTCGTGCGCCCCGACGACCCAACTCCGCATCAACTGCTGAACGCACCGCTTCGTTTGGAGCGATCAGCAACAATTGCTTTCCCACAAGTGATACCTCACCGCGTGTCATTGCCGGTGCTTCAACCACACCTACTTTGTCTACCGAAAACTTCCCAGCGAGCAATGGGTGTGACTCTTTCGGTGCAGCTGCCTTGGTCGGTTCAGGATCACGGGGTCCATTGCCCATTTCACTGATCACAAAATCACAAATTGCATTTAGAGTTTGGTAGTCGGCTAACTTGAAGTTCTCTTCTTGTTTGATTCCGTAACGCTCACGAATCACTGAAAAAATCTCAGCTTGCTTCACGGTATCAATTCCCAGATCCGCTTCAAGTTGAAAATCGGGTTCTAACTCATCCGTTTCGTAACCCGTTTCTTGTGCAAAAAGTTCAACCAAAGCATTCAAAATACTTTCACGGCTTGTTGACGAATCTTCAAGAGCGGGAGTCGTTGGTGCTGACTCTTCTTGAGCCGGCCCTGCAACTGTATGACCCGCCTCAACATAACCAACAATTGCCTGCAACGTCTGATAGTCAGAAAGGCTAAATGAATCATCTTGGCCCAAACCATACTTCTCGCGAATAACTGAAAAGATTTCAGCTTGCTTAACGGTATCAATGCCGAGGTCAGCCTCAAGTTCATAAGCAGGCTCTAACTCATCAACATCGTAGCCCGTGTGCTCTGCGAATAGAGTCTGAAGCTCTCCAAGCAAGTCACCACTGGTTTGAACTGTGGCTGGCATAGGAGCGTTCGTCGCTGCAGTTACGGGAGTTTCAGCAACCACTTCAACAATCGGTGCTTCCGCCGCCGCGGGCTCCGTGCCCGATGTTGTCGACATGACATAGTCGGTCACCGCATAAAGCGTTTGAAAGTCCGAGAGCTGAAAAGAATCATCTTGCTCCATCCCATACTTTTCCCGAATCAATCCAAAAATCTCGGCCTGCTTGACCGTATCAATGCCAAGGTCAGCCTCTAACTGATACTCAGGATCAAGCTCGTCGAGTTCATATCCCGTTTGCTCAGCAAAGAGGCTCGTGAGTTCCTGAAGAACAGTTGTTTTATCGAGGCTTGGCATCCCAGCCACCGCTGCTTCAACCTGAATTGGCGTCGCCTCAGCCGGGACAACTTCTTCGACCGCTGGCTCGGCGCCGCTGGTCATCTGGCTCATCACATAATCCGTCACCGCTTCCAACGTCTGAACATCCGCCAACTTAAAAGTATCATCTTGCGAGATCCCATAAGTTTCTCGAATCACACCAAAAATCTCAGCTTGCTTCACGGTGTCGATTCCTAAATCTGCTTCAAGTAAGAAATCAGATTCAAGTTCTTCAGTCTCGTAACCGGTTTGCTTGGCAAAGAGTTCTGTTAATTGAGTCAAAACAGTCGCACGGTCCAAGGCTGGAATTGCCGCTGCCGCAACGGGCACCTCAACCACCGTTTCTTCGACCACTGTTTCAGTTTGAATTTGTTCTGGCTTCAGTTCGAGTGAAGCTACCCCAAGGTCCCACAAAGCCACTCCGTTTTCCTGGGCAACCCGTAGCGTGCGCTTGTGAACTTCGTAAGTTGCGTTTTCTGTACCACTCACCTCGCGCATCCAGCTCTGATACTTCTCAGCATCAATCAAACGCGCTTCGTGTGTTGCACGCTTCTTGTAAGCAACCAGTGCCAACTGAGAGCCAAAACTGGCTGCGAAGCGAATTCCGATATCGCGGTCCATGCTGCCACCGCGGCAAAAGAGCAAATCGGCAAATACAGGATCCGGCTCTACTAAATTCGCAATTGCAGGCACCTGGTTACGCTGAAGACCTTTAATAGCCACAACATCTTCAAGAGACGCGCCCATCGGGTGTCCCGTGTAACCTTTCGTGTTGGTAATCAGAACATCTTTAGCGGAGTCCCCAAAGGCATTGCGCAAAGCGTCCACTTCAGACTGTGAACTTCCGCCACGTGCTGGCGTATAAGTCTCGTGAGACATGAAGAACGTGCGCTTGGCTAAGTCTTCAGTGGAAGTCCCAAGTTGACGGCTCAACTTGCCAACAACTGTTTGGAAAGCCTCACGAATAAACGAGGACTCCAAACGGGTTGCGTGAAAAGCCGCATTTGCGAAATGACCTTCGAGAATATCAACCAGTGGTTCCATGCCTCGCTGAGCCATCACAGCATCACGCTCTACGATAAAGGCACTCGCGCCACTTCCTAAAATCATACCGTTTCGAGTCTCGCCAAACGGCACAGCCGCTTTGGCTGGATCCTTTTCGACCGTGGCAGCACCCGCTGCCATAAATCCGGTACCGATAAACGGTAAGTTGTTCTCGTGGGTCACGTCATCTGCGCTTACCACGACGACACGCTCGCAGCGGCCAGTGCGAATCCAATCGCAGGCCATGGCGATGCCCTGGGCACCCGATGCGCATGCCGCATTGATTTGTGTATTCGGTCCGCGTGCTCCAATGATTTGGGCCACCTGAGTGTGCCCCATGGAAAGAACGCGAAACAAGAACTTACGGTTAAATGCGTAGAGAGCAGCTTCTTGCTTGAGTTCCTCGCGGTGCGCAGCAAAGGTCTCTAGCAGACGCGTTTTCTCACTTGGGTCACTTAGACTTGCTGCATAGGCATCAATGAGTTCACCCAGCTTATCACCTTCACGGGCAGCATACTGAGATGCTACCTGCTTCGACACGTCTTCAATCAATTGGTCGACGCCTGGGAATGCGGAAGCAAAGATAACGCCGGTTTCGCGGCCCACAGAATCAGGAAGCGCCCAACCGTCGCCCAACTGCTTTCCGGTTGTGGTTGTTCTAAAACGTCGAACCAAAGGGAGGCCCGCATCTTTAATTGCTTCAATACTGGTTGCAATGGCCAAGCGGCTCGTCACATCCAAAGCATCGTTAAGACCTGCATCGATGCCATAATCTTCAACCAAATCGACTTTCCCGGCGCGAGCCGCAATCTGAATGACTTGGCTTAGTTCTGTCATGCGTTCAAAGTCACCACTTGCTTTAGCCAGTCGAACAACATTCTTGTCCAAGACCTTCTGTCTAAAGTCGTCACCGATATCGCTGATAAAACTCTCACCGCCCAAAATCTGTGCAAAAAGGTCATCACCTTCACGTCCAGTTGGGTCCTCTTGCGGCAGTGCAATGGAAACTCCACTCACAACCACTGCGTCGTCAGAAACCATTTCAGTTTTAGCCATGGGTGCCGACCGACGTTCCGATTCATGGGCCACACTGGCGTTACGTTCAAGCGCTGCAATCTCTGTGCTTGCGGTGAAATCAATGGTCTGGCCGCTGGCAGCCAAAGCCGCGAGCGATTCAAACAATCCATCCTCACCGTTCTTCTTATGGTGATTGGTATAAACCGCCATATAGGGCTTGCCTTCGAGGATATTGTGTACAAATCCAGTGATGGCACGCTTAGGTCCTACTTCAACATAGCTTCGCACGCCTTCGGTATGAAGGGCTTCAATCTGCTTGATGAACTCTACCGGCGACTCAAGCTGAGTAGCTAAGAGATCAACGATTTCGTCTTTTGTGGTTGGATAAGGACCAGCATGAACATTGGAGAAGATAGGCGTGGTCGGAGCTTTTAGGTCCAAAGTTGCCAACACAGTCGCCAAAGGCTTGGCTGCCGGCGAAACGATGGAGCTGTGAAAAGCATGAGACACCGGAATAAGCCGAGCATCGATGCCAGCTTCCGTAAAGGCGGCTACCGCAGCTTCAACAGCCTCTGACTTACCTGCAATAACCGTCTGCGCGTGGCAGTTCTTATTGGCGGCAATGACATAACCATCAATATTTTTCAAAATGGCTTCTACCTTTTCGGCGCCACCAGATACGCTTGCCATCTTGCCGTTGTCTTCAACCTTAACCCCAGCCATTTCGCGGCCACGGGCACTTACTGAATAAAGCGCATCAGCAAAAGTCATCACCCCGGCTGCAACACACGCAGCGTATTCTCCGAGAGAATGTCCAACAACATAGTCGGGTGAAATTCCAAAAGTGTTAAGCAATCGCATGAGCGCGATATCCGCCGTAAGCATGGCAGGTTGGCAGATTTCAGTTTGCACCAATGCTTTATTGGCAGCCTTATCCTTAATATCTACGCCTTCAGGCCAAACGATATCCGTAAGCGTTGCGCCACCAATAAGGGGGCGAAGGATTTCATTGGCTTCGTTAAAAGTGTCTTGAATCACCGGATACTGCGTCGCAAGGTCTTGCAGCATACCAAGGTACTGTGAGCCTTGGCCGGGAAATAGGAATGCCGTTTTTCCAGCGGAAGTATCGGTTCCCTCTCCAAAATAAATGCCACGAGCTGCAAGAATTCTGTCTGAACGCTTGCCCGCATCTCCCAACTTTTTGCCTACTGCCTCGATGCTATCAGCAACAAAAGCCAATCGGCATGGCATGGCAGCAGCCGCGCTGCGTGCCTCAACAAAGTCAGCTGGGAAGCTCTTGGCCTCCGCGGTTAAAGCCTGTGCCTTGGCCAAAACGTCTTCGCGATTGGATCCGCCAAAAACAATGACGGTATTCACTGGCTCGCTCGTTTCAACAAGAGGGGTTGCATCCGTTACTTCAGTGGCTTCAATGGTACTGCCAGAGAGAACATAATCCACAATAAGATTGAGCGTCTGTACATCAGAGAGCTTAAATTCTGATTGCTCGCTGATTGCATATCGCTCGCGAATAATTCCGAAAATTTCTGCTTGCTTAACCGTATCGATACCAAGATCAGCTTCAAGTTGAAATTCAGGCTCCAGTTCTTCCGCATCATACCCAGTCTGCTCAGCAAATATCTGAGTCAGCTCAGCCAGCACGGTGCCCTTATCCATTGCAGTGCTCGCTTGTTGTTGAGCTTGGGCTTGAAATCCAGAAGTCGTTGTTTGAGTCATTGTTTTCTCACCTGAAGGTGTTTGAGCTAAATGCGCGTGTCCGCCGCCATTATATTCTTCCATCACGACGTGGAAGTTTGTTCCACCAAATCCAAAAGCACTTACACCTGCTCGGCGTGGTCCATTCTGCTCCCATGGTGTCAACTGAGTATTTACTTTGAGAAAGCCATCGTGGAGTGGTGAATCCGCACTGGGTCGCACAAAGTTCGCGCTCGGTGGTAGCATCTTATGATGCAATGCCAATGAAGTTTTAATCATGGCGGCCGCGCCCGCTGCGCTCTTGAGGTGACCAATCATGGACTTTACAGAACCAATAGCGATCCCCTTTGGCTCCATACCTGTTTTTTGAAGTGCCTCTGTAAGAACTTCCAATTCAACCCGATCACCAACTTTGGTTGATGTGCCATGCGCTTCAAAAAGAGAGACACTTTCAATCGGTAAATTTGCATTCTCATATGCACGCTCGATGGCCATGCGCTGGCCTCGTGGATTGGGAGCAGTGATACCTTTTCCTTTTCCATCGCTCGAGGCACCAACACCGCGAATCAAAGCATAAATCTTGTCGCCATCTCGCTCAGCATCTTCGAGTCGTTTCATAATGAAAATGCCGCAGCCTTCGCCCATGACAAAGCCATTGGCTTTTTCATCAAAAGGAACACTGTGGTCAGCAGAGAGAGCGCCGATTTTAGAGAACTTAACAAATGTTGGTGGGTCCATGGTTTGGTCAACACCACCAACGATGGCCATGTCATAATCGCCAATGCGAAGGCCATCGGCCGCTGTTTTCATAGCCGCCATGGATGCTGCGCAAGCTGCATCGGTTGTGTAATTCGCGCCTCGCAAGTCAAATGCATTGGCCACGCGACCAGCAATGCAGTTGGCCAGTTCGCCAGGCATGGAGTCTTCGGTAACATTCGGCAGCCAAGATTTGTAACGCGTCTCTAGATCTTCCATCAGCGCGTCGCGCTCGGCTTCAGATAACTTAGCCAATTGTGGACTTTGCTTGAGACGTTTTGTGACTTCCGGAAACCAAACACGCAGATTGCTTAAGTCTTCAGACTGACCGCCCATGGTGTTGCCCAAAATGACTGCCGTTCGGTCACGGTCAAAATGGCGTCCGGAATCTTGTCCCGCAAAAACTTCGAGGCCGGCATCTTCAAGAGCATCTGCTACTGCAGTGAGGGCGAGCTTCTGCACAAAGTCTACATACTGAGCAGTGCGTGGTGGGATTCGAAACATTTTACGGTCAAATCGTACGTCTTTAACAAATGCACCGATTTTCGAATACGTTCGGTCGGGAGCTTGACGGTCGCTGCTGTAATAAAGCTCCGTGTCCCAACGCTCAGCAGGTACCTCACCAATCGCAACGTGACCTTCACATATATTGCTCCAGAATTTCTCCACGTGGGAAGCATCGGGGAAATTTCCCCCAAGGCCGATAATGGCGATTGGGCTATCTGAATAATCTGGCTTGGTCACAGCTGCGTCTCCTGATGGATTCAGCGCACTCGGCGCTTTAAATATTTTACTCAAGCTATTTCGCTCGCACCCTCGCGGTCGTGCGCCAAGGCTCAAGCACTTTCCGTGCCGCTTTGTGACTGACTCTCCAAAAACCCTAAACTACTGAAAAGATTAACATTAATAACATCACTTTCGACGCAATGAGCCAAAACCCAAAGCCATCACTGCGTAACGATTGACGAACGGGCATTCAGTTAACGACCAAAATGGGCGGCCTCTTCCGGCAATTTGGGGCAATAGAACTAAATCTGGGGGACTATAGGCCGATCTTGGGCTGGATGGCTGCGCTAGGCCCTCTTTTTCCACTGCGAAGTAAGATGCACACCTACATTTCCCTGAAATTACCGATATTGCGGATTATTTGAAATTCACAAGCGAGTGTTGGAACTTAGGAGAGTCGGATGAGGTGCTCGGTAGCACCATAAAGGAGTTCAACCATGGCCAGTTCAATCATCGGCTCATCAATGGTCATCGACGGAGAAGTCGGTGGTGACGAGGACCTGATTGTCCAAGGGACCGTTCGGGGACGTCTTAGCTCGGGTCGCACCATGATTATCGAGGCAGGCGCTGTGGTGGAGGCTGAAATCAGAGCAAAGGTCGTGGAAATTGCCGGACACGTCATTGGCAACGTTCAAGCCACTGAACGGGTGGAGCTCAAAAGTTCGGCCTGTGTCGTCGGTGACATACGTGCCCCGCGAATCAATATTGCTGAGGGTGCTTCCTTTAAAGGCAACGTCGATATGCAGAGCACCCCGTGAATAAAATAGTCATCTCCAATCCGGAAGCCCGCTCGACCATTGGAAAAGATTTGAAACTTCAAGGATGTGTGCGTCTGGAAGAAAATCTTGTGATCGAGGGTTATGTTGAAGGACCCGTCCATATTATTGGTGAACTTGAAATAAGCGCCGGTGGAGTGGTTCGAGGCGATATTGTAGCTGACATTATAAAAGTAGCCGGTACAATCGTTGGGAATATCCGCAGCCGAAAGGACCTGCAGGTATTGGATGGAGCGCGAATTCATGGTGATATCCGTAGCCCCCACGTTTCTCTCTCGCACCGCGCTCAGCATCGCGGTAACGTCAGCTTGGTCCCAAATCCAGCTGAAAGGAGCGGTACTTGATGCTTGCGGTCATGCGTCAAACGCTAAAAATACTTATCCTTGCACTACTCACACTCAGCCTTGGGGCCTGCGCATCTCAGATACCCCGAGGAGTCCTCCATGGCCCAAGTCGCGTCCTCCAACCCAGTGACTATGACATGGTCCTCAAAACCTGGACCCGCTCGACTAAGATTTATCAGGGCCTCGATAGCAAGATGTTCGTGACGGCAACTTTCCACTCTCCGGAGTTTCGAAGGGTTTTTGCTTTGGCCTTTCCAGAAATCTACGGTCATGGCGGCAATATCACGCGCCGAGAATTGGTGGACCTGACCCATGATATCGAGCAGTACCTGACCTTTTTCGTGGCTGCTTACACCGCAGATCGAAAATGGAACGATTTGGCCAAACCGGATTCAATTTGGAGATTGAGCCTGGAGGGAGACGATGACGTCTCTGTTTCACCAACCGAAATCATTCCCGTGAAAATCGACGCAAATCTGCAGGCGGTTTATCCCTATATTGGCCGCTTCGACAAAGCCTACTTGGTCAGGTTTAAATTGGCAGATCCCATGAATCGACTGGTCATCAAATCCAGCAGCGATCACTTCAAACTCAAAGTGGTAAGCGCGCTGGGGAAAGCCAACCTACAGTGGCTTCTCGAGCCTCTGCCTGTCGAAGTCGGTAATATTTCTCAGCAAAATCGCGGGGAAGAGTTATCAGAGGTTCCCAGCGGCCCCCTTCCCTGATCTCTTGAGGCATTTCCTGACCAAATTATGCCCAGCAATCCATTGCAATCCACGACACTCCTATCCATATTAGCCCCTCACCAGAAGAGCCCAAGACCGACTGTCCTGGCTCCTTGAGATATTCGGAGAGAAAACAATGAGTGAAGGAATCGTAAATCTTACTGATGATGGATTCGAAGCAGATGTACTTAAAGCTGAACTGCCAACCTTGGTAGACTTCTGGGCAG
>MDSW01048904.1_pt1 | contig 11964 bp, 13 predicted proteins | sample 811171 | NCBI WGS metagenome assembly MDSW01 (sample SAMN05326641, study PRJNA326480) | marine metagenome | isolation source: seawater | place: Atlantic Ocean: North West | collected 2012
AAACTAATGGAACCACACCCAGAAGTGCAATTAACCCTCCCCAAGGTCCAGCGTTTCTAACTGAAAGAAACATTATCCCACTAACTCCTACAGATACAAATGAAATAGTTTTAAAAGCTATATTAAAAAATTTAGCTGTTTTTGCTTTTTTATTAAGTTTGAGTATTTGAATAAAAACATCTGACTTTATATCCTTATATTTATTATCGGTTAAGTCAACACCTATCTTACTTAATTTTAAGCTATCTTTCCTTGATAAGTCATTAGCATTAAGACTATTATTAATTAAAAAAAATGTTATTATAACTACTAGTTTTCTCATTTAATTATTCTAATCCAAGATGACTAGATTTGTATTTTTTTTAGATAATGTCTCTCTCAACAATAATAAAGAGGGCTTTATATTATAGGTCTTATCAAATAAAAACTTACTCTGATCACGACCCATATGATCTATCTTATCTACCACACCCCAAGTGCCATAAGTAACAACACCATTTTCCATTTTTGAAATCAATACTTTAAGTATATTAGCATATCCATTTGCCTGTCTAATTAGAGATGTTTCTGATGGTGGAACCTCATCAATAGCATAATCTATTTCTGTAACATGAAAATCCATTCCGTTAGAATGTGTCCAATCAATTAGATCAGAGAGATAATCTAAACTTTCTCTATTAAGTGATAATATATTCCAATCTTTAAGATGAGCCTGCCAACCCAAACCATCTACTCTAAATCCTTTATTCCTAAGATATAGTATAGTTTCTTTTACCTTATTCCACATCACTTTTTCCATTCCTCCGTGTTGGTTATAAACAAGACTAACATTAGGAGCAAGTGAGTCAGCGATCTGAAAAGCTTCTTCAATATATATAGGAACCCCATCCTCATTTAATCCTATTTGTTTCCAAGGATTCTCCCACTTATCGTCCCCTTCTTTTTCACCAAACCACTCACCAGATCGTGTTATAGTTTCATTAACTACATCCATCCATTTTACAGAGGGAAGGACATTTATTTTTTTTGAGAGCTCAGTCATGTACTCAGTCATATTTGATAATAATTCATTTTTTGTTCTAGAATCATTCTTAGCCCATCTAGATGCTTGCGGACTTATGGGCCCATGAATTCTAACAGTTATGTTATTCTTTTCCGAAAATCTTATATAAGAATCAAAGCGCTCCCAGTTCCAAACATTAGGTTCCGGGTGAATATATGATTGTTTCGCACAATTCTCAGGAGTTGAATATGTGAATTCATTTAAAAATAAATTTTCAACCTGAGTGTTTAATTGGTGATAATTTAAAGCTGCTCCAACATAAAAACTATCTAAATTATATCCACCTTCTATTAGAAAGTCTTTTACTGTCTTTATAGTATTATCTCCGATCTCATCCTCCTGAATATCCTCTGTAACATCATCTGTATCTAAATCATCTTGTTCAGAACAAGCAATAACTGGAACAAATAAAAAAAATAAAATATAATTTTTAATCAAAATTATTCTATAAAAATGTTAAATCTATTATCAATATTTTAACGAAATTAATTATTAAATCATATTTGAACAAAATTCATTCATTAATAGATCAAAATTCTATTCTTTGAGTTTTGAATGAATTAAATTAGTTTAAAATATATTAGAAAGTAATTTCATGATAAAAAAGAAATATATTATTAAGTACTCTTTTGAATTTATAGTAATAGTACTAGGGATTTCTGTTTCATTCTGGCTTAATGAATTATCAATTGAAAATCAGAATGAGGGAGAGAGAATAAAAGTCTTAAATAGTCTTAAAATGGAGATAAATGAAATAAAAGATTATACGTATGAACGTGAAAAAACCTGGGCGACAGATCTAAGACTTCTCAACGAATTGCTATTACCTCGAAATGGAGTTATAGACACTGATTCTATTTTAAAAATTACAACAGCTAAATCTAGGATAGAAACATTTTTAGTTATTTATAGAGTCTTTGATCCGCCAATGAATAGATACTTCTCTATCATTAATTCTGGAGATCTAAAGTTTGTAAAATCTGATAAAATAAAAGAGATATTAAGCAGGTTACATAACACCTCATTTTCTTATGTTGAAACAACTGTAGAGTATGAGAAGCAACTAAAACAAAGTTTTCTGCCTTTTATCTCTGAAAATCATCCTGATATAATTTTGGCAAGAGATGATAATTCTGTATCAATGAAAAAATATATTGATATCATAGGTCAATCAATTAATAAAGATAAAAAGCTTAAAGCAAACTTTATTATGGTAAAAAGGTACCTTGACTATAAGTTAAGCTTCTTAAGGCTTTATGTTATGAGTCTAGAAGATTTAGAAAGAGAAATTAATTTGGTGTTAGATTAATTACAACACTCCCTGACTCTGAGAATCTATAGTTACTTCTCCAGTATTTTGCGTAAGTTGGCTCATCAGTGATGCATAATCAAAGAAATCTTGCTCCCGTGAAACTCTTCCATTTTCAATTTTAACTAGTGTGGTCCCTGATAAGTCTAATTTATTTCCTGAAGCAGGTATACCAAAAAAGTCACCTGAATGTGTCCCTTTAAAGTTAAAATATTTTACAATTTTATCCCCCTGACCAAAAGCATCGACTATGGTAAATTCTACATCGGAAAATCCAATAAAAAAATTTAAGTAATGGTTTTTTACAGCTTCAATACCAACAAGATCACCTTCTGGAGTTACAACTGTGACATCTTCTGTAAAATATTTCTCATTTACTATTGATGTATCTCCCTTGAAAAATTCACCCCAAACATATCTGTACATCTCTAAATCTTTTTCTAACTGAGCTTGGGCATCTATGACTTCTTTTTGTTTTTTGCTAGGCCCACCGCCACAGTTTAATAAAGAAACTATTAAAATTGAGGATAAAATAAACTTTAAGGATTTAATCATAATGTTTGATTTAAAATTATTAATTGAATTTTGTACTAAAATAGGAAAAAGATTCTTTATGATACATAAATTACTTTTGATTTTTACTCCAATTTAAATTAAATTAACAGCAGTCTAATTCAATTTATCTTAAATTAAGATAGAAATTTAATTATCACACACTTAATAATATCTTCATGCAACATGAATTTAACAAATATTTAAGTTTTCACAGAGAAAAGGGTGGTACAGGTAAAATTTATAAATTCGAATTCATAGAGCATAAAGATGGGTTTTTAAAACTAAAAGGTGAGTTTCCAGATGAGACTTTAAACCCAAACGGAACTGTTCAAGGTGGTCAAATGAACTCGATGCTTGATGATATAACAAGCCTTCTATTAATTTATGAGTCCAAGGGAACAGTATATCCAAATTCTACTAATTTACACAGTCTACATCACAGGCCATTATTCAAAGGGTCTGTCACTGCGACTGCAACTGTAATTAAAAAAGGCAAAAATATTGCTACTATTAAAGGAGAGATATTTAACGAAGAAGGAAAACTTGCTGCAACATTACTTCATACAGCTGTAATTATGAAAAGCGATTTCAATATGTAAATTATTTGATACTAATCAGGAGATATTCGTTAAATTTTCAACCAATTTTATGACCTTAGGAAGGAGTAAACTTTTTTCATTATTGTAAATGATAGTATCAGCTAATTGATTTGCTTCCTTATCTAGAATTTGATTTTGGATTATTTTTTCTATCTCACTAACATTCCTCTCCTTATCTCTAGATATAACCCTTTTAATTCTCAGGTTTTTTTTAGCTGAAACAAAAATTGTATGGTTTAAATTTAAGTATGATTTTGATTCGAAAAGAAGAGCAGCTTCTTTAAATAATATCCTTTCATCAGAATTATCTAAGACCCATTTCTTGAAATCTTCAGAAACCACTGGGTGAACAATTGAATTAATTTGATTTAAGGCATTCGAATCACTAAAAATTAATTTTGATAATAAATCTTTGTTTATTAAGGAATCTATGTATACCTCTTTACCAAAAAGTTTAATAAGATGACTTTTTATACTTTCATCTTTATTCATTAAATCTTTAGCCCTAAGATCTGAGTTATATACTTTATATCCTAAATGAAGCAAAATTTGAGACACCGTTGATTTTCCAGATCCTATGCCTCCTGTAATACCTACTAAATAAGGGCCCATCGATCTAAGATACTCATTTTATAAAAAAGTGTTAAATAAATTGTCTAGAAGACAATTACTTTACCTTTGAAGTAGTCATCTCTAAAGAGATTGAATCTTTATCAAACTTGATTTTTGTTCCCCTATCTACTTGAAGGGTCACTGAGTCTTTCTCGATACCAATGATTTTGCCATGAATACCTCCAGCAGAGACAACTTTATCCCCATTTTTTAAATTTGATATAAAGTCAGCTTGCCTTTTTCTTTTATTTTGCTCCGGCCTTAGTATAAAAAAGTAAGCAACCGCAACAATAGCTATAGGAAAAAATAATTGGGCAAGCCCTGATCCAAAAGACTGTAATAAAACCATATTAAGACCTTGGACCTACCTGAGCTCTAATTAAAAGTTTTTTAACTTTTGATTCAGTGTTAGCAGTTATAGTAACAACCTTATTTTGCATTCCAGGCTTATTACTAGAATCAAATTGTACTTTTATCTCACCAGAACCACCAACAGGAATTGGCTGTCTAGGCCATTGAGGAACAGTACAACCGCAAGCAGCTGTTGCCTTTGAAATTATAAGAGGCGCCTCTCCTGAATTGGTAAATTTAAATGTATGACTGACAATATCTCCGTCATTTATATCTCCAAAATTATGCTCTTCTTCTTGAAATGAAAATTTTGGAAAAGCACCAGTTGGAACAATAGTAGAAACACCACCTTTTCTCATTGATGCTATTTCTGTTTCTAACTTAGCAACTCTAAGCTCTAAATCACTCACTTGTGATCCACAAGATGATATAAGAACAACAAGTAATAATATTATTATATTTTTCATAATTAGTTTTCTTTAATTTTTGAAAGGATACCATCAACATCTTTTAATAATTTCTCCGCCTTAGTTTTTGCGGTGTTTACAACTCTTTTGCTTTTGAGTTTAGCCTCAGAGTCAACATTTCCCTTTTCATCTATTATTTCATCGATAAGATCCTCAAGTTTTCTTTTGTATTTATTTAATCTAAATGTCAACCTATCTCTTGTATTATTACCTTTATCAGGTGCAAATAAAATACCAAGGATACCACCAACAATTAAACCTAATAATAGGCTTATAAATGTATTTGTAGAATTTTTACTCATAGTCTATTTATTATCTATTAAACCTTTGCCAGTTTTAGTTATTTTACCAGCATTAAGCAAATTTAATGAAATTACATCTAAAAGACCATTTACAAAGTTCCCACTTTTATTGGAACTAAAACTCTTTGCTATATCAATACATTCGTTGATCGTAACTTTAGTTGGAATATTTTTAAAAGATATCATTTCCCCAATACCCATTCTAAGTATTGATATATCTATCATAGATATTCTTTCTAACTCCCAATTTTTAGCATATTTATCAATATAACTATCGTATTCATCGGTGTTTTTAGTTACATCATCAAACAAAGAGCTTGCAAAATTTAAGTCCTCATCTATATCTTCAGACAAACTTGCGACAGCAAATGTATTAAAATTTGGTGAATTCAGTGACTTAACAGTTTTTTTTAACATTGAGCTAATGATATACCTATCTTCATTCCAATAGAGATTACCCTCATCAAAATACTTTCTTATTACCTCATTTTTAATTAAAAATTTTAAAATAAGGTTTTCAATGAAATTAAAGTCATCCTTTACAGAAGGCTCTCCTAAATCAATATAATTTTTATAAAAATCTTCATTAAGCATAATACCATACCAGTCCCTTAAATGATCCTCTTTAGTATTCCACGTATTTTCATATTTTATAAGACTGTCAATAATTAATTTATCTTTTCTTAGAAATTTTATAATCAAATTTTGAGAAAGATTAAATCTAGATTTAGATTTTTTAATTCTCTCAGATTTTGCTATCTCTTTTTTTTCAAGATTGATATCAGCAAAAACAATGACTATTGATATAATATCGAAAAAATACTTCTCAACATTTGTTATAGATTTCACCAACTCTAATGATACATCCCTTTGAAGTTTATTGCGATCTTCAGTATGTATAGATTGACTATAATAAGAAAATAACTGTTGCAGGACCTTTACTCTTAAAAACCTTCTGTTGAGCATAACACTTCAAATTAAAGAACGAAGTGCAAATGTAACTACTTTTTATAATTTTGAGCAATTCTATCTTTTGCTAATGAAATAGCAGCCGCATTGGTTGATATTTTATTCTTATTGGAATATTTTAAAACTTCAATAACCTTATAATATATATCTTCTGTCATTTTCATAACTTTCTCTGAATCTAAATCTTTAATTTGTTCATGATAAACACTAATTATTCCACCAGCATTTACCAAGAAATCTGGGACATATAATATTTCTTTTTCAGAAAGTTTATTAGGGACATAATTATCATCACCTAACTGGTTATTAGCTGCACCAGCTATGATTTTACAATTAATTTTTTCTAAAGACTCTTTATTAATTGTTCCTCCTAGAGCACATGGAGAAATAATATCATATGAAATATTATATATATTATCGGAGTCTAAAACATTTACATTCCTTGATTTGGCAATATCTAAATTGTTACTATTAATGTCACTTACATATATTTCCGTTCCTTCATCAACTAGATAATCAACAACCTTTAAACCTACATTACCAACACCTTGGACAAGAACTTTTTTTCCCTCCAAGCTCTCACTTCCTGTCAAGTGTTTAGTTGCAGACTTCATTCCCATATAAACTCCATAAGCGGTTGGAGTAGAAGAATCTCCTAGACCACCATTTTCCTTAGGCAAACCTACAACGAAAGGACATATCTCTTTAATATAAAGGATGTCTTTAGTTGTCATATTAACATCTTGAGCTGTCCAGTATTTACCATTCAAGTCTTTAATGAATTGTGCAAATCTCTTTAAATAATTTCTATCCTTTATATTCGGTTGGCCAATTAAGACTGCCTTACCACCTCCTGCGTTTAGTCCAGCAAGAGAAGATTTATAGCTCATAGCTTTTGAAAGATTTAAAACATCTTTCAATGCTTCCTCATCTGTGCTATAATTCCACATTCTTGTACCACCAATGGCTGGTCCTAAATTTGTATTATGGATTGCTATTATTGCTTTTAAACCAATAGAATTATCATTGCAAAAAATGATTTGCTCATGATTAGGTTCTTTTATTAATTCAAATAGTGATTTGTCAACATCTACACTCATAATTCATATATTAAGTAATAGCTTTACAAATATTATTTTTAATAAATTTAATTAAGAAAATTGAAAGAGCTATCCTATTTAAATAAATACCTAATAAAGTATAAATCATACTATTTAATGGGAACTTTATTTATCTTATTTTCAACAGTTTTTGCAATAATTCCAGCAACATTAATTCGTGAGACTTTTAATCTAATTGAGACTGGTTATAAGGAATATATAAATGGAAACCTTGATTTTAAAAATATTATTATAAATGATGTAGTTTTTTATTCTGCTGCAATTATTATTTCTGCAGTATTTAGAGGTATACTTATGTACATGATGAGGCAAACTATAATTGTTGCCTCTAGAAACATTGAATATGATTTAAAAAACGAAGTTTATTATCATTATCAGACACTTCCAATTCAATTTTATAAAAATAATAATACAGGAGATTTAATGAATAGAATATCTGAAGATGTAAGTAGGGTTAGAATGTATCTGGGGCCAGCATTAATGTATGGAATGAATGTAACAATATTAATGATAATGGTAATACCATTTATGTTCTACATTAATTCTACCCTTGCATTTTTTAGTATTTTGCCTCTACCACTACTTGTCATATCGATTTATTTTGTTCAAAATATAATTAATAAAAGATCTGAGAAGATACAAGAATCATTATCAGATCTGTCAACATATGTCCAAGAAAGTTTTTCTGGAATAAGGTTAATTAAATCTTTTGTAAGAGAGGGAAACTTTTCAAATGTTTTTAAAGAAAAAAGTAACCAATACAAAGAAAAATCATTGGACCTACAATTTGTTTTAGCATTATTTTTTCCAATTATTATGACTTTAATTGGTTTAAGTATTATAATAACTGTATACGTAGGGGCTCTTGAGGTCTTTGAAGGAACACTTACTATTGGCAATATTGCTGAATTTTTGATTTATGTTTATCTTCTTACATGGCCAGTAACAGCTCTTGGTTGGATAACTAGTATTGTTCAAAGAGCTTCTGCCTCACAAAAGAGACTAAACGAATTTCTAGAAGAAAAAACAAATATCATTTCAAAAGAAAACAAGAAAATAGATTTAAAAGGAAAATTAGAATTTCAAAATGTTTCTTTTAATTATCCTGATACAAAATTAGTAGGTATGGATAATATATCCTTCAAAATAAATCCAGGTGAATCAATAGGTATTATAGGTTCAACTGGTTCAGGGAAAAGTACGATTGCCAATAGTATTTTAAGATTATTTGATATAGAAAGTGGTAAAATTCTAGTTGATGATGTTAACATTGAGAATCTCGATATTAGTTTTTTTAGAAAACAAATTGGTTATGTTCCTCAAGATGTCTTCCTATTTTCAGATACTATTAAAAATAATATTTTATTCGGTTGTGAAGATTTAGATTTTAAAAAAGTAGAAAAAGCTGCAAAAGATGCAGATTTAATTAGAAATATAAATTCTTTCCCTGATAAATACGAGACAATGATTGGTGAAAGAGGTATCACCTTGTCCGGTGGGCAGAAGCAGAGAATTTCCATTGCAAGAGCTATAATTAAAGAACCAAAAATTCTGATTCTTGATGATTGTCTATCTGCAGTTGATACCAATACGGAAAACATCATATTAGAAAACCTAAAAAAAATAATGGAGAATAGGACTACAATTGTAATCTCACACAGAATTTCTTCCGTTAAACTGGCTAAAAAAATATTAGTGATTGAAGAAGGAAAAATTATTGAAAAAGGGTCACATAAAGAATTGATAAAAATGAAGGGTCACTACTACAAACTATATATCAAGCAGGTTGAGGAGGAAAAAATGTTAAGAATTAATTAGATATATTTTTATATTGCATTTGATATAATTTATTATAAAATCCCCCTTTCTTTAGCAATTGATCATGATTCCCGACTTCTTTAATCTCACCGCTCTCGATTACAATAATTTTATCCACTTCCTTTATGGTAGAGAGTCTATGTGCTACAACAATAGATGTTCTATTCTTTAATATTTCAGAAATAGCATTTTGAATCATTAACTCCGTATCAGAATCAACAGAAGAAGTTGCTTCATCAAGTAATATAATTTTTGGATCATATAACATTATTCGTATACACGAAATTAGTTGCCTTTGACCAACTGATAAAGCCCCTCCTCTCTCTTTAACATTAAAACTTAATTTCCCTGGTAAACTATTTATAAATTTTTCTGCGCCAACTTTTCTAATTGAACTCCACACCTCCTCCTCTGATATATTGTCATTATAAAGAGTGATATTATTTAATATGCTATCTGAAAATAGGAAAACATCCTGCGAAACCAATCCTATATTTTTTCTTAGATCTGATGAATTGTAGTCTCGAATATCAACTTCATCTATCAAAATATCTCCTTTTTGATACTCGTAAAATCTATTGATTAGGTTTATAATTGATGTTTTACCTGATCCAGTACTTCCAACAAAAGCAACTGATTGACCTTTATCAATTTTAAAATTTATATCCCTTAAAATATAATCATTTGGATTATATGAAAACCATAAATTTTTAAATTCTACCCTTCCAACAATATCCATTTTTGAAATCTTTTCATTTGAATTAATGATTTCATCTCTATCCAACAAATCAAATATTCTCTTTGAACTAACAACTCCCATTTGAAGTGTGTTGAATCTATCTGCTATAGCTCTTATTGGTCTAAAAAATAATTGCAAATACATTATAAATGCTATCAATACACCTAGAGTCACCTCCTCTTCAAATAATTGACCAGCTCCATACCAAATTAATAAACCTAATCCAATCGAAGTAAATAATTCCATCACAGGAAAATATATTGAATAGTATAAGACAGCTTTTAGATTAGCATTCAAATGAGTTTTGTTTATAGAAATAAATTTATTATACTCCTTTTTTTCATTAGCAAAAATTTGAACTAAACTCATTCCTACAATGTGCTCTTGAACATATGAGTTTAAATTTGCCACTGCAGTTCTTACTTCATTGAAAGATAACTTTACTTTCTCTTTGAAAATATAAGTAGTGAGAAATAGAAAAGGTAAAGTGGATAGACTTATTAGTGTTAACTTCCAATTTAAAATAAACATAAGAATAACTATTCCAACTAACTGAAGAATATCACCTATGATTGATGCTATACCTTGACCAAAAATATCAGCAATGGTTTCTATGTCTGAAACATTCCTAGTAACAACTCTTCCAATTGGAGTCTTATCAAAAAATTGAAGTTTAAATTTTTGTAAATGGGAAAATAATTTGATTCTTATATCTCTTATAATATTTTGCCCTAACCATCCAGATAAATATGTATGGAAATACATTACAACCGCATTAACTGCAAGTAAAGCAATTAAAAGAACTATCATAAACTGTAATCCCTTAATATCATTTACAGATATATAATCATCAATAATTATTTGGGTGATATATGGTCTTATTGGCTGAAGAATAGACAAGCTTATTGTCAATAATACAAGAAGATAAAAAACACTCATATAAGGTCGACAAAATAGCATTAGCCTACCTAAAATTTTAAAATCAAATAAGTTTCCACTTACATTTTTTATACTCATAAGTATATATCTGAATTATATTTGACTTCTTTTAGATAGAGTCCATGAGGGGGAAGAGAGGGGCCAGCTAAACTTCTGTCTTTACCTTCAATGATTTTTTTGAAATCATCTAAAGACTTTTTATTTTCATTAATTTCTAATAAAGTTCCAAAGATTGCTCTAACCATACCTCTTAAAAATCTATTTGCAGATATGGTAAATATAAAATGATCTTTATTTTTTTTGATTTTTGCAGTTTTTATTTTGCAATTATAATTATTAACATCTGTTCCTACCTTTGAAAAACTTTTGAAATCAGAATATTTAAATAAAATTGAGGCTGCCTCATTGATAAGTTTCAAATTAATTTTATACTTATAAAATAAAGAGAGTCCATCTAAAAATGGTGATTTTTGAATATGCAACTTATAAATATATTCTCTTAAGGTAGCATCAAATCTTGAGTTTGTATTATCTCTAACTTTTGAAACCTTATTAATTGATATATCTATTGGTAAAATAGAATTCATTCTATATAAAAAATTTGGTTTTAAAACTTCATCATAGTCAAAATGAGCAACTTGAGAAATCGCATGCACTCCCTTATCTGTTCTACCACTTCCAAAAACAGTAATTTTTTTATGTAAGATTTTAGATAATGAATCCTCTAATCTTGATTGAATAGTTTCGGCATTATCTTGAATTTGCCAACCATGAAAATTTTTTCCATTATATGATATCTCAATAAAATATCTCACGTATTAGGGAATTTTTCTTTATTTATTTTTTCTTTGTACAAAATACGATCATGATTCAGAGAATCCAAACAATATTCTTAATCTTATTTATTGTTTCACTTGGGTCATCTTTCTTTTTTCCTGTTTGGCAAAAAGTTGAAATTAGTGATGAGACAGGTAATATTGAGACTATAATAACTGGACATATTAGTACGAATGTCTTTGAGAAAGATAATGAGATAATACTTTACGATCATTTTTATATTAGTGCTATTGTAATATTATGTTGTTTATTGGCTGTATTTTCTATTTTTAGCTATAAAAGT
>MDSW01059005.1_pt1 | contig 11964 bp, 7 predicted proteins | sample 811171 | NCBI WGS metagenome assembly MDSW01 (sample SAMN05326641, study PRJNA326480) | marine metagenome | isolation source: seawater | place: Atlantic Ocean: North West | collected 2012
GACGCAAAGAACCGGGGACTGGTGAAATCAACTATCGCAACATCTTCAAGTACATCCATTCACGCAAGTTCGAGGGAGTGCTGGGAATGGAGCATGGTAATTCCGGCAAGGGCGCCGAGGGCGAGCAAGCCGTGATCGATGCCTATGTCGACGCGGACAACTTTTGATTCTATGCATCACGCATCCGCTACGATTTCAAGCGTGACTCCCGCATTGTTTTTTCAACGTTTCAGATCGAGCCGGCAGTGGCCAGGATGAAGATTGAGGTGGGCCGGCAATCCACGGTTACCTGACAGAGGTGCTCACGTTTCCCGGGCAACTCTTGCGGAGGTCATCCCTGACGATCAGGACGTCTTCGAATCGGCAATGACCTGGATGTGCGACAACGAAGGGTGCTGTCTGGATGTCGCCACAGGTGGTACTGGCCACGGTAAACGCGACGTGAGCACGGAAGCGACGGAATCCGTTACCCGACGTGAATGCCCGTTTTGGGGGAGTTGATGCGACATGTGTCACTGAAAGCGGTGCCAACCGTGATTCGATTACACCAGACCGCAGGCATTCGCTCCCTGGTGGATGCTTGGCTCAAGGCGATCCGCGAATGTCTGGACGCAGTAGCGGTGGGAATTCCCTGCGGTATTGACTTGATCGCCAGACCCTTTCTGTTGACGTGAAGTGACCGCTAGGCAACGCAGCACGCTGGTGGATTTGGCGAATGCCTGCGGCTCAGTGCACCACCTTCGGTTGGGATGCTTGCCATTTCTGTTCGGTTACCTTTGTTCGCACCTGCAGATGAATGTGTGTGCCTTTCTTGTTTCCCGCTATGACGTCAGGCAAGCCGTCGCCATTGAGATCCCCTGCTGCTACCTGGGTGCCAACGCCTGAATCGTCGTGGATCAGATGCGGCACAAAATCAACTCCACCGGGGACGCCTTTGACTCCGCGTTTGAGTTCAAACCAGTAAGTCACTGCTGCGGCGTTGGGCTCAGGATCCCCTTTGGGGCCGTGCGCCCAAAAACGCTTGCCGACGATGAAATCGATGAGCCCGTCGCCATTAACATCAGCTGTGTCCAGGGCATGTGGTTGGGAGAATTTCACACCGTAACGGTTTTCCTCTGGCTTCTCGTTAATGAAACGATGCATCTTGAAGGCAATTTTGCCCTCATCGGTCTTCGTGTGCTCTAGCCAAGCGATTCCGTATTTGTGCGAGGCGACCGCGGTCACGATGTCGTTGTCGCCGTCGCCATCAACGTCATAGACGAGCATTTGGGCACCGTCGAGTTCGAAGGGCCAAGCGTGATGTTTCCACAGTGGATCGCCATCGAGAGATTCAGGCTGTTCCCACCAACCCCTGGATTGCACGAAATCGGGACGCCCGTCGCCGTTAACGTCTCCGAATCCCAGCCCATGGGCGTAGCGAGTGAGTTTGAGGTTTTCGGAGATTCTGTGAAAAACCCACGGTTGCGTGGGGTTTTCAGGGTCATAGGCCGCCCAGCCGAGTTGGCCTTGGAAATGAAAAATGAGTTCTGGATTTGAGTCCCCTACCAGATTGCCAAAGGCGGGCGATTCGTTGTCAACTTCCTTGAAGACTTCATGTCTGGGCCAGTTCCCTTTTTTGCCTTGTGGGTTTTCATACCAAACGTGTTCGTAACCTTCTCTGTAGCCCGGCCAACCGATGATCAGGATGTCGTCCCAGCCATCGTTGTTGAAGTCGTGAACAAAGGTCAGGAAGTTGTCGGAATCCCCCTCGGGCTTGAATGGTTTTGCCCGCCGATATGCGAGTTGCTTGGAGAACTCCGGCCCTTGATACCAGAACGGTCCGGACACGACGTCGACCGCTCCATCGTTGTTGAAGTCACCAAAGAAAGCGCCTTCACCAAAAAATGTCGCTGATAGCTGCTTGGTGTTCCATGAGATGAGTTCGCGATCCTTCTCGGTTGGTAACGCAAATTCTCCCTGAGCCCGAGCTGCGGCTTGCTGTTGCGGCTTGGTTAACGCCATCAAGACGATCGGTTTTGCCCTTGTGAGAGTGGGCGAAACGGTCGAATTTTTCATCCTCACGCCGGAACGGGGCTTCATCGCGATGCGATAATTGCCGGGAGCATCACAAAAATTTCCATCGGTCACCACGAGCTTTTGGGGTCGCTGAGTGAGTGCAACGTCTGCCTTGAGAAGGCACGTCAGGTGGCGGTGGCTCCAACCTGAATACTCCGCTCGAATCGGTTGGAGGGGAGTGCTCTTTCCATCAACGCTGAGTCGCAGGTGCTGGTGAATCGCTGGCAGAATGATCTTCTGATATTGCTGCCACATGGTATCGAACGTTTCGGCAGGCTTCTGCCCACATTTACGCAGCTCGGCTTCCAGCGTCACTGCGTTCATTGCCAGCGAATACTCCACCAGGACGCGGTCCGGTTTCACACTAACTTGTACACGACGTTCAATTTTACCATTTGGCAGTTCGTGGCCTGCTGTGATGAGGACGTGTCCGAGCATGAGAGCTAGGCAAAGAAATAGACGAAACATACCGATTCTCCAAAGGAAACAGAAATGGATTGCAGGCTAGTTTTGATTTGCGCCTGCTTCGATCACCCACAACTTCGTAGGATTCTCAGTCATGTAGTACAAGCGTCCATTAGCAACGACGGGCGTCGTACGCAGCTTCGTGCCGTCTTCGTGCTCGATTTCCGCGAGCAACTCCAGCTCTTTGCTATGTTTAAAGACGTACATGATGCCATCATCATTGCCCACAAATACTTTGCCGTCGGCGACACAGGGAGATGACCACGTGTTGGCGAACATATTCTCCGTCCAATACAGCTTACCGGTAGTAGCATCAAGGCAGTGAACATGCCCACCTAGTTCGGTAATGTAAAGAATGTCATCCATAATGGCACAAGTGGACATGGAGCGACCAAAGTAGTAAGTCTCGTCCGTTGGGCTCGGTTTGTCTTTGGTCGCGGGACCTCCGTAGTGCCAGACCTGAGCCGAGTCAGGGTTCGGCTTCTCCTGCAATGTGGGGGCGCGGGCGTCAACCAGGGTCGGTGACACATCCTTGTCCTTGCGAGTTGGTACCTTGGTGATGTCAATGCAGTAAAGGTGACCAACTCCTGTGTCGTGTTCGGGGTCCTGACCAACGGCGATATAGAGCCGGTCCTTGTAGATGACAGGCGTGGCGATAAAGTCGTTTGCTGTACCACGGCCGCCTAACTTGTAGACGGCATCTTTCGGATTGCAATCGAACTTCCAGAGTAACTTGCCCTTGGGGGTGAAGCTGTAAATCCAGCCGTCGCCACCGGGAAAAATCACTTGGGGCTTGCCGCCTGGTTGAGCATATGCCGGGTTTGACCATTGGCCGTGCATAATGTTGCGATTGGATTGACTGGGCAGTTTACTGGACCAGAGAACCTTGCCGTCTTTCTTGTTGAGCGCTAAAAAGCTGGGCGCGCCTTCGGAAGGAACTCGCAAGTGAGCCGCGTCGACACCGTTACTTGTAATCATGAAGAGCGAGTCGCCGACGATCATTGGAGAACAGACCGCGATGTTATGCGGAAACACGTTTAATTTGCCAATCATATCGAGCTTCCAGTGAATCTCGCCGGTCTTCAAGTCGCTGCAGATGGCTTCGCAGCGATTGCTGATGTAGTAAAAGCGATCGCCTTCGATGCAGGGTGTTGAGCAAACGCCTTGCTGAGGCCAATCCCATACCCGTCCCGCTTTGAGTTTGTCGTGCACCACCTGCCAGAGAAAAGCACCATTCTTCTCGTTGAAACACATCATGACGCCCTTGTCGCCCTTGATGGATGGATCACGAGGGAACTCGTTGTTCGTGCCGATCAGAATTCTGCCACTGCTCATGACCGGACCGCCGTAGGCACGGGAGCCCAGTTGAATCGAGTAGGCCACGTTCGTGCCGTCACTGATGTCCCAAGAATCAGGGAGCCCCGTTGCCAGGGGATTCGCGAAGTTTCGCTTGAGATGCCCGCCATACATCCGCCAGTCTTGGGCAGGAAGTTCAAGTAGTTCGGGACGATTCTGGGCGTGGACGGTGACCAAACACGACAGCACGGACAATGAAGCCAATGCGGCGATCCACATTTGTCTAGTTGTATTTCGCATTGATGCCTACTCCAGAATAAGGCGAGCGTTTTCGCTGAGAGGGGTGCTTTATTTCACCAGGATGTTGTCGTAGTAGATCGGTGTGCCGGGACTTGGAGGCTGAATTCCAAGGGCCGAACCGTAGAGCCCGGGAGGGCCTGAAAGATTCGGATTCCTGTCGGTTAACTGCAGGGTCCAGTCAGCCGGTTCAATTTCACCTGTTTTCCAGACTTTACCCAGGACAATGGCTCGGTCAGACTCAGTTTGCACGGTTAACTTCAGGCGGTACCAGGTGCCCGGTTGCCAAGCAAAGTCAATCTCTTTCGCAACCCTTGGAATGGCATCCCAGGCCGAGATTCTCAGCTTTTGTTCGTTGCCAACGAGCTGCAAAATGTATCGGTGAGCCGTGACACCCATGTTAGGTCGGTTTTCACGAACTTCTTGACCCATCACATCCGCCGAGATCGAGTAGCCCGCCATATCGGGCGTTCCAATAAATGCGTACCACTGGCGATAGAAAGGCACGGCAATGCTGGCGGTCTTCATCAGCACCGTATTGCCATCATCAAGCTTGGTAGTGACGTACCGAAGCTGTGTGTTAGTCCAGCCAGCTGGGATCAAGCCCGGGCCGGTGCTTTCGAAGTCTTCGCGGTACGGTAAATCGGGGACTTGGCGAACGCGCACACTTGTACGCAGGTTGCCAGCCGTAGCGAGTAGCGTGCCGCTCTGACCTCCGGCAATCTTTGGTGCGGTGAAGCTCGCTTGCTCAATCTGACCTTGCAAGGTGGCAAGAGTCGCGCCTGCAGCGAGCCCAGGGCCTCGCTTCATCGCGGCCAATGCCAACTTGACCGGTGTCGTTCTGATAAACTGTCCGTCTGCGTCGAACAGTTTGGCTTGGAATTCGACGCGTTCCCCTGCTTTGAGGGTTACCTCGGCTGGGATCACTTGAAGTTGCTCGGGCTCACCAGTCAGATTTGCAGGCGGCACCGCGGGCGGTGGCGGTATCGTAACTTCGGTTTTGTTGTATTTGCCGAGGCAGTAAAATTCTTCGGTAGTGCCGAAGTAGACGCAACCGTTGGAGATCGCCGCGGAACCTTGTACTTCTACATCAAACTTTGGGTCTGCTGGCTGGAAACGTTTCCGCGAAATGCGCCGGCCATTGTTCTGCGCATCCAAAATATGAAAGTAGCCGTGAACGGAACTGAGGTAGATTTTGCCGTCGCCGTATGTAGGCGATCCGGTGCAGTTGCGTCCGAACTTGGCACGCCATAGTCGATCACCACTCTTTGCGTCAAAGCAATACAGACGACCCTGGCGGTCAGGTAGGAATAGCTGTCCGCCAGCGAGCATCGGTGAAGGATATTTAAACTCGATGCCGTCCGTGTCCCAGACGACTTTTGGCTCCGCTCCGCTAATGTCAAGGCAGGCGACGCGCCCCACGGTCGCGCGGCCCGGGATCTCTTCGCCGTGAGCGGCGTAGAGCAAGTTGCCATCGACGATTGGTGCGGGATTCATCGCTCCATTGCCGAATTCAAAGCTCCATATCTTCTTGCCCGTGTTGACTTGGAAAGCGTGGAGGTGTCCGTCACCGCCCCCGCTAATCAAGATTCGCTGGCCATTGAGTGTGGTGACGACGGGGACGCAGCGATACGTGTTCGACGGGCGAATGCCGGTGGTGCTCCACCAGACCAAGTCTCCATGGTACTTGTCAAACGCCAGGAAACGCACGCCTCCACCCCCATGAGCACCCCAGTTCGAACTAATCATGCTGATGATTACCAGGTTGCCTTCCACCACGGGGCTGGTGACCCGGCCGCCGTAGCCGGTGATCCGACCGAACTCTTCTGTCAAGCTCTTTTGCCACTTGACCTTTCCGGTCTCGCCGTCGAAACAATACAGCAAACCCTGTGTGCCGTGCGCGTAAACATTGCCTGTCTGTGGATCACCCGCTGGAACCGTCCAGCCAAGTCGAATGCTTACGATCGGGGTAAAGAAAATGCCAAAACGTTGTTCCCATATGACTTCCCCAGTCTTGGCGTTCATGCAGACAACGCGCTCTTGTTCATCGACGCCTTCTCCGATCTTACTTACGACGTAAACCTTGTCGTTCATTACGATCGGAGTCGAACGGCAGCTGACATTCTTTTTCATCCACAGCACATCTTCCAGGTCAGCTGGCAAGCCGGTTTCACGTGAGACGCCGTTCGCTTCGGGACCGCGCCAATTGGGCCAGTCATTCGCTAGAAGCGGCGACGCCAATAGTGCGAACCATACGAGAATCTCAATTGGCAATTTCATCAGGATCCTGACTCCGAGTTGTATTTCAAGCGATGTTGAATGGTTGGTCGTTGAGTGCTTACTTCTTCACGCGATAGCAAAAAAGCAGCTCTTGATCGCGAATGTACAGCATCCCGTTTGCGATTACGGGGCGTGTCCAGTTCTTGCCGCTAGGAGCCGGGTTTTGCGATTTTGCCGGCAAGACAAAGCGTCCCTTTTCCAACCACGCTTCGGAAGATGCTTCGATTAAGCTGACTTCAGCGGTCTTTTCGCCGTAAAGGTAGAGGTGGCCGTCGGCAAAAATCAATGATCCATCACCAACGCTCTTGTTGGCGCGTTGGTACCAAGCGATTTTTCCCGTCGCGAAATCCTGGCAAACCCAGCCGCGGCGTTCGGAAGTCCCAAAGATGTAGCCAGCGTGGAAAACAAAGCCACCAATCGAGTTCTTCATGTTCCTGCTGGTGTACACCTCTGCAACCGTGAATGCTCGGCTGCCGTTCATGGAGACCTCAATCAGGTCGCACCCATCTCCCGTACTGGCGTATACATAGTTGCCACGGCAAACGGGAGTGGGAACGACAACATCTGAATAAGGTCGTGAACGCTCGTAGTACCAGAGCAGTTTGCCAGTATCGGCCGCCACGGATGCAATGCCGAATTGAGTCATCACCAAGTATTGCTTGATGCCGCCAATGTTGGCGATGATAGGCGACGCGTAAGTTGCCTCTGCATTGAGGTCCTTGCTGCGCCACACGACTTTGCCAGTGGTTTTATCGAGAGCGACCACGAGCCCCTCGCCGTCTGTGCTGCCTGGCGTGCAAATCAAATGATCGCCGTCAACGACAGGGCCCCAGCAATATCCCCATCCAAGCGTCTGAGGTTCTCCCGCGTCGACATTTTTGATTGCTCCCCCCAGATCGCCAATCATGTTGATTTGCCATTGCAACGTACCGCCAATCGTGGCGCAGACAAGTTGGCCGTCGCCAGCAAGTGCGTAAACTGCCGTGCCGTCGACGGTTGGAGCGGCTCGAGGACCCGCGCCCCATGCGTTTCCTTCAAAATCAAAACTCTTGTTGTTTAGGGGCAGAGCCCAAAGCTCATTACCGTTTTGGGCATCGAGACAGAACAGTTCAGCCCTGCCGTTTCTGCCACCCGTGAGATAAACGCGGCCGTTGACCACAGCTGGTGAAGAATAGCCAGCGCCCGCTTTGCGAAAGGCCCAGGCAAGGGGCGGTCCGGCTTCCGGCCAGGTTGCAAGCAGTCCGGTCTCGGCCGAGTGGTTATTGCGCCGGGGGCCCTGAAACTGTGGCCAATCGTCGGCCTGCAGTTGAAGCGCACCAAGCAATAAGTGCATACTCCACAGTAACGCACTGACACCCAGGAATCGGACGTGTGGTGCGCGAAACGTGGGAAGTAGTCGACGGGTAACAAATCGGAATACAGGCATTTCCAAGACTCATAAGATGATAAATCACAGTTGGGCGCAACTGCACGCAAGACGAATGCTACGGCCGGAAGTGGTGCAGTCGAGCCGTTACGACAACGTCGAACGTCGCTAAGACGAAGACGCAACGTTTGGTTCTGTCGCTGGAATACCCTGTCAGTTCGTGGCCTCGCATTATAGACATCCCTCTCGATGGGCCATTCAATTGCGCTCTGCCAGATGGAGAGGACGGTGGTGCAGCGAATTCAGACGCCGCAATTCTGCATCCAAGTTCGCATTCAAGGAGACGCGGCGTTTTGGCAAAATAGAATCAAGTGCCCGGTGGATATCGGTCGCCCTTTGTACTTTGACTTCGTAATGAGTTAATTCGCCTCCCCGCGGTTGCGATAATCGATGTAATTTGGCCTGGGGATTGGCTGCAGTCATACGGTTTCGCCAGAATTCTTTTGCTGGGCAATTTGAGTCACTGCGAAAGACAAGCAGGTGGAAGTCGAGTAGTTGATGCACACGCTGCGCTTGCTTCTCGTAGCTATCCGGCAGCCTTGTAATGTCGAGCGGGAACAAGAGTTCAACGTGAACATGCTCACCGCCGATGCGCTTGGTGCACTCGGCGTCAGATGGATCAGCGACGACGACCAGAGCACGAAAAGGCGACTGTGCCGTCGCTTCGCTCCAACTGAAAAGTCCACATACCGCGAATCCAAGAGCAAAGCGGGCCACAGTTGTTTCACTGACAGACGTATCCATAGCATCTCCGGTGAAGGACTGAAGAAAGTAACTCATTGAAGACCAGCAAGATTATGCCCAGTACGAACGACGAAGTAAATGGGTTCAGTATGCAGATGCAATAGAATTGCAAAAAAAAGGAAGATGGCGCAATCGACGGTTGATTGACTCGCCATCGGCAGGGAGACAGCCGTCAATTCGATGAAGGATAGGGCGGGCTGCATCTGGATTCAGTGAGTTTGTAATTGCATATGTTGTGCATGTGTGGTTTAATGACAGCATGGCTGTTTATCGCAGCGATTGCACGAACTGCATGCATTACGGCTTAGGCAGCAAGTGGTCTTCGAGGGGAGTCACCGCTGGGGCATTCCACAGAGTGTGGCACTCGGGGCAAGTCAGGCTGACCAGCGCAGGTTGTGCGAACCGCACCGCTGTTGCCATGACCGCGCACCGGCGCAGTGCTCAGTGAAGACGTGTCAAGCAGCGGTGCATGAGGGCCAGCAGCGCTGCCAGAAAGTCAATGGCCGGGTGGTGCGGCGCCTGAGGTCGAGTGAGTGCGCAATAAAAACCCACGGTCGCAAATGCTTGCTTCCGTGGGATCGAATTGGTGTGAGACTGGCCCGCTTCCAGAGAGAGCCACCGGCACCCGTCGAGGTCGACCGTGCGCGGATGGCATCCGGATCACTCAGGCGTGACGCACGACTAGGTCAAGGAATCAAGAATCAAATTGGTCGATTCGATGATCCGCTGATCACGTGGTCGCAAATCGGGTTCAAACGCTTTGCCGGTCAAATTTTGCAGACCAGAAATGTAACGCACCGCAATTTCATTGCTCTGCTCGGTTGAGAACTGCATGTCTTTGCCCTTGACCATACCGCGAGCAAACTCCTTGGAAAAGGAAACCGGTTTGCCATCACGCTCCATCACCGAGCCATCATCACTCAGTTTCCAAAACCGAGACGAGTCCATGGTGTAGAGCTCGTCAGCAGCAACGATTTGGTTGTTCGCGTTGATGCCGTGTTCCGTTTTGGTGTCGACCAGCACCATGCCCTTTTCGGACAGGTAACGGGACACCATGCCAAACGCCATGATGGAGGCATTGCGTATGTGTTGGTATTGAGCTGACGTGCAAACGCCATTGTCGATCAGGTAGGACGGATCGATCGTTCGATCCACTTTCTCCTTGGTCGACGGAGTGTCCATGAGATAGGGGAGCTTGCCGTTCGGGGTCAGCGAACCGATCTCAATCTGATGGCCAGCATATTCAAGCGTGCTGACGTTTTCTTCTTTTGCTTTAAGCCAATGCTGAAACAAGGACGTGGAAGTCGAGCTTTCCGCCATGTACATGCGCAGTACATTTTCCACCATCAGCAGATTCAAGTTCTCGGCGGGAATGACGGTGGAGGACGGCAGCAATCCGTCAACTTCGAATTGCGATGAACCCAGCGTGTCTTTGACCAGGTTGAGCATGTGGTCGTGGTTCTGGGCTAAAACTTGATCCTTGAAAGGGATGGCCCCGCGATTGACATCGTGAGTAGAAATCCGGTTTCCGCGAAACATCAAGCGGATATGGACGCCGTCTTGCGTTTTGAGGTCATCACCGAACACCGAATCAGAGACTTTACCTTCCAGCACTGTGGCGCCGGCAAGTTTGGGAAGGTCATTGTCGGCGATGATTTGCTTGATCGGCCGGCCTTCGTTCACGCGGCTGCCATAATCATTTACCAGATCTTGGATTTCACTATCCGTTAGCATGTGTTTCTCCATGGTGCTCGCAGAATGTCACTTGTTCGGTGAAACGCGTCTTGTGCTCAAAAGGTGGGGACGGTCGGGCGGGAGCTGCATGCGAGGGTATGCAGGATGGTGCTGACCTCAGCTCCCTGATTTGCATCACGCCGTCGGTGTTTTCAGATTCTAACTTTTCGCCGCACCGCCTGTTGCTGGCGCTGGCGAAATGCATTTGCTGGCGAAACGCATTTGCTGGCGAAACGCATTTGAGCTTCGGTCTCCGGAACGCAGTGTTACCATACGGCGATGAGGGTTACGAAAAACGCCGCAAGTTGTTTACTCGCGGCGCAAGGCTCTGTGTGAAGTACACCCCAGAGGTGTACCGGACATCGCCCTATTCATTGATTTATTCAGTAGCTTTATGAGCCAGTGGACCAGCAGTGGAGGAATCAGTCAAGAGGATGCTGAAACGATGCTTCACATCCTCAAGAAAATGGGGGGGTAGTTTTTTTCTTTACCGTATAACACCGCGCTATCAGACGTTCATGCTGGGGTGTTCAGGCGAAACGAGATTATAGCTTCTTGCCGTTCTTTACATCACTCTACAAGAAGTGGTGTTCACGAAGTTCTTCACAAAAACGCTTACTTCTTTTTTTTCTTATTGCAGCCCTGACTGAATACGCGATATGCCATCATCGCCCCTATGACAGCCAAGCCAGGATTAAACCAATTCCCCTCGGTTTTATCTTTCTTAGCTGCCCGCTTCTCGGCCGGGCGACTTGCGGACTTCTCTTTTACAAGATCTTCGGGACGTTCCCACGGCTGGGGGCAACCGCACTGAGGACAGTTGTCAGCTTCTGTTGAAACGCGATGCTCACACTCTCTACATTGAACCAGCATTCCGATCGAACCTCATCAGCTTTTTATGGTCAGTTCTTGGCCTCAGCTTATGGTCTGAATCCCCTGAAATCCAGATACAGCATTGACGCTGGAAGAAACGGGCTACGCCACGAAAGATAATATGGAACGGTTGTTGACTAAGATTCTTCTGGATTACAGGCGAGCGAATCCAGAGGCTGAGACAATAACTTACAGAGAGGTGAAGTAATCATAAAATGTCAAAACGATTCGCCGTTCACGAATTCCACGCTTGTCTCTGGAATCCGGTATTATATGCGGAGTATCATGGAATCTGGTTCATTCAAGAGCCCTTTCCCATGCCCCTATGTTTTTGCCTACTGATCCGGATGAGTGTCGGCTGAAACGCACGTTGATTAAATACGGTCAAGAGTAGGTCTGATGATTCACCGATTTCAGCTATCCATCCGTTTCTCCGTGGTTTTATTGCCACTTGGTCTGCTCGGGTTCATTGTCCCGTTGAACGCCGATGAACCCACGATATTGGCGACTACGGCTTCAAACCAGGAGGCATTCGAGAAACAAATCCAGCCGCTGTTGGCCAGGTCCTGTGGGAAGTGCCATGGGAAAGCTCCCAGAGATAACGATCTCGATCTTACGAGCTTTGGCTCCGCGCAGGCGATTCTGGCTCGGCCAAAGATGCTTAGCAATGTCGCCGAGCGTGTGCGAGGTGGCGATATGCCTCCGAAAGAAGCTCCGCCGCTAGGGGATGCTGAACGGAAACAACTGTTGGGTTGGATAGCAAAGGCTCTCGAGGTCGAGGCGGAAGCGCGGGC
>MDSW01061487.1_pt1 | contig 11964 bp, 14 predicted proteins | sample 811171 | NCBI WGS metagenome assembly MDSW01 (sample SAMN05326641, study PRJNA326480) | marine metagenome | isolation source: seawater | place: Atlantic Ocean: North West | collected 2012
AAACTTTTCTATTATTTTTGCTTTATCTTCTCTTTTGTTAGATGAAACAATTTGTCTTCTAGATACACAAGCATTTCCTCTAATTTTATCTAATTTTATAATCGCAAATTTTTGCTCAACACCAATTAAATGATCAATGTTTTTTAAAGGTTTATCACTAATTTGTGATCCTGGACAAAACATTAGAGAACCAGTTTCAATATGCTCAACAATTACTCCTCCTTTACACTTTGTTGTAATTTTACCTTGTATTGATTGGTTTTCTTCATATGCTTTCTCAAGTTTGTACCAACCTTTTATTTTTTGAGCTTTGAGAGCTGAGACAATCACCTCTCCATTTTTATCTTCGAGTTTTTCTAATAATACTGGAATTTCTTCTCCAACTTTTATTTTCTCTTTTAGTCCAATTAATTTTAACTCGTTAATATCGATAATTGGTTCACTTTTTAACCCAGGTATGAATATAAAAACAAACTTTTCAGTAATTTTAGTTACTTTTCCGTCTATAATTTTTCCTTCTTCAATTTTATTTTTTGATAGCTGCGAATTAAGCAATTCTTCAAATTTTTTATTGCCTGGCGAATTTAAATCTTTATATATTTCCATTAACTTTTAATTTTTTATCCATTATCTTTTTTATTTTATTAAAGCACGCCTTCTTACTTAATTTGGATGTATTAATCAAGATTGAATCTTCAGTCTTAACTAGTGGACTATAACGTCTATTTTTGTCAAATTTATCCCTTTTTTTGAGGTTTTTAAGAACTTCTTTAAAAGTAATTTTATTTTTAAGTTTCTTATATTCCAAATATCTTCTTTTAGCTCTTATATTCAAATTAGCATTTATAAAAAACTTAAACATTGCATCCTTCATAATTATAGATGTTATATCTCTACCATCAAGTACTGAACCTGAGAATTTCTGTGGAGGTTTGTAAGCAATATTTAATTGAAATTCTTTTATAATATTTCTGATTTTTTTATCTTTAGCAATGATTGAGGCTGACAATGCAACTTTATCTGATAATAATTTTTTATTTTGAAGTTCATTTATTCTTAGTTTTTTTATTTTTTTTTTAATAAACAAGAGACTAAAACTTTTATTTTTTGACAGTCTTAACCAGCCAATATATCTGTAAATTTTTCCAGTATCTAAATATATTAAATTATAAGCTTGAGCTATAAGTTTTGCTTGTGTCCCAGCACCTGCTGCTGCAGGAGAATCTATTGCCACAGTTATTATATTTTTTCTTTTTTTCAATTAATTTTAGCACCAAGTTGTTTTAAAGTTTTAAAGAAATTTGGGAAGGAAGTTTTCACAGAATCTATATCAGATATTTTCCATTTACCCCCCAACGTTAAGGCTGCAATACATGACATCATCAGAACTCTATGATCTTTCATAAAATTTTTAATTATGTAGCTTCCTTTTAAATTTAAGTTTGGATTTCCATATATTTTAATATCATCATTTTTTCTTATAACTTTAACCCCGAGGTTGAGTAGTATTTTGATTGCTATATTTAACCTTGGGCTCTCTTTTTTATTTAATTCAGATAAATTTTTAAAATGGGAAATACCTTTAGCTTTTGCTGCTGCGATAAAAATTATTAAAAATTCATCAATAGCTGAACTATTTAAATTTACTGGACATTTGATGCCATACAGTTTGCTCTGGCTTTTCACGTAAATATCTCCGATCAACTCACCTTTGTAAATTTTTTTATTTTTGAATATAATATTACCACCCATTCTATTTAAAATTGTAACAACTCCAATTCTTGTATCGTTAATATTTACATTTTTAATAACCAAATTAGATTTTCTAGAAATTAAAGTCAAAACAATGAAAAAAGCGCATGAACTTATATCTCCAGGCACCTTATATTCAAAAGCATTGAAATTTGATAATCCAGTTACTTCAATTAAATCATAATTTTTTTTATTTAAAATTTTAATAGGTATCTTTAAATGTTTAAAAAATAATTCAGTATGATTTCTTGACTTTTTTGCCTTAATTTTTGTGATGCCATGTGTCTTTAAAGCAGCCAACATCACAGCACTCTTACATTGAGCACTTCCTAAATTTTCAAAGTATTTTATTGGTCTTAAAAATTCTGAACCATGAATTTTAACAGGTAGTTTTTTATTTTTAGAATGAATATTTGCTCCAAATAATTTAAGAGGCTCTGTTATTCTAGAAAAATCTCTTGACGAAAGACTTTTATCACCTACGATTTTTACAACATTATTTGTATTAACGAGTAAGCCCAAAATCAATCTTGCTAGTGTACCTGAATTACCTGCATTAATGGTTAAATTTTTCTTTATATTAAATCCATTTAAACCCAATCCATATATTTCATAATAAGATTTAAATTTTTTAAACTTGACCCCAAGTTTATTTATTGTTTCTAAAGTGGTTGAAACATCTTCTGAATCTAGCAAATTATAAATTTTTGATTTACCAATTGCCTGTGATGCCAACAATATACTCCTTATTGATATACTTTTATCTCCACTTACGTTAATATTTTTTTTAAAAGGATTTATTTTTTGATTAATTACTACGTATTGTTTCATAGTAAATTAATTAATATTAAATTCTTCTCCAAAATAATGACTTTTAGCTATTTTATTGGATATAACTTCGTTTGGACTACCCAAAGCAATAATTTTACCATTAGATAATATCATGGCTCTATCCACACAGTTAAGAAGATCCCTAGCTTGATGATCACAAACAACAACAGTAATTTCCTCAGTTGATTGCAAATTTAGTATTACTTCTTGAAGCATTTTTATAGTTAAAATATCCAAAGCTGCAAAAGGTTCGTCCAATAACAGTATTTTAGGATCATTGATAAGTGCCATTGCAATAACTAGTTTTTTTTTTTGACCACCTGATAAATGTTTAGATTTGATATTTAACAATGGCTCAAACTCAAATTGACCTACAAGTTTTTCTATTTTCTGTTTTCGTGCTTCTTTTTTGTTTATATGTATTTCAGAAACAAGTTTTAAGTTATCAATTAAAGTTAAATCATGAATTATACCTCCATATTGAGGAACTAAACCAAGTTTAAATTTTGTAAATCTTTCGTATATAGGTAGTTTGGTGCAATTGACACCGTTTATAATTATCTCACCATAGTTAGGGTCTTTTAAGCCGGATATTAAATTAAAAATTGTTGACTTCCCAACGCCATTTGGACCCAACATGCCAAGTATTTCTTGTCTATATATTTTAAAATTAAGATTGTTTATAATTTCTCTTTTATTATAAAATACAGATATATTTTTTAATTCGATAATTGGGTCATCTCCTTTTAGATTTTTAATTCTAAATTTTTTTATAAGGGCCATTAATCTACTTTAATATTTATTTTGTCTTTAGAGTTAATAATAATATCCTTGGTTGTTAAGTCTAATACAACAGAATCAGCAATCATAGTAGAATCATCATCATTTATAATAACATTATTATACGCAACAGCAATATTATCGCTAATACTTAGATCAACATTATCACATGTAATAACTTTATTATCAAATTTAATTTTTACATTTTTATAAAATTTTGAATTATAGTTTTCATAGTTATATTTACCTCTTTCCGAAATTATATTGATTTCTTCTCTATCTTTTGAAGAAATACTACCTCTTACTTTCTTTAATTCTAAAATGTTGTTATTTTCAAAATTGGTTTGACCATTTTCAGCAAAAATTTTAAAAATGTCTCCTTTTTTGTTTGAAGTTGTGTATATAATTTGTTTGGTTAAATTTTTTGTTTTATTAAGATTTTTTTCAGTGTTTGATTCCTTATCAGAATTTTCATTTTTTAAATTATTATCACTCTCAAGATTTTGAATTCTTTTATCCCCAAGAATTACCTGATCGTTTTGGATTTTTTCACTATTATTTTCCTCGGAAATTAAACCAGAATCTTTTAAAAAGTTTGTTTCTTTAACATTTTGATTTGAATAGAAATATAAGAAGTATATTCCACCGATAATGATTATTATCATGGACAATAAAATAAGTTGTAATACTGATTTTACCGACATTAATTGATGTTAGACTTCAAAATATCGTGCATATGAATAATCCCAATTGTTTTCTTCTCTTTTTTACTTTTGTGTACGCAAAGAGATGTGATTTTTTTTGAATTCATTAGAAATAGCGCTCTTGCAGCCAGGGTATCAATCTCAACACTCAATGGTTTTTTTTTCATTACCTTCTTCAATTCTAAATTTTCAAAGTTTTTGTATCTTTCGGCAATTCTTTTTATATCGCCATCGGTAATTATGCCGGTTGTGTTACCTGCTTTATTCTTTATTAAAAGCACGCCGAGCTTTTTGTTATTTATCTCTTTGATAGCTTTATCCATGCTTAAACTATCATAAACAATAGGTAATTTTCTTCCTGTAAGCATTAGATCTCCTACAGTTTTTAATTTTAGTGATAAAGAACCACTTGGATGGATTTTTTTAAAATCAAATTTTGTAAATTTTTTATTTTTCATACAGGCAATTGATATTGCATCACCAAGAGCCAGTTGAGCGGTAGTTGACGATGTAGGAACTATATTTTCAAGACCAGCTTCTTTAATTTTTGGCATTAAAAATTTTATGTTTGAGTACTTATAAAGAATTGAGTCTTTTTTGGAGGTAATACCAATAAGTTTAATATTTTTATTTCTAGTTACATATTGAATTATATTTTTTAACTCTTCACTTTGTCCACTATTACTTATTAATATTACAACATCATTGGATACAATCTGTCCCATGTCGCCGTGACTTGCATTTGATGCGTCTAAAAAAAAAGATGCAGTACCTGTTGAGGATAATGTTGCGGCCCATTTTTTTGCAATTATCCCACTCTTACCAACTCCTGAAATAATAATATTACCATTTTTACAACTAACTATTGTTTTAATTATCTCAATGAACGATTTATTGATATTTTTTTTTAAGTTTTTTAAAGCGTTTATTTCAAATTGAATAACATCTTTCGCGATTTCCTTTATTTTAATTTTTTGCATTTAATGGGACCAAATATCATTCGTGAATGAAGCTAAATCTAATTCAACACGACAATTAATAAATTTTATTGTCTCTTTATATAATTTAATTCTTTTTTCTCTAATTAAAATTTTTTCTAAATTCTCATATATTTTGTGAAGATAAATCACATCTTTTGCACAATACTGTAATTGTTTCTCTGATAAATCACCACCAAAATCAGATGATTGAAGATTCTTACTTATATCATTACCAGTAAATTCTTTAATTAAATCTTTTAATCCATGTTTTTCACTATAACTTCTGGCAATTTTACTCATGATTTTAGTGCAATTTATATTTGTTACATCTACCTTAAGATATTTTTTTATAAATAATAAATCTGCTCTTGCATAATGGAATATTTTATTAACTTTTTTATTTTCCAAAACACCTTTTAAATTTGGAGCTTCATAAAGTTGTCGATTCAATTGAATTATGTGTGCATCATTACTCCCTGTTGAAATCTGAACTAGGCATAGCCTATCTCTTTCAACGTTAAGACCTGTAAATTCACAATCTACAGCTATATTGTCACCTAGTGATAATTGATCTGGCAAATCCCCTTTGTGTAATTTAATATCCAAATTCATTTTGAAGAATTTATATATGAAACAAAAAGAAATTCTACTTTTCGGTGCAACAGGCCAAATAGGCAGAAATTTGATAAGAAAGTTGTCTAAAAATAACTATAAAATAACAGCTGTAACAAGAAATATACATAGAGCTGGTTATAAATTGAAAACCCAAGCTAACCCAGGCTATCTTGAATTAGTAGAACTTGAGAACTTCAATTTCGAAAAAATAGAGTCTTTAGTAAAAAACTGCTCTATATGTATCAACTTAGTAGGAATTTTGTATGAAAGTAAAAAGAATCATTTTAAAACTATTCATACAGATCTTCCTAATATGTTGTCTAAAGTTGCAAATAATTTAAAAATAGAGAAATTTATTCATGTCTCAGCTTTAGGAATTGAAAAAGCAAATGATAGTAATTATGCAACAAGTAAGCTAGAAGGTGAAAAAAAAGTGCTTGAAAATTTTAATAATTCTATAGTTCTAAAACCTTCAATTGTTTATTCTGTTGATGATAAATTTACAACAAATTTTATGACTTTATTGAGCAGATTACCATTCATGCCACTTTATTATAATGGTAAAACTAAATTTGCTCCTATTCATGTATCAGATCTTGTAGATATAATTGTTAAAATGATTGAGACAAATAATAGAAATTTAGTATTGGAGTGTATCGGTCCTGAAATAATATCATTTAAAGAAATAATTAAAGAGTTATTAGTTTCTATAGGAAAAAATAGATTGCTAATTCCTTTACCAAATCCAATTGCTAAATTTTCTGCTAAAATATTTCAGTTACTACCCAAGCCAATTTTAACAGAAGATCAACTAAAATTATTAAAATATGATAATATAAGTTCAGGCTTGTACAAGACTAACTTTGATTTGGGTTTGTTCAGTAAAAAGATATTTAAGAATGAAATTGATAAATATAGTTTTAATTGGAGAACTGGTGGTCAATTTAGCAAAATAAACAAATCAAGTAGTATAAAATGATAGAATATTTAGTTATTGGTCTTTGTCTTTTACTATTAGTTTTAGTAGTATTTATTTCTGCTAGACCTATAAGCATGGGTATAGAAGCAAGAAGAAATATAAATCATAATAACACGTCTGATAATATTGAAAATGATCAAGAAATAAATGATCTTATTATCTCTGACGAAATAATAAAACTAAATAAATTAAAAGACGAAGGTATTTTAACTGAGCAAGAATATGAGAAAGCAAAAAAAAAATTGTTAGATTAAGCTGACTTTATTTTTTTTTGTATAAATTTTGGCATATCTTCATCTTTTACAACAACCTCTTCTTTTCTGCCTTTAGGTTGAAAGACAATCATTAGGTGCAGTGGACAATAAGAAAATTTCTCAACATTTTTTCTTCCACAAAAACTTGCATTTTTTTCGTCTGGGTTGCCCTCCATATATTTGCAAGTATCATCAGATAATTCTTCTAAACTTAAATTTTTAGCTGGTTCAAAATCTTTATTTAAAAGTAGAGATCTAAATTTTCCTCTTTTACCTCTAAATCCTGCGTTCGTATTTTCTGTTTTTAAATTGTTACCTAAGGGCTGAAATTTTGTTCTTGTTTTTATTTTTGAAGACAAATTCAATCTATGAGCTTTTCCTATTACTGCATTTCTAGATACTCCACCTATGATTTCAGCAATCTGGCTAGCTGTTTTTCCTTTGCCCCATAGTTCTTTTAATTTATTAACTTTTTCGTCTGTCCAACTCATTTAATACTATATTTAGTGTAATTTATGCATATGACAACATGATGTTGCATCTAAATATAATTTACAAGTTTTTTTTATGATTTTTCAACAAATAAATTAAAATTATAACTTGAGGTTGCAAAATAAACTTTCAAATAAAGTAACAAAAAATTATAAGTAATTATGAGTGCACTTGCAGGCAATTATAAAAGAAAAAAAATATCATTTATTAAAGGAAAGGGGAGCTTCCTAATTACAGCTGATGGTAAAAAATATTTAGACTTTGTTCAAGGAATTGCAGTTAATTGTCTTGGTCACGCTAATCAAAAACTTATAAATGCAATTAACAAACAATCAAAAAAACTTTGGCATATATCAAATGCATTCATTATACCTGAAGGTGAAAGATTAGCAAAAAGACTAGTGGAAAGAACTTTTGCAGACTCAGTTATTTTCCAAAATAGTGGTGCAGAGGCTACCGAAGCTGCAATAAAAGTTGCTAGAAGATATTTTTATTCAATTGGTAAAAGTCATAAAACAAGAATAATCTGCATAAAAAATTCATTTCATGGAAGAACAATTGCAACAATTCATGCTAGTGGTTCAAAAAAAATGACATTAGGATTTGGACCTAAAGTACCAGGTTTTGATCACTTCGAATATGGAAATCATGAAAAATTAAAAAAATTAATAAATAAGAATACAGCTGCAATTATGATTGAAACTATTATGGGTGAAGGGGGCATCAAAGTCATTCCTAATTGGTGTGTTAAGGCTATAAGAGAATTGTGTAATAAAAAAGATATACTTTTAATTCTTGATGAAGTTCAATGCGGAATAGGTAGATCAGGTAAATTTTTTGCATTTGAACATGCGAAAGTTAAACCAGATATAGTACCAATTGCCAAGGGAATCGGAGGAGGATTTCCAATAGGAGCAGTTTTGATGACTAAAAAAGTAGCTAAAGCTATGATACCAGGAACACATGGGTCTACTTTTGGAGGAAATCCTCTCGCAATGGCAGTAGGCAATGCTGTTTTAGATCAAGTAAACAATAAATTACTTAATAACGTTAACAAATTATCAAAATATTTTTTTTCAAGGTTAAATAATTTAAAGAGTGATTACCCTCAAATAATAAAAGAAGTTAGAGGAATGGGTTTATTAATTGGATTACAATTGCATAATGATCAAACTAAATTTATAGAAAAATTAATGGACAATAAATTATTAACAATTAGAGCTGCTGAGAATGTTGTAAGAATTCTTCCACCACTAAACGTTAAAAGAAATGAAATAGATTTGGCAGTAAAAATAATGACAAAAGTTTGCAAAGAGTTAAAAAAATGAGACATTTCATCAATCTAAAAGATTTAAAAAGTAGAGATCTAAGAAAAATAATATTAGATGCAAAAAAGAGAAAGATTGCTAGAAATAAATTAAATACTTTAGAACCAGATAAAGACAAACCTCTAAAAGGAAAAATGTTAATCCAAATGTTTGAAAAAGCAAGTTCGAGAACAAGAATAAGTTTTTATTTAGCAATCAAACAACTTGGAGGTGGAACATTAACTCTTCGTTCAAATGAATTGCATCTAGGACAAGGAGGTGAGTCTATAGCAGATACTGCAAAAATTCTTTCTACTTATGGGGACGGATTTATGTTAAGAACTGACAGTGATAAAAAAATTGAGGATTTCAAAAAATATTTAAATATTCCAATTATAAACGGTTTGAGCCCATCTTCTCATCCGACGCAAGTACTTTCAGATGTTTTTACTGTAGAAGAGATTAAAAAAAAAGCTATTTCAAAATTAAATATTTGCTGGATTGGTGATTCGAATAATGTTCTAAATAGTTTAATTGCAGCATCTGTAAAATTTTCTTTTAAATTAAGAATTGGTTGTCCAAAAAATTTTCAGCCAAGTATGGATATAAGAAATTGGGTTAAAAAAAATAAAAAGAAAATGTTTATTTATAATGATCCAAAAAAAGCTGTTTCAGATGCTGATGTGATATTTTCTGACAAAGTAATATCGATGAATGACAAAGTTAATAAAAATAAAAAAATAAAGCAGTTTAAAGATTTTAAAATTAATAAAAAATTATTAAGCTATGCCAAAAACGATTGTATTTTTCTACATTGTTTACCAAGAGGAGATGAAGTTGATGAAGATATTTTCTTAGGAAAAAATTCACATGTATGGCAACAGGCACTAAATAGAGTTCATGTACAAAAAAGTATATTGTTATACTGCTTTGATAAATTAAGGTAGAGGTAATGGCTTATCTGAATTTTTATTTAGATATAAAATCACCGAAGCTCTATCTTTATCTTTTCGTAAACCAGCAAATGCCATTTTAGTTCCTTTAATGTGTTTCTGAGGTTTTCTTAAATATCCATTCATTTCTTCAAATGTCCATGTTTTGTCGTATGATGACATGGCTTTAGAATATTTATAATCATCTTTTGATGCAACTTTTTTACCCAACACACCGTAAAGTGCTGGTCCAATTTTATTCTCAGCACCTTTATTTACTAAATGACAAGCTGCACACTTCTTAAAAACTTTTTCTCCATGAGCAACATCTCCTAAAGCAAGCAAGGCATTAATATCAATTTTTTCAATTACTTTCTCAGGATTTGCAATTGAGGCTGTCTTATTTTCCAAAGTTTCAACTTTGTATGCTGATTTTTCAGGTTTATTAACATAGAAAGCCATATCAGAAATTTTACCAATACCGATCACAATTAATGCAATGAGTAGAATTGCTGCTATGATTTTATTTATTTCAAAAGAGTCCATGATTTTTTAATTATATGGTCGTATAACATGTTAAACAAAATTAAAACGAAATTTAATTTATTAATTTGCGTCTCAAAGACGCATAAAATATGAATTTATGAGTAAATCTGTTATAATAATTCCTTCAAGACTTTCAGCAACAAGACTTCCAAATAAACCTTTAATTAAAATTAATAATAAATCATTAATTATGCATGTTTATGAAAAGGCTATTAAAAGTAAAATTGGGGAGGTGTATGTAGCCACTTGTGATAAAGAAATTGCTTTAGAGGTTAAGAAAAATAGAGGTAAATTTATTATGACAAATGCTTCTCATACTAATGGAACAGAAAGAGTTTATGAAGCTTCTAAAAAACTAGATCTAAGTAATTTTGACTTCATCATAAATGTTCAAGGCGATGAACCTATGATTAATCCTTCAGATATTATAAAATTAAAAGAAATTTCAATAAAAAATAAGTTAGATTTTTCGACTTTAGCATACAAATTAAAAAGTAAAAAAATATATAATGACAAAAATGTTGTAAAAGTTATTACAAAAAAAAAAATAACAAAAAGTTCATTTTCTGAGGCACAAACATTTAAAAGAAAAGTAACTTTAAATTCATACAAGCATATTTATCATCATTTAGGTGTTTATTTGTATAAATTCTCTACTTTAAAAAAATTTGTCAACTTGAATAAAAGCAAAGAGGAAATAACTGAAAAGCTAGAGCAACTTAGAGCAATAAATAATGGTGTTAATATAAATGTATTACTAGCAAATCATTTTTCTAGTGGTATTGATACTGAAAAAGATTTAATTGAATATATTAAATTATTAAATAAAAAAAAAAAATGAAAATAGTTTATCAAGGTGTTTCAGGAAGCTACAGCGAAAGTTGTGCTAAACAAATGTTTCCAAATATTGAAACAATACCATGTAAAACATTTGATGAATGTTTTGAGATAGCAAACGAGGATTCAAAAATTAAAGCAATAATACCAGAGTCAAATAAGACCACAGGTAATATTGGAGTAGAGTATTTAATTTTTAAATATAGACTAAATATTTACGAAGAATATTTTTTTCCAATTAATCATAATCTTCTTGGACTAAGAGGATCCAAACTATCAGATATTAAGGATGTATATTCACATGCTCAGGCATTAAGTCAGTCTTCTGAGTTTATAAAAAAAAACAATTTAATTGGCAATGTTCGAGCAGACACCGCCGGTTCCGCGAAATATGTAGCTAATCTTGGAGATAAAAATAAAGCTGCTATTGCATCGAAACTTAGTGCAAAAATATATAATCTTGAAATTATTAGTGAAAAAATTCAAGACGATAAAGATAATTTTACAAGATTTTTAATAATGGGTAAAGAAATAATTCAGCCTGAAATTGATAAAAATAAATATATAACTTCATTCTTATTTAAACTAAGAGATAAGCCTGCAGCATTATATTCAGCTCTCTCAGGATTTGCAATTAATGGAGTTAATATGACTAAACTTCAAAGCTTTCCTGAAAAAAATTCGTTTTCTTCTTTTTTTTTCTTATGTGATATAGAGGGCCACCTTGACGAAAAAAAAATCAAAAATTCTTTAGAGGAATTAGCTTTTCATTGTGAAGACATGCACGTTTTAGGTGTTTATAAAGCACATAATTTTAGAGAAAAAAAAAATTAACTTTATTGTAGATTAGAAAAATTTATTGTTATAATACATCTGGAGGCCTTCCAGGTGGAATTACCATGAACTCCCCCAGACTTGAAAAAGAGCAAGGGTAATGAGTTTTTTCCAGGTTGGT
>MDSW01180866.1_pt1 | contig 11964 bp, 13 predicted proteins | sample 811171 | NCBI WGS metagenome assembly MDSW01 (sample SAMN05326641, study PRJNA326480) | marine metagenome | isolation source: seawater | place: Atlantic Ocean: North West | collected 2012
ATATCAACACTTCCACCAAAACCTTTTTTAAAACCTGCACATCTTCTATCTAGCGCAACATTACCAACTTCGTGGTTAACGCAAAGTGCCTTTTTTCCACCAGCAGCTTTCATTTTTTGTCCACCACCTACACCGGCTTCAAATTCAGTTTGTCCAACATGTGCGCTGATTCCTAATGAAGCATAATCATCAGAACCAGAGTTCATTGAAATTACTGGTATACCAGCAGCTATAGCAGCTTTAACAGATTTACCTAAAGCGGCAGCATCTGGTAGAGTAATTACTATGCCTTTTGGTTTTTGCGATACAGCATTGTCTATTAATTTTGCCATCTCAACCATATCGAAAGTTCCTGGAGCTGTGTACTTACAAGATATTCCCATATCTTTACAAGCTGCATCAACACCATTTTTTGCTACAGACCAAAATGGGTCATTAGCTTGACCATGCGAAACAACAATTACATCTACTGCTAATGCGGACACAGACATCATTGCCCATGCAGCAATAGCAAGTATAAAGTTTTTTAATGTTTTCATTAAATTTCCCTCTTTTGTTAAGTTAACTTTTTAAAAAATAAAGTTTAATCAAAATTGATTAACAATGTAAAGATAACAGGTTGTACAATTCTAGCTAGAGTTGTTTGGATTAGCTTGTGTTTTCTTTAAAAATTAATCTTTTCGAATTTTTTTGTTTTTAAAGATTTTTTAGCAGCATTTGCTAATATTAAAGCTTTCCTGCCTTCTTCAAATTCTGCGAGTGGTTTGATTTTTTTTTTAACAAGCCTAGCTAAGTCGTCGAGTTGTAATTCATAGGCCTCCCTATACCTTTCAACAAAAAAGTTCATTAATGGAGTTTTGTTAGAAGTTGATTTTTTTAGATGAGTAGTTGTTTCTTTATCTCTTTTATTTTCAGAAATAATCATGCCTTTTGAACCAAATAACTCAACTCTTTGGTCATAGCCAAAGCTACAATGCCTAGAGTTTGTAATAATGCACTGAACACCTTTTTTTGAATTTATTAAACAGGTTGCTAGCTCAAAATCTCTAATTTTTTTAAATCTTAAATCAGAAATATTACTAGCAGAAGAAATTATATTTGAAGGTTCGTCACTTCCTAAATAAAATCTCACTAAATCAAAATCATGGATCATCATATCTTTAAAGATTCCTCCTGAAACTTTAAGGTAATTTATTGAAGGAGGAGCAGGGTCTCTACTTGTGATTATAATTTTTTCTAATTTACCTATTTTTCCTTTTGCCAACTCTTTTTTTAAAAAATTATGACCTGGGTCATAGCGCCTATTAAATCCAAGTTGTATACTTGTTTTAAATTTTTTTATTGATTTTTTACATTTTTCTATTTTTTTTATATTAAGATCCAGGGGCTTTTCACAAAATATAAATTTTTTATATTTAGCTGCCTGAGTAATTAAATTTATATGTGTTGCAGTACTACTAGCTATAAAAATTGACTTAATATTTTTATCCTCAAAAGCAATTTTTGGATTTTTAATAGCTATAGATTTAAATTTTTTAGCAATTTTATCAGCTAATTTTTTGTTAACATCATATACATATTTTAACTCAAACTCTTTGTGATTAAACAAATTTTGACCATGCATTTGGCCTATTCTCCCTAATCCAAATAATGCAATTTTAATCATTTTTTTTTGTTTTAATTCAATTTAAGTTATATATCTTAACAAAAAAAAATTTTATGTCAGTAAAATTAGGAGTGGCGCCTATAGCTTGGAGCAACGATGATATGCCTGAACTTGGAGGTGAGACATCTTTAGAACAATGTTTGTCAGAAGCAAGACAAGCAGGATACATCGGCATAGAGTCAGGTGGAAAGTTTCCAAAAATATCCTCAGAATTAATTCCAAAATTAGAGAAATTTAATTTACAATTATGCTCAGGTTGGTATGGAGCAAATTTAAGAAAAAATTCAGTTAATGATGAAAAGATGGCTATTCAAGAACAGCTTACTTTATTTAAAGATTGCAAAGCTCCTTGTATTGTTTTTGCAGAAGTTTCTGGATCAATTCAAAGTGATCCAAATAGAAAATTATCAGCAAGACCACAAATGGATAATGAAGAATGGAATAATTTTTGTAAAAAAATTTCTGAACTAGCAAAGTACTTAGAAGACCAAGGTATGCCCTTAGGTTATCATCATCACATGGGCACAGTAATTGAAACACAAAAAGATACTGAAAGATTATTAGAAAATACACACGAAAGTGTAAAATTGACTTTAGATACAGGTCATATGCTGTTTGCTAAAGGAGATTCAAAAAAAATTTTAAGCGATTTTAGTGATAGATTAATACATCTACATTGCAAAGATATTAGAAAAAAAGTTTTAGAAAATTCTTTAAAAAATGATTTAAGTTTTAGGGCTGCATTTCTAGATGGTGCATTTACTGTTCCAGGAGATGGCTGTATAGATTACAGACCTTTATTTGAAGTTTTAAAAGAAAAAAATTATTCTGGATGGCTTGTCGTTGAAGCAGAGCAAGATCCAAAAAAAGCAAATCCATTAGAGTATGCAATAAAAGGTTATAATTATCTTAGAGAAACATTATCTAATTTAAAAATTGAAATTAAAAAAAAATAATTATCTATAAATAGATGTTAATTCGTTATTTCCAGCTGCAACACAAGGTGATTTAAAACAGGTTCCCACTATCCATTCTGATCCTGGATCTGGAAGAAAATTTGATGACATAACAAATATAACACCCATCTCAGTTGATTGACCAGCTTTACCTTCAGCTTTAATTCTAGGGTCTGGATCAGTTTTAACTTCTTTATCCTCAGAAAATGGATTTTTAATTTCAAGATTCATATTTATATAATTTACTACTTTATCAGCAATCCATTCACCATTACATGGATCTCCCCAAATAGTCATTTTATCTTGATCATTTCCACATTGGTTTACTTCATTATTAATAAAATCGACAACTTTTTTGTGATTTTCTTTAACCAAATTTGCTTTAGCTTCAACGGCTGGTCGAGTACTTGCTGTCCAAAGAAGCATACCAACAACATAAACTGTTGAAACAAATACTAAAATTTCTAATAATCCTAAGTTTTTTATAGAAAATTTCATAGATTACAGATTTACCAATTTTGATTTGTCTAATTTTTTTTCAAAAAAATCAATAATATTTTGAACTGTTTCTTTCGCCATTCTTATCATGCAATCTTCTGTGAAAGCTGCTGTATGTGGACTTAAGAAAACCTTATTATTTTTAAGCAAAGGATTATTCTTATCGGGTGGTTCTTTTTCAAAAACATCTAAACCAGCTCCAAAAATCAACTCTTTATTAAGTGCTTTGTCCAAATCATGCTCATTAATAATTCCACCTCTTGCAGCATTTATAATAATACAATTTTTTTTCATATTTTTTATTAAATTATAATTTATCAGGTTTTTTGTTTTTTCATTAAGTGGCATGTGAAGTGAAATAGCATCCATAGATTTAACTGATTCTTTTAAATCCTCAACTTTTTTTCCACCTAACTTTTCAACTATTTCTTTTGATACAAAAGGATCGTAAACAAATACATTCATTTCAAATCCTAAGCATCTTTTTATTAAGTTTTGACCTATTCTTCCAAAACCAACAATTAATATATTTTTTTTCCATAATTCAATAGTTTTTGGCAATTTATTTCTCTCTGAAAAATTTCCTAGTCTAACAGTATTATCATACATATTTTTTCTTTTTGAAATATTCAAAAGCATAAACATTACATGCTCAGAAACAGCAACAGCATTAGCTGTTGCAGTGATTGCAATTACAATATTTTTTTTTTTTGAGGCATCAAGATCAATATTATCATAGCCTACACCATGTCTAGAGATTATTTTTAATTTTTTTCCTAAATTTATCACTTCACTTGTAAGTTTTGCTGTTCTGATTGATATTGCATCACAATCAGTTATTTTTGACTTTAGGTTTTCAATTTTAAAGTCTTCGACAATTTCGTATTCAAAATTCGGGTTATTATCTAATAATTCAATTCCAGCTTTATGAATGGGTTGAATTACTAAAATTTTTTTTTTATCTGGCACTTAATTAATAAGTTTTTGATTCTATACCCTTTGATTTTCCTTTAAGTTTTTCAACAGCATTCTTTGCTCCAGCGGTCATAAATCTTTGTTCTGAACCAACAGTTACAAGTTGAAATCCTTTTTCAATCATTTTTTCAGCATACTCTGCTGTCATATTATGTATTCCAGCGAATATATTATTTTTTTTGCATGTTCTAAAATATTCATAATTATTGGATATACAGGGTCAGTTTCTGGTTTATCAAAACTCGGTTTCTCACCAACTGCTAAGCTTAAATCAGCAGGTCCAATATAAATGCCATCAACTCCTGGCGTTGACATTATTTCATCTAATTTCTCTAAGGCTTCTTTTGTTTCTATCATTGCAATTTTTAAAATTTCATCATTTGCATGATCTCCATAATCTGCTCCAGCGTACAAAAGTCCTCTTATAGGTCCGTAACTTCTGTAACCTTTAGGTGGGTACATGCAAGCTTGAACAAATTTCTCTGCTTGTTCTTTATTACTTACCATTGGACATATTACTCCGTAAGATCCTGCATCCAATATTTTCATTATTTGTCCAGGTTCATTCCAGTTTACTCTAGCCATTGGAGTTACATCTGTTGTTGATATAGCTTGCAACATATGTAGTGCATTTGGGTAATCAACAACACCATGTTGCATATCAATAGTTAGAGAGTCCCAGCCTTGTTTAGCCATTACTTCCGCAGAAAAAGAATTTGGTATTTGTAACCAACCATTTATCACTGGTTTACCAGCATTAATTAACTCTTTGAGTTTATTTTTTCTCATTAAAAAATTATAATCAATGCAATTATAATAAAAATAACAGCATAATATAATGGCATAGCCTTCCTCCACGAAAATAATATTTTTGCTGCTGTTTTATGTTTTTGTTTTTTCATATCTAACCTTTTATTCCTAAATGTGTATATTTAACATTTAAATAATCTTTAATTGCCATTGATCCACCTTCTCGTCCATAGCCAGTTTGTTTTATTCCTCCAAAAGGAGCCTCGGCTATCGCTACTACTGGTGTATTTACAGCAACCGTTCCCGTTTCCATCAGCTCAGAAGCTCTGTGTGCCTTGTCCATTGAACTAGTACAAATATAGCTGCATAAACCCAAATCATTATTATTTGCTCTATCTATTACTTCATCAAAAGATTTAAATGATAACATTGGAACAAGCGGTCCAAATGGTTCTTCTTTCATAATTGTAAAACTATCATCTACATTATCGAAAACTGTAGGTTCATAAAAATATCCTTTATTAAATCCTGCTGGTCTTTTGCCTCCCATTAATACTTTAGCTCCTTCTTTTTTAGTTATCTCTACTAATTGCTCTACTTCTTTAAGTCTTTTTTCAGTTGTTAATGGACCTAGTTGAACATCTTTATCCATTCCATTGCCTATTTTTAATTTTTTTGCTTTTGCTATAAACGAATTAATAAAATCTGCTTTTTTGCTTTCTTGAATATAAAACCTATTTGGAGAAATACAAACTTGACCGTTGTTTCTAAACTTTGTTGTAATAGCTATATCAGTTGCTTTATTTATATCTGCATCATCAAAAACTATAAATGGTGAGTGACCACTTAACTCCATAGTAACTCTTTGAACTTTATCTGCGGCTTGTTTTAAAATTAATTTACCAACTCTTGTTGACCCAGTAATTGAAATTTTTTTGATTATGTCTGATTTTAACAAATGTTCAGCAATGGTTGGTGGATCACCCGATAATAAATTTACTACACCTGGAGGCACTCCTGCTTCTCTGCATATATCAACCAATTCCATTACTGTTCCTGGAGTGATTACATCTGGTTTACAAATTACAGAACAACCAGCAGCTAATGCAGTTGATATTTTTCTAGATGCCAAAACAAGAGGAAAATTCCATGGAACCAAAGCCGCAACAACACCGACTGGCTGATAATAAACATGAACTCGAGTTTCAGGAAATCTACTTTCAATTGTTTGTCCAAAAATTCTTTTAGTTTCTTCAGCATTCCATTCAAATATATCCGCAGATCCTCCAACTTCTCCAATGCCTTCGGCCAAAGGTTTTCCAACTTCTAATGTAAGCCACTTAGCAAGAATATCTTTTTTTTCTCTCATTAAATCTGCAATTTTTCTTATTACATATGATCTTTGCCATGGAGGAGTATTTCTCCACACCTTTAAACCTTTTTCTGCAGATTTGAGAGCTTTGTCGATATCAACATTTGTAGCTTTAGAAGCCTTGCCAATAACTTCTTCAGTTGCAGGGTTTATTACATCGTATGTTTCTTTTTTCTCTGCTTGCTGCCACTTACCGTCAATGAATTGCCCAAATTTGCTATACATAAATTTTATTTTATGGTTTATTAAGTGATATTTTAATTTTAAAGAGAATATATCTATAAATATGAAAAAAATAAAGCTTACATGTTCTGATGCGATAGTAAAACATCTAATAGCACAAAAAATTCTTATTGATGGCAAAAAAGAACCTTTATTCGCAGGAGCTTTCGGAATATTTGGTCATGGAAATGTTGCTTGTTTAGGTCAAGCTTTGGAAGAAAACAAAGATAAACTTCCAACATGGAGAGGACACCATGAACAGAATATGGCTTTGACGGGAATAGCATACTCTAGAGCAAAAAGAAGAAAACAAATTTTTGTTGCTACTAGTTCAGTTGGTCCAGGAGCAACAAACATGATAACAGCAGCAGCTGTTGCAATGAGTAATAGATTGCCAATATTGTTTTTACCAGGCGATACATATGCTAATAGAATGCCAGATCCAGTACTTCAACAGGTAGAACATTTTAATAATCCAGGCATAACACAAAATGATGCATTTAAACCTGTAACAAGATATTTTGATAGAATAACGAGACCAGAACAAATTTTACAAACATTGCCACAAGCAATTCAAACAATGATAGATCCTGCTGATTGTGGTCCAGCTTGTTTATCTTTATGTCAAGATGTTCAAGGTGAAATTTTTGATTATCCTGAAGAATTTTTTAGAGAAAGATTACACAATATAAGAAGACCAAAACCTGATGATTTTCAAGTTAAAGAAGCAGCAGAAAAAATAAAAAAATCAAAAAATCCAATTATTATTTCAGGGGGTGGAGTTTTTTATTCTGATGCAATGGATGAACTAGCATCTTTTGCATCTAAACATAATATTCCTGTTACACAGACAGTAATGGGATATTCTTCCATGAAGAGAGATCATACTCATTTTCTGGGTCCAATAGGAGGTTTAGGAGGAAAAGCAGCAAATAATTTAGCTAAACAAACTGACCTAGCAATTGCCATTGGAACTAAACTTGGAGATTTTACAACAGGGTCTTGGGCTAATTTTGAAAATCCTAATTTTTCATTGCTTTCAATTAATGTAACAAGGTTTGACGCAAATAAACATATGGCTCTATCTGTAATTGGAGATGCTAAAGTTTCTTTAGAAGAGTTATCACAGGCACTAGGATCATGGAAAGCATCGAATGATTGGTATAAAAAATCTAGAGATGAATTAAAATCTTGGAACGAATATATTGATAAAGAAAGTGGACCAACAAATCAAAAATTACCAAGCTATGCACATGCTGTAGGAGCAGTATATAGAAATTCAGATCCTAGCGATATAGCGGTAACTGCAGCAGGAGGCTTAGTTGGTGAAGTAGTTCAAATTTGGAGGCCAAGAGAATTGAATACTCATGAAACCGAATGGGGTTTTAGTTGCATGGGATACGAAATATCAGGATCTCTTGGTATAAAGATGGCAAATCCAGATAGGGAGGTTATCACTTTTATTGGAGATGGATCTTATTTGCTTTATAACTCAGATATTTATTCGTCAGTTATTACTAATAATAAACTTATAATCATTGTATGTGACAACGGTGGACATGCAGTAATAAATAGACTTCAATTATTCAAAGGCGGTAAAGAATTTAATTGTTTATTTGAAAGTTCAAAAAATACAAATTTGGTTGGCATAAATTTTGCAAATCATGCAGCCAGCATGGGAGCAAAATCTGAGGAAGTTTCATCAATAAGTGGATTAGAAGAGGCTTTTAAAAGAGCAAAAAAATCAAAAACTACATATGTTATCTCAATCAAAACACATTCTTACCAATGGTTAGAAGGATCCGCGTATTGGGAAAGTCCAACTTTAGAGATGCCAAAGACTAAAGAAAATAAAGATGCATTAAAACTTCATCATGAGGGTAAATCTAAACAAAGACAAGGTGTTTAATCTTTTCCATGAATAAAGTTTTTAAAGTAGGTTTGATTGGTTGTGGCCATATTGCTGAAACATATTTTAGAGCACATAAATATTTTAATAATTTTAAAATAATTAAATGTGCAGACATTAATAATAAAGCATCAAAGATATGTGCTTCTAAAAATAAAATTAAATCACTTAGTGTAAAAGAAATACTAAATGACAATGAAGTAGAAATTATTCTTAACTTAACTCCTCCAAAAGCACACTATAAAGTAGCAAAAAAAGCATTATTAAGTGGAAAGCATGTTTATTCAGAAAAACCTTTAGCAATAAATTTAAAAGATGGAAAACAATTGTTAAAAATTTCAAAAAAGAAAAAGCTTTATATAGGAAATGCACCTGATACATTCTTAGGTGGTGGAAACCAAAGATCTAAAGAACTTCTAGAAAAGAATATTATTGGTAAAGTTAATATTGGTAACGCAATATTTGCCTTTCCCGGTGTCCAATCTTATCATCCCAATCCAGAACCTTGGTTTGCAAAAAAAGAAGGCGGCCCAGTAATTGATATGGGTCCATACTATTTAACAGCATTAGTAAATTTATTAGGCCCAGCAAAAGAAGTAAAAGCAGCCAGTCTAATGAAAGGGACAAAGTTTAGAGAAATTGGAATTGGTCCTAAAAAAGGAAAAAAAATTAAAGTTGAGTGTCCTACTACATATTTTACAACTATAGTTTTTAAAAATAATTGTATAATAAGATTAACATTATCTTTTGATGTAATTGCTCATCAAAGAAATCATATAGAATTATATGGAACTAAAGGATCTATGATTGTACCTGATCCAAACATGTTTGGTGGTTCAGTTTTTGTATGTAAAAAATTAGGAAACCCATGGAAAGAATTTAAAACTAATAAAATGTCATTAGGAAAAATAAATATTAGATCACAAAGTTCAAGAGCAAATGAATCTCCAACTAATGCAAATTATAGAGGAGTAGGTTTAGCTGAAATGGCTTATTGTATTCAACATAAAAAAAAACATAGGTGTAATGGAGAAATTTCTGTTCATGTTTTAGATTTAATTGAATCTACAATGTATTCTGCAAGAACAAATAAACCAAAAAAAATTAATACTTCTTGTAAAATTCCCAAAATATTTACTAATCAAGAAATAAATAAAATTATTAGATAATCATGCAAATTGGAATTGATTTAGGAGCAACTAAAATTGAATATGTTATTTTAGAAGAGAATGGAAATGAAATTTTAAGAGAAAGAGAAATTTCTCCAACTGATTACAAAAGTACAATAAATTCGATAGAAAAAATTGTAATTAAATTAGAAAAAAAATTTAATAAAAAATTTGAAGTAGGCATTTGTCATCCTGGATCTATATCTAATGATAGTGGTCTTTTAAAAAATGTTCCAAACTCTCCATGGATGAATGATAAACCTTTCAATTTGGATATATCAAAAAAACTTAATCGAAATGTTATATGTGAAAATGACGCAAACTGTTTCGCACTTTCAGAAGCTATTGATGGTTCAGCAAAACACTATAGTATCGTATTTGGAATAATTTTAGGTTCTGGTTGTGGGGGAGGTGTCGTTGTTAATAAAAAAATTTTAAGAGGAGCCAATAATCTTTCTGGAGAATGGGGAAAAATTAAATATAAAAATGAAGATATCGAAAGTTTTTTGTCAGGTACGAGTATTTCCAGAAGATTCGAAAATTTATTTAATAAAAAAAAAAATGCAGATGAAATTTTTAAATTATATAGAAATAATGATATAGAAGCCGAGAAAATAATTAATCAATACAAAAATAATTTAGCTGAAACACTTGCAATAATCATTAATATATTAGATCCAGATGCAATAGTATTTGGGGGCGGTGTATCAAATGAGATTACCTTTTTAGATAATATTAAAAAATTAACAGAAACTATATTAAACGAACATAAAATAAATACTGCATTTATTAAACCAATGTATGGGGATTCCAGTGGCGTCAGAGGAGCAGCTAGACTTGGAAGAAAAATCAATTATTAATAAATAATACTATGTTTGAAATTTTTTTAGCTTTTGGAGCTGGGTTGATAAGTTTTTTATCTCCTTGTGTACTTCCACTTATTCCAGGATATATTTCCTATGTTTCTGGAAATTCTTTAAATGAATTAATAGAGAGAAAAAAAGTTAACATAATACCTACTATTTTATTTACAGTTGGATTTTCGATAGTCTTTATAATGTTTGGAGCTGCATCAACATTTTTAGGTCAATTCTTACTTCAGAATTCATTTGTATTAAGAATTTTAGCAGGTGTAATTATTATTATTTTTTCACTCCATATTATTGGAATTATAAATCTAAAATTTTTAAATTATGAAAAAAGAATCCAAACAAATAATAATAAAAATATATATAGCCCAGTACTTATTGGAGCTGCATTCGGTTTTGGTTGGACACCATGTATAGGGCCAATTTTAGGATCTATACTAGTATTAGCTGCAACTGAAGAAAGTATAAATAAAGGGGTATTACTTTTATTTTTTTATTCTCTAGGTTTAGCAATTCCATTTATCTTATCCGGTTTCTTAATTCAAAAATTTTTAATATTTTCTAAAAATTTTAAAAAAAATATTAATATAGTCTCAAAAATTGGTGGATCAATTTTACTTGTAACTGGTATCTTGATTTTAACAAATCAACTTCAAATACTAGGATTTTATATTTTAGAGTATTTACCTTTTTTACAAAAATTTGGTTAATTATTTTTAGCTGGTTTATTGAAAACTATTAGCATCACACCAATAATAATTATAGCTCCACCAATAAATAACTCTTTAGTTGGTTCTTCTCCTAATAGAAAAATTGCCGCTAATAGTCCTGTAGGAGGTATACCCATGGTAACTATAGGTAAAACTTTATACAAAGGATTATTTTTTAAAACATAATAAAAGCAGCCATAAGTTATGGGCTGCATAATAAATCCTAAATATAATGCAATCATCCAAGTTTCAAAACTCGCATTTCTAAAATAATTAATTGTATTTCCATCAAAAATAGATGACAGACCTATTAAAATTGGACCAGAAAATAATCCTAGCCATGCAACTAATGCCAGGGGATTTATTTCTTTACTGAGTGGTTTTACCAAAACTTGTCCTAAAGCCCAAACACCTGATCCTATAATTACTAAAGTTACACCAAAAAATTTTCCATCTAAATTAGGTGAACCTGTTAAAATATAAACACCAACAAATGCTATACTTATTCCTATCAGAGCTCTTATCGTTGGTTTTTCTTTAAGTAAAAAATAAGCAAAAACAACTCCAAAAGGAACTTCAGTTTGAACTAGTAATACGGCTGCCGATGCATCTATTAAACTTAAACCAGTGTAGGTAATACTATACTGCAAGGTATTTGCTATTAAAGATACAATAAATATTTTTTTTAGAAAACCTTTCGGTATAGGAAACCACCAAACTAACATTGACGCTACAAAAGTAAATCGTAGACCCATTAATAAAAATGGAGGAAGTTCCACCATTGCTGGTTTTGCTATTACAAAACCAAAACCTAAAAAAATTGGAACTAACGCAGCGATTAGTGAGTCTCGAAGCGTCAAATTTTAAA